>JAABUQ010008668.1_pt1 | contig 14146 bp, 16 predicted proteins | sample 5560001 | NCBI WGS metagenome assembly JAABUQ01 (sample SAMN10711888, study PRJNA513371) | rock metagenome | isolation source: Antarctica rocks | place: Antarctica: Victoria Land, Finger Mt nord | collected 2015-12-18
TGTTGATATCCGCAGCCGCCTCCCTCGCTATACGTCGGAGGCGCGGAAAGCAAACCGGGCGGTAATTGATCTGCTGGCCCGGATCGGAGAACAGAAGGGAGCACCACCGGCTCAGATCGCGCTCGCCGTGGATCGTTCCCATACCGGGCTCCCGCAAGCTTGAGCGCCTAGATGAGAATATCGGCGCACTTGCCGTCGAACTTGAGCCCGACGATCTGCGGGAGATCAACAGTGCCATTTCAAAGATCATGGTACAAGGGGATCGGTATCCCGAAAACCTGAAGCAGATGACTGGTCGCTAATAGAAGGCACGCTGTTCCTTTGCGGCTGATGACAGCGACCTTCACTCCACCCCATGAAAGCATGAGTCAGTCGAGATACTGGCGACGCTGGCTCTGGAACACGATCACTAATATCCAATGGATAGCGCGTTTTACCGTTGGGGCATGTATCACGTTTATCTCACAGGGAGGGCAATCAGATATCCGGCACTGGTTTCCATTATTTGTGGGAAACACATTCGGTATCCTCATAATCACACGGTTGCTCAGCGAAGCATGCATAGCAATGTTGATAGTCATCAACGAATGGCGTGCGGTCATAACGGGGCCACCATAATATCGATGCTGCTGGCAAACCCCTTTTCCTCTGAAAACTAGAGTGTTAAGCAGCTCTATTGTGTGCATTTGCAGGTCGATGAAAGCGTTTGGTAGAAGGACACGATGGGGTGTCAATGATTTCACAAAGGGGCTAAGGAACGCGGGAAACTCCATCGCTTGAGTTCCTTTGTTCTCTGTGGAGAGGCAGAGAGCCTGCTTAGGAAGGGATCATCCCTACTTGTTGAAGCAATTGCAGAATGTCTGCACACAGCCAATATTCGACGATTTTCCCAGCTTCGACGCGAAAGAGATCCATACCCGCATATTCGACGCGTTTTCCAACTGAAGTAGACGAAGCGCCTGGCATGCCACCTTGATACGTGGCGCGAAAGACCCACCGACCAGCAACCTTGTCTTCATCGGCCAGAGGACCAACAGTGGTCGTAAAGCTGTAGTCGGTGAAGGCAGCCATATTCCCGCCGATCCACTGCTTCAGCCCATCGGGGCCGCGTACCTCAGCAGGACTCGTGCCAGCGGGAGCAAAATGAGCGACGAAGTTCGGCGCGATGATCTCATCAGCGATAGACAGATTTCCATTCCATAATTCATTCCAGGGCTTCCAGAGTTCTTTATTGGTCTGTGAAGACATAGGTGTTTCCTTTCTTTACATCGGACTCAGTTCTTGCTATAATTACGAGTAAATTATCGTAATCACAAAGTAATTATACGAGTAAAGCGTCGTATTGTCAAGGGCTTCTGTGAAGAAGGTCCTTCCGTGTGCAGGAGAGGTGCTCTATGGGAGAAAATCAGGAACGACGGCAGGCTCATCGTCAGAAGCGCGGTCTACTCCGTGTTGAGGAAATCCTTCACGCTGCTGGAGCACTCTTTGCTGAGGTCGGCTACGACAAGGCAACGACCAATATGATCGCTGCACGCGCAGGCATTTCACCGGGGTCACTCTATCAGTTTTTTCCGAATAAAGAAACCATTACGCAGGCATTTGCAGCAGACACGACCGAACACCTCCACCAGGTGTATGACACCATCCTTTCGTCCGAGGTGATCACCTTGCCTCTGCGAGCTTTTGTTGATACCTTCATTGACATGCTTGTTGCATTTAATCGGAACCATCCTGGCTATCTTGCGCTTGCGCTTGGATCAACTCTCTCTTCGCCACTTGCTCTTGTCTTAGCAGATTTCCATCAAGGTATCCTGGCTCACCTCGATGCGCTGTTTGCAGCACGGTGGCCTCAAAGTACACAGGAGCAACGGCGCCTCCCTCTGCTCGTCTCGTATCGTCTTTTTTTTGCCTTACTTCCACTCGTACTCCAGGGCGACGGGGAACATCAGCGTGCAATCGTGCGTGAAATGAAAGTCGTTTTGTACAGGTATTGGGAACCGATCTTCGTGGAAACCGACGTGTAGGAGAGATCCTTGCGGTCTCCCTGGTTCCCCCCGCAAGGATGAGAGCTATATCACCTGGCGGATTGACAGGGTTGTTATTCAGGTATACTCTTAAGGCAATAGAGGTACCCAATCGATTTTCCATTCTGTTTTTTGTTCATCAGGAGAGTACGATGGCCGTAGTGAGGATGCGAGATGTCGCAGCCCATGTGGGGGGTTAGGAAGAAGATAGGTCTATCTTCGGTCTCAAAGGCACCGTGATGGTGCCTGATATACAAGGAGGAGAAAAATCATGTTTCGTCATCGCAGGATGCAACTCGTCTGTGTGGTCAGTGCGTTTCTCACGATACTAACGTTTGTAGCTGTGCAGGGAGGAAACATATCAGTTGCACATGCAGCTACCAACCAGTTCAGGGGCGTGAACTGGGCGGACCCGCGGGATAACTACGCCAATGACCCGTTGGTGCTGTCGGGCCTGCGCAAGGGGGACAGCTATGCCACGACCTATGCGAAAGCCAGCGCGATCATCCGCGGGTTCGCGAAGAATCTGAGGGCGAACACGGTGAGGATGCCGATCAATCCCTATACCGTGAACGGCTCCTCCTGGATCTCGTACACCGGCGCGATCAACGCCGCCACCGCCCAGGGTTTCAAGGTGATCCTGGGGTACTGGGAGGGCACTGGCTCCGCCAAGGACGGCCGGGTCGACAACATGACGAGCTTCTGGGCCATGTGGAAGACCGTCACGACCAGGTACGCCCGCAACGGCCGGATCTACTTCGAGCCGATGAACGAGCCGTACGGCTACAGCAAGAGCGAGTGGGCCGCCCTCGCCGCCCAGTGGATCAGCACCTACCCCTCGATCCCCAGGAACCGGATCTTCGTCAGCGGTACCGGCTACAACGACAACGTCACCTCCGTCTGCGCGGACAGCCGCCTCAATGGAACGTTCCTCTCCCTGCACCACTACGGCTACTGGAACACCAGTCAGAAGAGCTACTCCGGTTGGGTCATTGACCTCAAGAAACGCATCGGGTCCTGCGCCTCCCGCACCGTGGTCGACGAGTGGGGCGCTCCAATGACGACGGGGCTGAACTACAACGGCTCGATCAACGGCAACTACAACATCGCCTACGTGCAGGCCGACACCGACACCTTCCGGGCACTGCACATGGGCTCAGTGTACTGGCCGGGCTTGCGTAACGGGGACAGCTACAGCATGGAGACGCTGCACGGCAACGGAACCACGCTCACCCTCACGAACAACAACGCCTCAGGAGTGAGCCGCCTCAAGCACGGTTACGGCCTGTAACAGCCCTATCCACCCATCCTCTGGAGCGTCAGGGGCCTATCTGGCGGCGCCGAAGGCCCCTGACGCTCCAGAGGACGGGCGCGTCGCAGCCCCAAAAACTCCATCAGAAATGGAGAGTGATAAAAATAGGAACAATCCTGCCCTCTTTGTGTGGCATAATAAAATGAAAAAGCGAGCAAAACGTCGCAAACATCCAATACGCTTCACACGAAAGGGAAAAAGAGATGACCCAACAGACAGAATCAACCTCAGCACACGGACTCGTCGAGTATCTCAATCCCGAGCTTTTGCATAAAAACCCAGCGTTTACGCAGGTGATTAGCGTTAGCGGACCGGTGAAAACCGTCTATGTCGGTGACCAGAATGCAGTCGATGCGCAGGGAAACATTGTCGGCAAAGGGGATGTCAAGGCCCAGGTTCAACAGGTTCTCGCTAATCTCCGCGAGGCGCTCGCTGCCACTGGAGCCGGACCAGAGCATATCATTAAATGGAATGTTTATCTGGTTCAGGGACAATCGGTGCGCGAAGGATTTGAAGCGTTTCAACAGTTTTGGGGGTATCATCTCAACCCGCCTGCCATTACCATGTTGTATGTCTCCGGGCTGGCAAACCCGGACTTTCTCCTGGAAATGGAAGCAGTCGCGGTCGTTCCACTTGCCTAAACAAGAATGGGCAAATGCTTCCACTATTCAGATCCGCACCATCCCAAGCGGCATGAACACCGTGATCAGCTTTCATCAAGAAGGGCTCCCTGGTGCCAAAGAACGCGCCAGCATGCGTCACCGCTGGCAACAGGTCATCGCGGAACTCGAAACGCTCTTTCCACCCTCAAAATGAACCAGAAGAGGTGCAGAAAGTGGAACGAGCGTGTAGCACTGCCTCAATATCAGCGATGGCCTGGGCGGTGTTCTGAAAGAGGATGGCATGGATGCCCAACTGGCGAGCAGCCACGAGAGCTCGCTCGTGGTCGTCAAGGAAGATCATCTCTGCTGGCTGCACACCAAGATGCTCACAGGTCATTTCAAAGATGCGTCGATCAGGTTTGGCAATTCCTACTTCGTGGGAGTAGATGATCAGATCAACCAGTTCCTCAAATTGGTAACGCTCCTGCTCTTTCTCCCGGGCACCAACAAAACTATTACTCAGAAGGGCGGTTTGATAGTGTAGGCGCAAACCCCTAAAATAGTCAATCAGTTCAGTATTGGGTTGACCAAGATACTCTGTCCAGAGATCATGAAGAAAATCGTCTATCTGCACCTGCTCCATCCCAAGATGTTCGCGCAGACCACGCACCACATCTTCTAGTGTACATTTCCCCAGAGAACCATCATTCCAAAGCGAGCCCATCTGCTCGTTCAGTTCCCCCGGTTTGAGATGGAGACGCTGCTCCCACTTTTCCATCAATCCGAGGTCAGGCGTGATTTCCAGGACTCCACCGATGTCAAAAACAACTGCTCGAATTGCCATTCTTCTCTTCCTTTCAGAGATATCAGCTCAACAGTGGTATTTGAATAGCTCTGCTCTATACGCCTGCAGGTACGTCAATCGTACCTGGATTTCCCGAAGCTTGCAAGGTTTTTGTCCAAATGGACTGACCCCCTTTTCAAGCATCATGGGTCTTCCGCAAAGTTGATGATTCGGGGATGAGGAGCTATGAGAGGGTTTTTGACAGTTTTTGCAAACGTCTCTGTTTTTGCTGAAGCCGCTCTCCAAGCATACTCAATGGTTCTATGATTGTCAACAAGCAAGCGGCGTTTTCTCTGTTTCATCAACTTTGCGGAAGAGCCAGCATCATATGACCAGGTATCGAAGGAAGGGGAAGAATGTTTACGTGTTATTTATATCAGGGGAGGTCACGTTTATGCGCCGTTTACGTCCAATCGACTACACTGTCATTACAGGCGCATGCAAACGGTTCACTCATTCTGAGATGGTGACCAGTCCGTGATCTGCACGCACCACCTGCTCGCGAGCAACGACTCGCTCTGCTACACATGCAGTGATGGCAGAAGACTATCCACGAAAGGAGTCTTGTGAACAACTCTCTCCCTATCAAAGATGTATCAACCGGTACACAAAATGCGTCGGAGCGGAGCACCTACGCCATCGAATTACGCGACGCCACCAAGCGGTTTCCCACGCCAAGCGGCAAGGCGTATACCGCGATCCGCGACATCAACCTGACCGTCGCCCCCGGCGAGTTCGTCGCCGTGGTTGGACCAACCGGCTGCGGCAAATCCACCACGCTGAGCCTTATTTCCGGGCTGGAGCAGCCGAGTGCAGGTTCGGTGCAGGTGATGGGCAAGCCCGTCCAGGGCATTGATCCGCGCATTGGCTATGTGTTCCAGGCTGATGCCGTCTTCCCCTGGAAGAGTGTCCTCAGCAACGTCGCCACGGGTCCGCTGTTCCGCGGTCAGCGAAAGGCCGAGGCGCTGGAGCACGCTCATGATTGGATCGCGCGCGTTGGGCTGTCTGGGTTCGAGAACCACTACCCGCACCAACTCTCCGGCGGCATGCGTAAGCGTGTCGCGTTGGCTCAGACCTTTATCAACGAGCCGCAGATCCTGCTGATGGACGAGCCGTTCAGCTCGCTTGACGTGCAGACACGGACCATGATGGAAGACGAACTCCTCCAGATGTGGTCCTCCCTCTCGGCCTCGGTGGTCTTCGTCACTCACGACCTCGAGGAAGCCATCTCCCTGGCTGACCGCGTGTGCGTGCTCACAGCCGGGCCGGCAACCGTCAAGGGGATCTATACCATCGATCTGCCGCGTCCTCGCAACGTGGCGGAAATCCGCTTCGAGCCGCGTTTCGTCCAATTGTACCATGAAATCTGGGAAGATCTTCGCAACGAGGTGATTATTAGCTATGAGCGTAACAAACTACGAGTTTAAAGAGACCGCCACCACTCCTGAAAGACCGGGCGTGCCATCGGCTACCGCGGCCCGCCGACGCCGCGGCATCGTGGTCAACACGCTGCGTGTCCTGCTGCTGGTTGTGATCATCGGCGGCTGGGAACTCGCCACCCGTGTCGGCATCGTTGACTCCTTCTTTTGGGGCCGACCCTCCGGTATCTGGGCACAGTTGGTCACATGGGTCACCCAGGGGACGGCGCAGGGATCGTTGTGGGAGCAAATCGCCGTCACGATGGAGGAGGCTATCCTCGGCTTCGTGATCGGCGCAGTACTCGGGGTCGTCTTCGGCATCCTGCTTGGACGCAACCGCTTCCTCGCCGACGTGCTGGGCCCCTATGTCAAGGTGGCCAATTCGATCCCACGCGTCACGCTCGCCCCTCTTTTCGCTATCGGTTTTGGCCTGGGGATGCAATCCAAAGTGGCGCTGGCGGTCGTGCTGGTCTTCTTCATCGTCTTTTTCAACGCCTTTCAAGGAGTGCGCGAGGTCGATCGCAACCTGCTCGCCAACGCACGCATCCTGGGGGCGAACCAGCGACGTATCACCACAGCCGTGATCATTCCTTCCGCCCTGACCTGGATCTTCGCCAGCCTGCACACCAGCTTCAGCTTTGCGCTGGTCGGCGCGGTGGTCGGTGAGTTTATCGGCGCGACCCAGGGCATCGGCCTGCTGATCCAGAACGCAGGCTCCAACTTCAACCCCAATGGGGTCTTCGCGGCAATGGTGGTCCTGGCAGTCGTGGCCTTGCTGTCGGAGTTCCTTATTACCGCGCTGGAACGTCGTCTGCTCCGGTGGAAGCCCAATACCGTCAGCGACGTGACCATCTAGGGCAGAAATGGGCAGAACGAGTCGGCACCTCATAGCGAGGCTCGAGACGAGGAGAAGGAGGAAATGGCAAAAAGGGGAAGAACATCTACGGAATGTGTCATGTGAGCAAGAAAACCGCCTGATCAATGGGATCTCCTGGCGGCACCATCTCAACTGGTCACGGAAGTGACCAGCGAAAACAGAAAGAAGACTATCTATGAACTCGTGGAATCGACAGGGCCGACGGTACGGCCTTCTCGTCAGCATCATCTTCGTGCTGCTACTGAGCGCGTGCGGCAGTAGCGGTACCAGTACCACCACCACAACTGCGAATGGTACCGCGACGACAATTACGCACCTCAAGATCATGGTCGGCGGGCTGAGCAAGCAGATCTATTTGCCGAACAAGCTCACCCAGCAGCTCGGGTACTTTAAGCAGGAAGGACTCGAAGTGACGCTCATCGACGAGGCCTCAGGGCAATCGTCGGAGAATGAATTGTTGGCGGGCCAGGTGGATGCAGGTTCCGGCTCATATAATCACACCATCGAGCTACAGCCGAAAGGCAAGCAAATGGAGGCCGTGGTTCTGTTGAACATCGCGCCCGGTGAAGCCGAAGTTGTTTCCGCCAAAGCCGCCAGCCAGATTCACTCGGTCAAAGACCTCAAAGGCAAGAATCTGGGCGTGACTGAACTCGGTTCAGGAACACAAACCCTGACCACTGCGCTGCTGCACAATGTCGGCATTGCGACAGACCAGGTACATTTCGTGCCCGTGGGTGCCGGCGATACGTTTATTGCGGCGTTGCAACAGGGGAAAATTGATGCCGGCATGACGACCGAACCTACGATCTCACGTGTCTTATCAAGCGGTGCGGGTAAAGTTCTGGTCGACTTGCGCTCACCACAGTCGACGCAGGCGGCGCTTGGCGGACCCTACCCGTTCATCAGCCTGTTTATGATCAACAGTTACGTTAGCAGCCACAAAGACGTCGTCCAGAAGGTAGTGAACGCCTACGTCAGGACCTTGAAGTGGATGCATACGCATACAGCGGATCAGATCGCGTCGATGATGCCACCTGACTACTACGCCGGCAACAAAGCCCTGTATGTGACGGCATTGCAAAACCAGATGGCCATCTTCAGTCCGGACGGGGTAATGCCCACTGGCGCACCTGAGTCGGTGCTGAGCGTTGAGAATGCGAGCAAACTGATCCCGACGGGCAGTCAGATCAATCTCAACTCGACGTTCACCAACGAGTTTGTGAGCAAGGCAAGCTAAGCTTTCAGCTCTGATGGCTGGGGAGCCGCCCTTGAGGGCGGCTCCCCAGCCATAGCATCGTAAGTGAGCACAGCCAACACGTTCTACTGATGTGATCTGCAAGAGCGGCCCACTGTGTAGGCTTCATGACACGCACATACCGTCCATGCTTCAGCATGTGAGGCTTGTATTGACAGGAGCCATTCAGCGGGCTAGAATGGCTCAGAAGAGAGAAAGGAACGTGAGGCCTATGAGCGAAGTACAGGAACCATCAACCAGCGTTGCCTTGCGTCAGTCGCTGGTTGGTTCGATACTCATGTTCCTTCTCGGGAATGTCAAAATTGCGGTATACCGGGAGGTGTGTGCGGTACACGGCCTTCTCTCCATCCTCTGAACGTGCTGTTAGAGACGGGCTGTACCTGCCGCCGCATGAAGTCGCGTGGCGACCGTGTCGCCCGTTCCACGGCGTGCACCTCGACATCCTGGGTCCCGAACCGCTCGGTTGCGAAGCGCACCACCGCCGCCTCGTTGAACGGCTCACAGGAGAAGAGGTCAATATTGACCATGCCATACGCAGGCCATGCATGCATGCAGGCTGACATGGCTGGTGGCTATAATCACAAAGCCTGATAGTCCGTCATCGAGCGGATTCGTCGTCTTGATAGAACGAAGTTCAACAGGACTCACCTTCTCCATCCCAATAAAATCGGGATAGTCGTTGAGGATGTGGTGGAGAAACGACTCATTCGCCAACCGTCCTTCGTCACACCCGTAGAGATCAATCATGACGTGTAACATCCAAGTTGCCCTTCTTTGTACTTGCTTGGGAACGCTCTAACATATATGTCTAGCGTTTCTTTCTGAGGCGGTCATATTTTTGTCTCATCCCACTTCGTATCATTAGCTTCCCCCATAGTGGTGCTGGAGCGTGACACATCACGCTCCAGCCTGGCATTCCTTCTTCCTCATCATCGTAGAGACTGATCGCTGAAGCTACCTTTCTATGTTGACGAGGTGTGGACAGCAATGCCTAACCAGGCCAGCGCGTGAAACCGTGCCCCTGGAATAAAATGTTGGGAGCGAGTGCTGTTGCGTCATGCTGCTGCGACACCACTGCCTGACCGTACCCGTTGTACATGAGCGCCATGTGCTGCAGGAACCCGGGATGCATGGCACTGTAGACAACTAGAAGAGTGACCAGTACCGCGAGGACCAGAAGCGCAACGACAATCGCTCGTTGACGCGTGAAAGAAAGAACCATCGTTGAATTCCCTTTCTGCCTTGCACTCAAGGCAATGCGAGAGCACCTTTCCTCTTGTGAGTTGAGGAAACTCCTACGGCCAGCGACTGATGATGTTCGGACTCGCAGCGAGAAAGTGGTGGAATAGCTGTGTATGTACGACACCATAGACAACTAGAAGAGTGACCAGTACTGCGAGGACGATCACCAAGGCAAGCAGGAGGTGCTGACTGGCTCAATTGCTGATCAGTGACCGCGATAACGGACTCGAGCGAGAGCGGCGTATTTTCCTTGAGGCTGGTATGCTCTTGTGAGAGCATGTGCGATTCACTCATCTTGAGCCGTTCACTGGCGTTGCTGAGCCGTTCGATAGCAGCTTGTATTCTCCGTGGTTGCTGGCTATACGCCTGGATGCGCAGGTAATTGCCCATAAGTGTGAGCGCAAGGGGCAGTCCACCAAAGGCTGGCAGCAGTTCGACGATGCGCTCTTCTTGAGTATCCATCACGTGTGGAGCAAGCAGGGTTAAGAGGGTGAGGCTATCATCCTCATTCAGTTCCTCTACCGTGAGTGCGTCCTCGAAGCTGAAGGCCATGGAAAGAGTAGGAAAACGCGTGGTCATGATATGTGCACAATTGGGACCGCCTATCCGTAAATCGAACGCGTCTCTTGCCTGCCAGGTATCGTCGAGGACGATCAAGAAGGAGCGCTGCCCGATATGTTCATAAAGGGCAAACATCCAGTCTCTCGGCTCTTTGAGCCTTGCTATCGTCTCTGCTGAGAGCATCAGGAGCTTGCCCCAACGTTTCAAGTGAACCGCGATCTGGGGCGTAGGTCCCAATCCAGCCCACAATATTCCATCGGGAAAATGCTGTCTGATGTCTTGGTCGTAGGAGAGGGCAACAGAAAGGGCTGTTTTGCCTGCCCCTGGCAGACCGTTGAGCGCGATATTTCTTATCATTGTGACAAACATAGACAAAATACGCTAAAATACAGACATGAAGTTAAGAAGTTAGGTGTACTCATGACGAACGAGCAGCTATTTGCTCTGGGCAAACCGTGTTTTTATCTTGTTCAGACAGATGAATCTACCTTCCAGGACCTCTCTCTGACGCTTGCACAACTCAACAAAGCGCGCGTGATCAGAAAGATCAGGGGAAAGAAAAGCAGGACCGTGCAGGATTTTTTTCATGAAGTAGCGGCGGCGCTCCAATTTCCTGACTACTTGGCGAAAACTGGAATGCCTTTGACGAGTGCATCACCGACCTGGATTGGCTCGAGGCAGATGCCTATCTGCTCATGGTAAGCAACGCTCGCTTGCTCTTATGCGACGCTGAGGCTGAAGACCTTCGTATCCTGGTGCACACACTGTCAAGAGCGCATGAAGCATGGCTCACTCCGAATACCTACATACCCAGAAATCGCCAGCCTACTCCATTCCACGTGGTGTTTCAGTGTACCGCCGCAGACACCCCAGCTTTTTCTCAGCGCTTAGCAGGCGTTGGTGTGATCTTGGAGCATGTCAGAGACATGCACTTCTGACCTCAGAGGCCATCTTGAGCTTTCGGTATAAAAAAGATGCCTTGGGCTCTTCCGTTCATAAGCAAGGAGCTGTTTGGTCATCTTTTGCATCTACCGCTTCTTTCAATGTATGCTCTATAATCTGCTCATCCCTACTCACAAGTATGCTTGATAGAAATAGTCAAGGAGAATATCATTACTAATCATTTTTGCTATCATATCTCTTAAAAACAGAGAGGTCACGTCATCGCTCAAAAGCGATGACGTGACCTCTCTCTGCTGAAGCAAAAACAACTTTTAATGTATTCTAAAAAATTTGGAACAACTCATATTTATGCCTTCACTGCCTGGATACCCACTGTAGACAATTGCAACGTGTTCTGGTAAAGCCACTCAGCCCCTTCTTGCGTAGTATTTGTGTTAGGGTCTTCTTTGCCCACGTAGGCATAGTTCGCATTCGTTGCCATATCATTAAGAATGGCGAGTGTGCTCTGCTGACGGAGCTGATCATCTGTCATCGCTGCGATTTGGCGCGCGTCCTGGCGCAACTGCTTGAGCCACACATTCATCGTGTCAAGCGCTGTCATAATTCGCGCAATCTTTGCACGTAACTCAGGACTCGTAGCCGAAAAAGAGAGCAGGCCCAGTAAGTGCAAACCGATATGATAGAGATAGCCCGTTGGTTTTTGCTCCTGAGTAAGTTGCAATACCGGGACACCACCCTTCCGATAATCGACAAGAATAGGAAAGGCTGTGTTTGGAGGCGCATCAATTTGCACATTTGAGACACCATCGAGGTACTCGAGGTCGCGGATAGCTTGACGACGCATAAAGTCGGTACTGACCGTCCCGCTGCCTTGCCAGTATTCGCGAGCACTATTCGACCATTCCAGGATATTTCGCATGTCGCGGTAGAACCAGATAGCCAGGCCACCAGTAAGCCCGCGTTCCTTGATGCTCGGCTCATCGGAGAGCAGATGACGGAGATGATCCAGGAACGTGTATTTGTCTTGCGGGTGGTCTTGTGGAATAATCGCGCTGTAGCGCCAGGTACTCTTGTCAGCCGATGGGGTTAACGGTGGTGTTGTGCTGTCTTGCTCTGTGACAAGAAAACGACTACTGGTGGAAAGGAGATTTGTATTCTGGCTGTCGTTATATCGAAGCTGGGCGGTACCGTTCTGAATTGTAAGCTTACCAAGCAGCGTCACCGGGTTCTCCGCTTTGTTGATGTCTGGCAAGAGCCAGGCGTAGTCGCTCTTGCCTGCGGATGGCATAGCTACATGTGTGAGCTGTACCTGTATTTGATCTGCAATGCCCTGGTTGCTTGTTTCTGACGTTTGCCCAGAACTCGTAAAAGAGAGATGACCAACGATCACATCTGCACTTGTCACGGTGTGTGATGCTGATGTACCGTCCATCTTAGCCCGGATAAATTGTAGTGATGTCCCAATCAATGCACTGATAATGACGAAGAAGAGCAGCACCAGGAAAAGAGAAAGTGGACGCCGTGTACGGAATCCTTTTCTGTTCTCCGGTGGTATCGGCGGAACAGGTGGTGTGGTAGGCAAAGGCTCGGAAGTAAATTCTTGCTGTACATGTCCGCTAAAGGACGTGGCGCTCCCCTGTGATGCTACAGGTGGTATCGCATGTGGAAAAGCAGCGCTGGAAAAGAGATCTGGAGCAGGCGTCTCTGGATTCAACACTGGTGGATGAGGACTGAAAAAGGACCTATCGGGTTGCTGAAATGAGGGAACCTCTCCCCAGACTTCAGAGGGCTGAACCCCAGCAAGTCTATCTTGCTGCTCTTGCTCATCAGGCAGGATTGTTGCATTCTCTTTCTGCTGGATAATACCCAGCTCTTGTGTTGTTTTACCAAAGAGTTCACACAGCTTTTGCTGATAGTAAGGACTGGGCAAAACTTCTCCTCGTTCCCATCGACTAATATAGTAATCGGGCACTCCGATCTGCTTTGCCAGGTACACCTGTGACCAGCCCCGAAGTTGACGTTCGTGACGCAGTTGGTTATTTGCTGTTGCCATGCGTTATAGACTCCCCCTTCGTTCGTTATATCATGTTACACTTTCTGGTCTTCACTACACATTATACAAGGAAATCATTTGTAGTCGAGTAGTAACAGCTCTTAATACTGCTGAGTTAATATCTATGTCTTTATCAACAATCACAGTATGCTCCCTCCATAGGGAAACGTACACATCATTACGTATCACCTTTGTTATCATCACTAGTCATAAATTCGTAATGGACATACACCATACAAGAAAAGTATAAAGCAACGAGAGAGGAATAGCTATCAGGAAATAGGGATAATACTTCTTGTTGCATCATGCTATTTCATGCTATAGTACGGACGGAACAGACAGGTGAAATGCACAGAAAGAGGATGACTAGCCATGACTAGTCTGTCTGGACAGACACTTTGAGTAGAGTAACAGCGAAAATGATGAGCGATGATATTCTTTTTGGAGAGGATATCATGCATACTTGTACTAGAGTTGATCAACGGCTTCATACGAGGAGAACCTGCTCATGGCACGCAAATATCTGGTAGCTGTTCCCAAAGGGGGATGCGGAAAAACGACCACAGTACATAACCTGGGTATGGCATTCGCTGAACAAGGGCGACGTGTTCTTTTCGTTGATACCGATCCACAAGGAAACCTATCGTCGATTCTTGGATTTGCACACACGAGTGGAGCACCAACGCTTTATACAGCATTGCGCGAGTTTACGATGAATCGGAAAGACGTTTTACCTTCAACTATCTATCATGTGCAGGAAGGTGTGGACCTGGTACCAGCGAATATGTTACTCAACCGCGCCAATGATGAATTGGCTTCTCAGATGAAACGCGAGTATATCCTTAAGCGGTTATTGGAGTCCGTAGAAGAGCACTATGATGCTATTTTAATTGATACACTGCCATACCTGGGCGTGCTCGTGAATAATGCACTAGAGCGGTGTTCACAAAGATTGAGCTGTGTGATAGTATACACATAGGATGAGCAACTAAGCCCTTGACTCCGAACGAAGAAGACCATGCGCGAAAGCAAAAAGGCAAGAAGAGAGAGGACAG
>JAABUQ010008669.1_pt1 | contig 14146 bp, 19 predicted proteins | sample 5560001 | NCBI WGS metagenome assembly JAABUQ01 (sample SAMN10711888, study PRJNA513371) | rock metagenome | isolation source: Antarctica rocks | place: Antarctica: Victoria Land, Finger Mt nord | collected 2015-12-18
CATGACGCGCATGGCGCTGCTGATCGACCGGATGTATTTTCTGTTCCACGACTGGCTGCATCTCGTACCGCTGCGCTAGACGCCTAGCCCGTCGGGATGCGAACCCTGGCGCTTCTTGAGGCCGGCTTCACGCCGGGCGGCCCGCAGGTCGCGCTGGGTCTGGAACCTCTGCCACGACGCACGGCACCGACCGGCGATCTTCTGCCACAGGGTCACCTGGCGCGGGGCACCGAAGTGCCCCAAGGCCGGGACGCGCCGGGCCATGACGTGCTCGGGACGGACGGCCTCGTAGCGGCTTTCCAGGCGCTGCCAGGCCAGAGCGATGGTGCGCGTGTCGCCGCTGAACTCGCCGTGCCAGCGGCACGTCCAGCACTCAGGGTTGTCCCGGTGATTGAGTGTGCCGCACAACGCGCAAATCTTGACGTCGTCTTGAGTGATCTTTCCCGCCGCGCCCCGGCGGACCCGCGATGGATTCATTGGTTGGTTCTTTCCGTGGAGGATCCGCCCGTCATTGGGCAATATCCGACGATTATATACCCGGATTTTCGGCTCTCTCCACGTATTTTTGACAGGGAGCCGGTTTAGCCTTGGGTAAGCGGCCTGCCCCTATTATTGCCGGCGGCGGCTCGTTTCTCTAGGGGCAACCACGCCCCACTTGACTTCTACTTGACTTTTTCCTCCGCCACCATGTATACTCCCCTCCGTGTTCTTCGCGCGACCCGCGCCCATGCCGTCCGCTTGATGCCCTTGACCCATGTTTGAAAGCCTTTCCGACAAGTTACAGAACGTCTTCCAGCGCCTGCGCGGGAACGGCCCGCTGACCGAGGCGGACGTCACCGAGGCCCTGCGCGAGGTGCGCCTGGGGCTGCTCGAAGCCGACGTCAACTTCAAAGTCGTGAAAGATTTCATCGGGCGCATCCGTGACCGCGCTGTCGGGACCGACGTCCTGGAAGGTCTGCATCCGGGGCAGCAGGTCATCAAGATCGTGGACGAGGAGCTGACCGCCCTGCTGGGCGGCGAGCAGGCCCCGCTGACGTTCGCCGCCAAGGCACCCACCGTGCTGATGCTCTGCGGGCTGCAAGGGGCGGGCAAGACGACCCATGCGGGCAAGCTGTCGCTCTTGCTGCGGAAGCAGGGCCGGCATCCGCTGCTCGTCGCCGCCGACATCTACCGGCCCGCCGCCATCAAGCAGCTTCAGATCGTGGGCGAACAGGTCAAAACGCCCGTCTTCACGCTGGCAGGGGCTGACCCCGTGGAGATCGCTCGGCAGGGCGTGGCCGAAGCCGTCCGAAACGGCAACGACGTCGTGATCCTGGACACGGCGGGCCGGCTCCAGATCGACCTGGCGCTGATGGACGAGCTACGCCGTATCAAGGCTGCCGTCGATCCGCACGAGATTCTGCTGGTCGTGGACTCGATGACCGGCCAGGAGGCCGTCAACGTCGCCCAGGGCTTCAACGAAGCCCTGGACGTTTCGGGCTTCATCCTGACCAAACTCGACGGGGACACGCGCGGCGGCGCGGCCCTGTCCATCAAGAGCGTCGCGGGCCGCCCGATCAAGTTCGTGGGCGTCGGCGAGAAGATGGAGGCGCTGGAGGTCTTCTACCCGGACCGGATGGCCTCGCGCATCCTGGGCATGGGCGACGTGCTGACGCTGATCGAGCGCGCCGAAGGGGCGCTGGACCAGAAAAAAGCCGCCGAGCTGGAGAAGCGGCTCCGCGCCAACAAGTTCGACTTCGAGGATTATCTGGAGCAGATGCGCCAGATGCGGAAGATGGGTCCCCTGGGCGACATCCTGAAGATGATTCCGGGCCTGGGCGGCTCGGCGCTCAAAGATATCAACATCGACGAGGGACATCTGGCGCGCATCGAGGGGATGATCCTCTCGATGACGCCTGGTGAGCGGCGCAACCCGGCCCTGATCAACGGCAGCCGGCGGCGGCGAATTGCCGGCGGCAGCGGGCGGACGATCCAGGAGGTCAACGGCCTGCTGACGCAGTTCGAGCAGATGAAAAAGATGATGCGCGGTCTGGCGGGCGCGGACCCCGGCTCGCTGCCCTCCCTGCCGGGCATGGCGACCCGGCGCGGCGGCAGCAACAAGACGCCGAGCAGCAAAAACAAGCGCAAGCCGCCGTCGACCTTCAAGCTGCCGTTCGGTCGGCGCTGACCCCTTGCATAACCGAGATGCGAACCGTCCAGGCGGCCCCGTGGCCGCCTTTCCCATGTAAACCGACCACTCTGATCCAGCTACCGAAGAAGGAAGAAACACCATGTCTGTCAAGATTCGACTGCGGCGAATGGGCGCCAAGAAGAGGCCGTTCTACCGGCTCGTCGTCGCGGATAGCCGCCGCGCCCGCGACGGCCGCTTCATCGAGACCCTGGGGTATTACAACCCCTGCGTCGAGCCGAACGAGCTGAAGATCGACGGCGACCGCGCCCGCTACTGGCTCGGCTGCGGCGCGCAACCCTCGGACACCGTCGGGGCGCTGCTGAAGCGGCAGGGCATCGGCACCCAGCCCGCTGAGGCCGCGCCCGCCGGAGCCGAGCCTGCGGCCTAGGGGGCGGGAGCGGCAAGGCTCCCGCCCCCGGCACGAAGCGGTGGCGGGAGAGTCAGAGGAGTTGCAGTACCTTGAAACCGATGATCGAGTATCTCGTCAAGGAGCTGGTGGATGAACCGGAACACGTGACCGTCACGGAAGTCCCCGGTGAGGAATCCACCACCTACGAAGTCCACGTCGCACCGGGCGATCTGGGCAAAGTCATCGGCAAACAGGGCCGGATCGCGAACGCCCTGCGGACCGTCACCAAGGCCGTCGCCATGAAGGCCAAGAAGAAAGTCTACGTCGAGATCGTGGCCTAGTTCTCTTTTATCCCATGCCGGACACAGCGAGCACATCGACGGGTGAATACTCGGTCCTCGCCGCCCACACGGCGGGCGCGCACGGCGTCAGTGGCAGCGTCCGCCTGCGGCTCGTCGTCAGTGTGGCGTCCGACGTGGACGACGAGGGCGGGGCACGCTCCCTGAAGGTCGGACGGACCGTGCGCTTGATCCGCGACGCGGACGGGCTTACGCGGGACCTGACGCTGGCCGCGCTGCGCCGCCAGCCGAAAGGGGTCTGGATTGCCCGCTTCAAGGAAGTCACTGACCGCAACGGCGGGGAGGGCTTGCAGGGCTGCGCCGTGATGATTCGCGAGAGCGAGCGGGCCGCGCTCCCCGAGGGCGAGTTCTACGTGGATCAGCTCCTGGGCCTGCCCGTCGTCACCGACGCCGGGCGGGCGCTGGGAGCGCTGACGGACGTTCTGAATACGCCCGCACACGACGTTTATGTGACCGACGATGGGGCAATGATCCCGGTTGCCGGGGACTACATCGTCCGCGTCGATCTGGCGGAAAAACAGATCGTCGTCCGGGACGTGCCCGGCCTGCACGGCGGGGAGTGACCGGCGCGATGCGCGTGGACGTCGTCACGATCTTCCCGGACTTGATTCAGTCAGCCCTGGGGTTCAGCATCCTCAAGCGTGCGCGCGAGTCGGGGGCGCTGGACGCCCACGTCCACGACCTGCGAGACTGGGCACCCGGCGTCCACCGCAGCACCGACGATACGCCTTATGGTGGCGGCGCGGGGATGCTGATGCGGCCCGGCCCCGTCTTCGACGCGGTGGAGAGCCTGCCGCGTGTTGAAGAAACGCGCGTCGTCCTGATGACGCCGCAGGGGCAGACGTTCACGCAGTCGAAGGCGCGCGAGATGGCTCTATGCCCGCATCTGGTATTGATCTGCGGTCACTACGAGGGCTTCGATGAGCGCATCCGTGAGCATTTAGTCACCGACGAGATTTCGGTGGGCGACTACGTGCTGACCGGCGGCGAGCTGCCCGCCTTGATGGTCATCGACGCGGTGACACGCTTACAGTCCAATGTTCTGGGTAACGCGGTATCCGCCGAGGACGACACGTTCTCGGACGGCCTGCTGGAGTACCCGCACTACACGCGCCCGCCCGAGTACCGGGGCTGGCGCGTTCCCGATGTCCTGCTCTCCGGCCACCATGCCGAGATCGCCGCGTGGCGACGCAAGGAGCAGTTCCGCCGCACACAAATGCGGCGGCCCGACCTCTGGGCGGAATTTGTCCCGTCCAAGTCCGACCTGAAGCTGCTCCGGCAGTTGTCAGAAGAACCCATGCTTCCCTCTCCGGGGGAAGAGACCGAGGAGACCGCACATGCATCCGCTGATCATGGAGATCGAGAAGGCACAGCGTAAAGAGGCCGAGGCCGTGCCCCGGTTCGGGTCCGGCGACACCGTCCGCGTCCACGTGAAAGTGGTCGAGGGCGGCAAAGAGCGCATCCAGATTTTTGAAGGGACGGTCATCTACCGCAAGGAAGGCCTGTCCCGCGCCGCGTTCATGGTCCGCAAGATCAGCAACGGCTACGGCGTCGAGCGCACGTTCCTGCTGCACTCGCCGCGCGTGGACAAGATCGAGGTCACCCGCCGCGGCCTGGTCCGACGCGCGAAGCTGTTCTACCTGCGGAAGAAGGTCGGCAAGGCCGCCCGCATCAAAGAGAAGCGGAACTTCTAGGGAGTCGCCGCGCGTAGTGTCAGTCGCCGGGGTAGCCCGGCGACTTTTTTTACGACAAATATTCCGGCGAGTATAAACCTATGCCCCCCCCGCTTTCCGACGCACCTGCAACACCCGGCCTCACCGAGGTGCTGGCGAATCTGAACATCCTTTGGATTCTCGCCATCGTTGCTGGCCTGACGGTGATTCGCCTGGCGCTGGTGCCGGTCAAATCCGACGGCGCGCGGTCGGTTGCGGAGATACTCGAGTCAGGAATGATCGCCATCGCCCTCGTCTTCCTGATCATCCGCCCGTTCGTCCTTCAGGCCTTCTTCATCCCCTCCCCCTCGATGGAGCCGACGCTGCTGGGCAAGAACAACGCGGGCGACCACATTCTGGTCAACAAGTTCGCTTATCGGCTGGGCAAGCCCCAGCGCGACGACGTGGTGGTGTTCCTGGCCCCGCCCGCGGCGATGGAGGGCGACCCGGAGTTCATCAAGCGTCTCATCGGCCTGCCGGGGGATCGGCTCCAGGCTGTCGGCGGCTACGTCACGGTCAACGGGCGGCTGTTTAATCATGCCGACCTGCGGCAGGCGCTGGCCGTCGCGGGCGAGTTCGGTCCCGAGGCGCAGGCCAACGGCGGCCTGGTGGACCAGGCCGACCACCACGTCCGGTTCGTGGACGGCGGCGTCCTTGCGGATAAGAAGCTGGTACCCGTAGACCAGCTCGCGGGCATTCTAACCGGCCAGCCCCACCTGCCTGCGGTCGTGCATCCCGGCTACGTCGTCCGCAACGGCCAGCGTCAGGCCGAGCCGTTCATCGCGGAAGATCCCGACTACGACCTGACGATCTTCCACGGCGAGCCGCTGAAGCACAACTACGATCCCACCCAGGCGACTTACAAGTGGGGCGATCAGCAGATCTCGCCGACAGAGTACATGAAGGACGCCGCGCAGCCGACCGAGCCGGTCCCCGCCGGCCACTACCTAATGATGGGTGACAACCGCAACGACAGCAACGACGGCACCAACTGGGGGCCGCTGGAAGCGCGGCGCGTGGTCGGCAAGGCGGAGATAATCTTCTTCCCTTTGACGCGCATCGGCCTCATCCGAAGCCGCTGACCTCGCCAGGAAGGGGCCGCGCGTGACAGACTGGTGGCGACACGAGGCGGCGGCGTGGGCGCGGGGCGCGGCCCTGGTCGCGGGTCTCGATGAGGCCGGGCGCGGCCCACTCGCCGGCCCGGTCGTTGCCGCCTGCGTGGTCCTGCCCGTGGGCTTCGCGCTGAACGGCATCAACGACTCCAAGAAGCTGTCGGCGAGGCAGCGGGAGCGGGCCGAAACGCGCATCCGTGCCGAGGCCATCTCGTTCGGGTTGGGCGTCGTCGGGCCGGACGTCATCGACCGGGTCAACATCCTTCAGGCGACGCGCCGGGCTATGCGCGAGGCGTTCCTTTCGCTTTCCCCCACCCCAGAGTGCGTACTGATCGACGGGCTGCCCGTGCCGGATTTCCCCTGCACCGCGCAGCAGGCCATCGTCGGCGGGGACGGGCAGAGCGCCTCGGTCGCCGCCGCCTCCATCCTCGCCAAGACGGCGCGGGACCGGATGATGGTCGCCTACGACGCCGCGTATCCCGAATACGGCTTCGCGGGGCACAAGGGCTACGGCGCGGCCAGCCACCTCGCGGCCCTGCGGGCGCATGGGCCGTGCCCCATCCACCGGCTCTCGTTTGCCCCCTGCCGGGAGGCGCGGCGATGACGGATGCCCGCAAGGCGCTGGGGGCGTCGGGCGAGGCGGACACCGTGGCGTTTCTCGAAGCGCGCGGCTACCGCGTCGTGGACACGAACGTCCGGCCCTTGGGCGGGATGGCGCGCGGCGAGATCGATGTCGTGGCCTGGGACGGCGATTTTCTGGTGTTCATCGAGGTTAAGACGCGGCGCACGGGCATGGGCGACCAGGGGACGCCCGCCGAGGCCGTGGACGTCCGCAAGCAGCGCCAATTGACGCGGCTGGGCCTGGCCTACCTCGCCAAGCACGAGATGGACGACGTGGACTGCCGGTTCGACGTCGTCGCCGTGGTGCGCGCGCCGCCCCGTCCGCCCCGCTTCACCCTGCTGCGCGATGCGTTCATGCCCTCCGAGGGCGATTGACAACGCTTCGCCCCTGTGCTAGAATGACCGCATGGCGGACACCAGCGAGACCATCCTCTACCCCGACTCGCTGCCCCTGATGCCGGTTCCCGGCCCCGTCCGTGCTTCCGTTTCCCTGCCCGGCTCCAAGAGCCTGACCAACCGCGCCCTCCTGCTGGCCGCCCTCGCCGATGGTGAAAGCTGTCTGCGCGCGCCGCTGCACTCCGACGACACGCTCTATATGGCGACGGCCCTGCGCGCGCTGGGCGTTTCGGTCGAAGAAACGCCTGAGCGCGACTTCGCGGTGCGTGGGTCCGGCGGCGTCTTCCAGGCCCCCCCGAAAACGCTGTTCATTGGCAACTCCGGGACGACCGTCCGGTTTCTGGCCGCCGCCGCCTGCCTCGCGCCCAGGGGCGCGGATGTTACTCTCGACGGCGTCGCCCGGATGCGCGAGCGGCCCATCCGGGATCTGGTCGGGGCGCTGCTGACGCTGGGCGTGGACGCCGAATGCCTCAACGGCGGCGGCTGTCCGCCCGTCCGCGTGCGTGGCGGCGGCCTGCCCGGCGGGCGATGCCGCCTGCGCGGCGATGTCAGCTCCCAGTTCCTGACCGCCCTGCTCCAGGTCGCGCCGTATGCCCAGGCCGATGTGGAGATCGAGATCGTCGGCGAGCTGATCTCTCGGCCCTACGTGGACATGACACAGGCTGTGATGCGCGCGTTCGGCGTCGAGCTAGAGAACGACGGCTACCAGCGCCTCCGCGTCCCGTGCGGTCAGCGGTATGTCGCACAAGACTACGCCGTCGAGGCCGACGCCTCTAATGCCTCTTACTTCCTCGCCGCCGCCGCCGTTATCCAGGGGACGGTGACGCTGGAGAACTTGGGGGACAGCGCCTTGCAGGGCGACGCGGGCTTTAAAGATGTCCTGGCGCGGATGGGCTGTAGTATGACGACGACCGGCGGGACGACGACGCTGACCGGCCCGGCCCGGCTGACCGGCATTGATGTTGATCTGGAGGCGATGCCGGACATGGCGCAGACCTTGGCCGTCGTCGCTGCGTTCGCCGACGGCCCCTCGCGCATCCGTGGCCTTGCCAGTCTGCGCGTCAAAGAAACGGACCGGCTGAGAGCCGTTGCCACGGAGCTGCCAAAGCTCGGCGTCCGCGTCGAAGAGGGCCGCGATGACTGGACGATCCTCCCACCCACGGAGGGCCGCTATACGGGCGCATCGGTCGCCACCTACGGCGACCACCGCATGGCGATGGCGTTTGCCGTGGCCGGGCTGCGCGTGGCCGGCGTCGTGATCGAGGACCCCGGCTGCGTCGCCAAGACGTTCCCCGACTTTTGGGTCCGCTGGGCCAAGGCGTTTGGGTGAAAGGGCCTTCTATGACGGGTGAAGAGTTTTCGGAAGTCGGCGTCGCGGGCGCGCTGGCCCAAATATACGCCAAAGACATGCGCGGGTTTTTGCCCCTGCTCGCCATTGCGCTCGAAGGCGCGATGCCGGAAGAAACGCAGGTCGAGCGCCGTGGCGGCTTCTTCCAGCGCGAAAAGCCCGTCCGCAAGGTGAGCGTGACCCTGGGCGACCAGACCTACACGCTGGAAGACCTAGGGCGCGGGCCGCTGTCCGCCCAGCGCGTCAAGGTTGTGCGGGGCATCACTCTGAAGACCGAGCCGATGCCTATCGAGGACTGGCTCACCGAGTTGAGCGACGGCATCGCCGCCCGCGCCGGGCGCAACGAGCGCGCGTTCTTCGCCCTGAAGAACCTGCTGGATTAGGAGCAAGGTGTTCGTCAGCGGGTTGAGCGCTTCCGAGTTCGTGCTGGCCGCCGATGACGGCGTCCACACGCTTGGGGTCGTCCAGGGCGGCTCGGTGTTCCATGTTAGCCTGCTCCAAGCGCTGGGTTACGAAAGCCGTGAGCTGACGGCCACAACGCGGGCGCACCAGCAGGTGCGCCGCCTGGCGCTGTCCCGCCTGGAACAGGAAGCCGCGCGTCTGGGCGCGCACGGCGTCCTCGGCGTCTCCCTCCGGCAGCGGCCCGTGGGCACAGACGGCCTGGAGTTTTGGGCGGCGGGCACGGCGGTCCGGCTGACTCCGGGCGAGCCGCCCCCGCGCCCCTTCCTGTGTACGCTGTCGGGAACAGAGTTCTGGACATTGCGCCGGGCTGGCTACCGCCCCTGCGGCGTCGCGCTGGGCATCTGCGCCGCCTACCACGTCGCTTCCCAACCCTTGCGGAACCTGCGGGTCTCGCGTCAAAGGCGCGACATCGGGCGTAAGGGCGTGGGCGGCATGGAATACGCCGAATACACCGAGGCGGTGCAGCAAGCGCGTCAGACGGCGCTTGACCGGCTGACCGCTGGGGCTGCGCAGGGTCTCGCCGAAGGCGTGATTAACATCCAGGTGGAGCAGTCGGTCGCACCGCCTCCCACAGACGACGACAACCCCTACCGGCGCTTCGACCTGCTCATCCGCTTCGTCGCCCTTGGGACGGCCATCGCCGCGCACCGTGACCGCTGGCTGCTGATCGACTACGCCGTGCCGCTTTCCTGAAGAAGAAGATTTTGTTCGTCAGCCTCTTGAGCGTGAATGAGTTTGTCCTGTCATCCGAGCTGGATGTGCTCGGCGTCGCGGCTGGGAGCATTGTCTACTCTGCGGAAGAAGCTGGCTGCCCCGAGCCAAGCCGGACGATGAAGAGCGCGACCCGGAAGAAGACGCAGATCCTTCGCACGGCTTACAATGGGCTAGAGGCGCAGGCCCAGCGTCTCGGTGCGGCAGGGGTCGTCGGCGTCCGGGTCACGCACAGGCAGCTTGAAGAACGCCTCTGGGGGTACACGGCACAAGGCACGGCAGTGAAAGGATACGGGACGTCTCCAGGCAACCGCCCGTTCACCTGCACATTGTCTGTCCAGGAATATTCTGCTCTTGCCCGCGCTGGCTACCGTCCCCTCGGCGTCTCGTTCGGCGTCCACGTCTATTTCCAGAAGTTTCACGAGCGCGTCAGGACAAAGATTTACTCCAAGAGCGTGAGGAACGCCGACGGGCAGAACGCGGAGCGCAGCGACTACACGCGCGGGGTTTATGTGGCGAGGAAACACGCCATGACTGCCCTGGAAGCGGAGGCAGTCTCAATGCAAGCGGACGGGGTACTCGGCATCACCGCTTCAATCGAGCGCAGGCTAGAGTTTGCCGGTCGAACCAGCCGGGGGAGGTTGATAGAGTTCACCGCGACCGGCACCGCCGTCGCTGCCATGGAGGAACGGCTGCCAGTTGTGAGTCATGTCGTATCACTGAAGGATTAAGGAGAATCGCCATCATGCCGAACGCACCCTATACACCAGGCTCTCAGGAAGGCCTGCCGTCACACGCCCGCGGGCGGCTGGCGGCCATGACCCCCGGCGCGGGCCGGAAGGGACTGTTCACCAGCGACCTGTCTGTGAACGAGTTTCTGCTGGTCAAAGAGGCCGGCTTTGATCCGCTCGGCCTGGTCGTTGGGTCCAGCATCTACCACATCGGCTGGCAGAAGCCCGCCATGAACCAGAGCATGGAACTGGAGACGCTGACGCAGGCGATGTACCACGCCCGCGAGCTGGCGATGACGCGCATGGAGGAGGAGGCGGACAGCATCGGCGCGGACGGCATCGTCGGCGTGAGGTTGGAGGTGGGTCGGCAGGAGTGGGGCGAGAACTTGGCCGAGTTCATCGCCATCGGCACGGCAATCAAGGCGCGCAGCGGCGAGTCGCACCGCGCTCCGAGCGGACGGCCCTTCACGTCGGACCTGAGCGGGCAGGACTTCTGGACGCTGACCAAAGCCGGCTACCGGCCCGTGTCGTTCGTGATGGGCAACTGCGTCTACCACGTCGGCTATCAGGGCGTCAAGGCCTGGTTCTCGCAGGTCGGGCAGAACATCGAGATGCCGACCTACACGCAGGCCATCTACGACGCCCGCGAGCTGGCCCTGGCCCGGATGCAGGCCGAGGCCGAGCAGATCGGCGCGGACGGCATCGTCGGGGCGACCATCAAAGAGAACTCCCACGGGTGGAGCAGCCACGTGATCGAATACTTCGCGGTCGGCACCAGCATCATCGCGACCCGTGCCGATCACACCATCCCTACCCCATCGCTTGTGTTGCCGCTGTCCGACAAGTAGCAGGCTGGTAGCTTGGATCGTAGACAAAGAAAAGGGAGGCCGGTCGGCCTCCCTCTGATTCGGCGCGGCTGGAAATAAATCAGGCGCGGCGTTTGGCCGGGCCGTTCGCCTTGTCTGCCTGGGCCTCCGCGCCGTCACGGATGGTCGTCGTGCGGTCAGCGGGGTTGCCGCCGTGGTACTCTTCGAGCATCGCGTCGCCGATCTTGATCGTCACGGCGGGGGCCGCGAGCGTCGCCTTGACGGGTGTGCTCTGCTTCATGTTCGCCGGCGTCGCGGCGTGGGCCGCCGTCATGCCCAAGCCCGCGAACAATGCCAGTGTCGTCGACAGTCGAGCCGTGTTCACTTTCATGGTCTGCTCCTTCGTAGTTCTCGCAGTTCGGTAGCTCGGCGGCCAGTCTTCGATTGAAAGACGAAGGCCCGTAGCTTTGCGTCCCGCCCTTTCAGACGGTTTGCCCTGTTCGCTTGCGAAGGATGACGGCCTGAGTGCCGTCTACCGGTGATTATGCCGTTTCCCGGAAGCGCCGTTACCCCAAGATATACCAGGAATTCCCGAAACTAAAACGACCTGGCATCCTGGGAGGAAAACAGCCGCCCTCTGAGGAACATTCAGGGGCGAACTTGATCACGGAAGACAAAGACATTCAGGAGGAACAGTCTTATGCTCGCCCAGGTAGATTCGAGTGCCATCCTCGGCATCGACGCATACATCGTCCGCGTGGAAGTAGACATCTCGTCCAGCGTCCCCCTGTTCACCATCGTCGGGCTGCCCGACGCCGCCGTGCAGGAGTCGCGCGAGCGGGTCCGCAGCGCCATCAAGAACACCGGCCTGGAGTTCCCCCTCCGCCGCATCACCATCAACCTCGCCCCCGCCGACATCAAGAAGCAAGGCCCGGCCTTCGACCTGCCCATCGCGGTCGGCCTGCTGGCCGCGACGGGCCAGGTGCCGGGCGACAAGCTTTCCGAGGGGATGTTCGTCGGCGAGCTGGCGCTTGACGGCAGCGTCAGCCCCGTCTCGGGTGTGCTGCCGATGGCGGTCAAGGCCCGCGCAGACAAGCGCCCGTTCCTGGTCGTGCCCGAGGCCAACGCCCGCGAGGCGGCCATCGTCGGCGGCGTCCAGGTCTACGGCGTCCGGTCGCTGGCCGACGTCGTGACACTCTTGTGCGACTTCGACTCGCAGACGCCGCTGACGTCCGACCCCGACGCCCTGCTGGCGATGGGCGGCGGCGACGACCAGGACTTCTGCGAGGTCAAGGGCCAGGAACACGTGAAGCGCGCCCTCGAAGTCGCCGCCGCTGGGGGCCACAACATACTTTTGGTCGGCCCCCCAGGCTCAGGCAAGACGATGCTGGCCCGCCGCCTGCCCTCCGTCCTGCCGCCGCTGACGCTGGACGAGGCTTTGGACGTGACCAAAATCTACTCGGTCGGGGGCCTGCTGGGGAGCCACACGGCCCTGGTGACGCGCCGCCCCTTCCGGTCGCCGCACCACTCGGTCTCCAACGCCGCTCTGGCCGGCGGGGGCAGTACGCCCCGCCCCGGCGAAGTCTCGCTGGCCCACCACGGGATACTTTTTCTGGACGAATTGCCCGAGTTCCGCCGTGACGTCCTGGAAGTCCTGCGCCAGCCGCTCGAAGATGGGCACGTCACCATCGCGCGCGTCGCGGCGACGATGACCTACCCGGCCCAGCTCATGCTGGTGGCCGCCATGAACCCGTGCCCCTGCGGCTACTACGGCGACACGGTGAAGACCTGTACCTGCTCGCAGCCGATGATCGCCAAGTATTTACAGCGCATCAGCGGCCCCTTGCTGGACCGCATCGACATCCACATCGAAGTGCCGCGCCTGCGCCAGGACGAGATGCTTCATGGCGGCGGCGCGGGCGAGCCGTCGTCGTCCATCCGCCAGCGCGTCTTGTCCGCGCGCGGCCAGCAGAAAGCCCGCTTCGAGGGCACTGATCTGCACTGCAACGCCCACATGGGGCCGCGCCAGATCAAAGAATACTGCGCGGCGGGGGACGACGTCAAGGACCTGCTGCGGGCGGCCATCTCGCAGCTCGGCCTCTCCGCCCGTGCCTACGACCGCATCCTCAAGCTCGCCCGTACCATCGCTGACCTGGACGCCCAAGAGGCCATTCAGCTGGCCCACGTCGCCGAGGCCATCCAGTACCGCGCCCTGGACCGCAAGCTGTGGGGATAAAAGCGGGGTAAAACAGTGACGCCCCCTTCACACCTTACCTTGGCATTGCACAATAATAGAACATCAGATCATGGAATGCTCGACTGGCGAGCGGGGCGAGGCAGTCAATTTGGGAAGGCCACCAACGGTGCTTGAGGGGGCTGCGAGTGGCAGCCAATGGGTTTTTGCTAGGCTCGGGCTTGACCACGATCTCGATCTCGTAGCCGAAGCCGCCCCTGGCCCGCGCCACCAGCGGGCCGTCGTAGTTGCCGCCGGCGAAGACGTGTAGGCTCGGGTACTGAAGCCACAGGCGGCGCATCAGCCGCATGGCCCCCTCGCGGCCCTGCACGCCGCTGGATTGTGATACCGCACGGGCTGCCTCACCCGCGACGATATTCAGGTAAGGAAATGTTGAAGCAGGAATGGACGTGGCTTTTGGCGTCCGGTGCAGCGCATTGTTAAGCCGCTTCGCGTTTTTTGCGTGGCTCTGGTTTAATGCTCCGGCGGGCCGCTCTGACCAGAGTACGAAGCGCCTCGTTGACAGACTCTGAGTCAGGAAACACAGCGATAATATCGGGCGAAAGGGCAACAAGGTTTGTCCCTTGAGCATACCGCTCTGCATAGACGCCACGCTTCCCGCCACGAAAATCATATTCCTCCAGTATATCTGGGTCAGAGTTCACTTCGGTAGTTACTCCGTTAGCCTTCTTCATAATCTCTTTTCTCCTTTGCTGTTGCCAAACGCGCGCTGATTAAGCGAATGGTTCCCTCCCTTTCGGTATGAACCACGACAAGCAAACGCTGACGCTGAGATTGACCCAGTAATGTAAAACGCACTTCATCTTCGGAGTGGAGCGGGTCAGGAATGAGGACAGAAAGCGGGTCGCCGAAAACGGTGGCCGCTTCCGCGAAAGAGACGCCGTGTTTACCCTGGTTGATTCGGGATTTGGTGTCATCCCAATCAAAACGAAGTTCCACAGCGTCATTATAGCAGATGGTGAACGTGACTTGGCTGGTGAAGATCAGAAGCGGCCTTGTATAATGACGAAGTGAGCCGGTGATGCTCTGAGCGGCCTAAGTCCACCGCCTAGCGACTGCTTCGCGGTGAGACTGTTCGTTAGATCAGCACCCGGCTCCGCCTCCCCTTGCCAAGA
>JAABUQ010008671.1_pt1 | contig 14142 bp, 13 predicted proteins | sample 5560001 | NCBI WGS metagenome assembly JAABUQ01 (sample SAMN10711888, study PRJNA513371) | rock metagenome | isolation source: Antarctica rocks | place: Antarctica: Victoria Land, Finger Mt nord | collected 2015-12-18
CAACCCTGGATCGAGCGCCATCAACCATCCCCAATTATCGGAGGAGATCTTATCCCCATTCCCCTCACCTCCCCACTCCCTCACATCCATTACCTGCAACAACTCACCAATGCCCTCAGCGAACTATTTCTAATTGGACTGCAACGAGTAGACTCACAAACCATTGGCTACTGGCAAGAACTCGCTCGACAAGGGGCAGCACTCGGATTTGTCAATTTGCTCAAACCCATTCAGCAACTTGCAACTGCACTCGCCGCGAAACTAACTCTACTGCACTGGGATGAGAAGCCTGCTGCTGAAGCTATGCTGGCGATCGCGTTACTGATGAAGCTAGTTCAAGAACAATTTGGGAATGATGCAGGCAGTCAATCTGCGACTGTGTAAGCGCGTACCCTAATTTTGGTAACACAACTTAACTAGATCCTTCTACACCTTGATGCCAATAAGTTTGCTTCAAACGATAGAAAAACGGGAAAGCTGTTTGGTAAAAAACTCAGTCCATAATAACCGAGTAATTTACGAGTTGCCTCCTCAGCAACAACCCAAACACCGAAACATTGAGATTTAAATAATAGCTAAGTAATCAAGTTGATATGACCATGTGGCATAACTCTCATTAACTATGAGAACGATCGTAAAGTTGTGGAAAAAATATAACATTTCTCATATACTTCTCAATTTATTCTCATTCCATTTCTAGGATCAGGTTCTACATTATGAGTGGATGACGCACAATGTCAGATTAATATCAAATCAATTTTTTACGTCAGAGGCTTTATATGGTAGAACTCAACGATGCTTTCACGCTACTACATCCAGCGCTTGCTGTTCTCTTTGTCTTGCCACTCATCAGTCATGTAGCTAAACTAGCTTGGCAAACCCGTCAACGTCGGTTGCAAGTTGCCAGTGGGGGCAAGAGTAAGATTCCTCCAGTTGGTTCTGAGCATCAGCAGTTGGGCAGGTTGCTTACTAGTAGTATTGTGGGACTAGCCCTAATTGGACTAGCTAACGATCCAGTTAAAGATATTTTAACTAAACATCTTTGGACTGAAGAACCATTCAAAGTCATATTTTTCGTACTGCTATTTCCAGCTACCATTGCCTCCTTAGTTCTTCTTACTAAAGCACGACAGCGGTTGTGGCGTGGCATTTTTGCTACCTTAACTGGGATGGGATTAGTCTTATTAGGTTGTCAGCCTGCGGTTTTTAGACGGACGGATGAATGGTATGTGTCTCACTACTATATTGGTCTAACTGCAGCAATGCTGATGATTTTTTCTTTAGCAATTATTCCAGACATTTATAAAGATCGGTCAAATCGCTGGCGAATTGCCCACGCTGTTTTAAATAGTGTAGCTCTGTTACTTTTTCTTGGACAAGGGCTGACTGGAGTGCGGGACTTGTTAGAGATTCCTTTAAGTTGGCAGCAGCCATATGTTGGGCAGCTATATGAGCAAAATTGTAAAGATAAAAATTGCGCTGTTCAAGTTGCACCAGTTACACCAGCATTAAAGCATCCAGCACCAACAAAGTAGTGGTTTGAAGGAACAAAAGTTTTCCCCCTAGGTAGCACTTGGGTTCTTGAGGATATTCTACTCCCTCCTAAATCAATTATTAGTTTGCCCGAACCGAGTCAGTAGTTCCTCGCGAGATAATTGTAGCAGCATCAAGGTAAATTGCTCTGGTGGCAACTCTAATAGAGGCTCAATAATTCCGGCAAGTTGGTCATCTGGGGAACCAAAGCGTAGTTTGAGCAAATTTTCCACAACTATGCGTTGCCCTTGCTGTATTCCTTGCTGCATCCCTTGCTGTTTTCCCTCTCTTAACGACTCTTCTCGCCATTGCAACACTAGTGGTGATAATTCCATGATTAACTCTTGCTCCTCCCGATCTAGATCTATATCTTGACGCAATTGTAGTTGAGCCTGCAAATTAGTCAGTAACAGCAGTGCGTTTGAACGTAACGGATGATTGACTGGCAGTGCCGCCAGCTCACTTATTGCCTGTTTTTGCACTGCCCCTTTACCTAAAATTCTCACCCATAAAGTTTCCGCCGTACATGGTAATTGGTGAATTGCCACTACTGCTGTGCGGAAATAGTCTCCCAAAACATAAATCCCTTTCATCCAGTTGTCTTCGTCAACCGTAGCTCTAAATCCATCGATTAATGGCGCTGACATGGTGGGAGAAAGAATCCACAAACGAGGCAAGTCAGCTTCGGGAACGTTTTTGTTGTCCCGTTTGGCTTGACGCTCTTGTTGAGCATGAACGTCAAACAGTTTGTTGATGCAACTGCGGATCTGGCTGGGTGTGACGGCATTACGAAAGGGTTCTAACAGGCAAGGACTAGAGGCAAATCGTCCGAGTAATCCCAGTACTGTTGCCTCTACTACTGGTTGTGATGTGGGTGAGAACCAAACATCAATCTGTCGCACTTCTGAGGCGATGTCACGGCTAGTCTCCACCTTACCTAAAGGTGCTAGCAACTCCTTTAAGTACTCTTTGGCAAACTGGTCGTGAGGAAATCTGGTCATTCAATTACTTGTACCACTATCAGTTCAGCCTCTTTGTCTTACTAAGCAAATCGATTCGCCTATTTGTCAATGGTTTTTGAGCGCTGTTTGCTGGCAGTTAGCCGAGTAAAATAGCTTGGATTAGCTTCTTTAATGCGATGATCGCTTTGCTCTTCGACCATGCTACGCAAACGCAAACCGCCGAAGGCATCGCACTCAATAACGATCGCGTTTCGGTAAAAGACCTCATGCTACAGTGTTAGCAGGTTCTAGCAATGCCCCTTGCATTTTACTTAAGGCATCAACAAGATTTTCTAGCTGCTGCGTAGCATTTAATACGCCTAAACCCCGAACTGTTACTTTACCAGGAGCATAGACATAACGAGATCGCATGTGTTCCGGTAAGTTGGCAACAAGTAGGTTCCAAGCAGGCTCTGCCATCGGTGTTTCTAAAATAATATGCTGCTTGTTTTCTGGTTTGATCCGGCTGAAGCCTAGTGACTTGGCGAGCTGTTTGAGTTCCATCACTCGTAATAACTGCAAAGCTGCTGTAGGTGTAGGACCATAGCGATCGCTCCACTCGGCGGTAATCTGCTTCAACTCTTCTTGGGATTTAGCTGCGGCAACAGAACGATAGGCACTCATCTTTTGATCTAAATCTGGAATGTAGTCAGTTGGGATAAAAGCAGTGAGATTGAGATCGATTTGTGTATCGTCAACTTGCGGAATCTCTTGACCGCGAATTTCTCGGATCGATTCTTCCAGCATTTCCATGTAGAGATCGAAGCCAATCGCATCCATTTGACCTGATTGTTCTGCCCCTAAAAGATTACCCACACCCCGGATTTCCATATCGCGCATCGCCAACTGGTATCCAGATCCTAACTGGGTAAATTCTTGAATGGCTCGCAGTCGTTGCCGCGCTGTATCTGATAAAGTCCGTTGTTTGGGGTATAGTAGCCAGGCATGAGCTTGAGTTCCAGCCCGACCGACTCGCCCCCGCAATTGGTACAACTGAGAAAGTCCAAATCGCTGAGAATCTTCGATCAAGATGGTGTTGACTCGCGGAATATCCAAGCCGGACTCAATAATTGTCGTACAAACTAGAATATCGGCATCGCCATTACTGAAAGTAAGCATTGTCGATTCTAGCTCTCCTTCTTCCATTTGACCGTGAGCGATCGCTAGTCGGGCTGTAGGCACCATTGCTCGCAACTTCGCTCCTGTCTCTTCAATTCCCTCGACGCGCGGCACCACGTAAAACACTTGACCTCCACGATCGAGTTCTTGACGAATGGCACTGCGGACTGTTTCTGAATCGTAGGGAGCTAGATGGGTTTTAATTGGACGGCGCGATGGCGGCGGTGTCGTAATCAAACTCATCTCCCGAATCCCTGAAAGAGACATGTACAAAGTTCGGGGTATGGGAGTAGCGCTGAGGGTGAGTACGTCCACTTGAGTTTTCAGAGATTTAATTTTCTCTTTTTGGTTGACACCAAATCGCTGTTCTTCATCTACCACCAACAATCCCAAATCGCGGAAACTGACACCTTTACCTAATAACTGGTGCGTACCAACGACCACATCTAATTCACCTGTTGTCAGTCGGCGTTGAATGTCGCGGCGTTCCTCAGCACTACGAAAGCGGTTGAGTAACCCAACTTGGATCGGGTACGGAGCAAAGCGCTCTTTCAAGGTGTGGTAGTGCTGCTGCGTCAAGATAGTGGTAGGGGCAAGAAGAGCCACCTGCTTGCTAGCAGTGACAGCTTTAAAAATTGCTCGGATTGCTACCTCAGTTTTACCAAACCCCACATCGCCACAGACGAGACGATCCATTGGGCGATCGCTTTCTAAGTCGCGTTTGACATCTTGTACAGCCTTCAATTGATCGGTTGTCGGTTGGTAAGGGAATGAGTCTTCCAGTTCCTCTTGCCAGGGCGAGTCGTGCGGGTAAGCATATCCTTTTTGCTGCGCTCGTTGGGCATACAGTTTTAGCAAGTCAACAGCCAGTTTCCGAATGGCTTTGCGGACTTTATTCTTCGTATTTTCCCATGCCTTGCTAGACATCTTGTTGAGTTCTGGAGCGCGATCGCCAGTACTGCGAAACCGGGATAAAGCTCCGAGCTGATCGGCAGCAACTCGTAGTAAGCCATCAGCATATTGCACCACCAAATACTCGCGGGTTTCGTTGTTAATTGTCAGACTTTCTAGCTTGAGAAATTTGCCCACCCCATGATTTCTGTGAACCACGTAATCGCCTGGTTGCAGCTTGTTGGGATCGACTTGCTTTGAGGCAGCGCGACGGCGCTTGCGGATATAGCTAGGGGTTGCGAGGGAATGTTGACCAAAAAACTCGCGATCGGTTATGAGTACCAGTCGGAATGTTGGCAGGATGAACCCTTCTAGTTCTGCTAGTCCAGAATATTTTAGTGCTACTGGCGTGTGCTGGATTTGCAGCCTGTCAATAGCTGGGTAGTCGCGGGGATTGGGAATGAATTGGGCGGGGCAGTCGTGTTCTTGTAAGAGGGAGACAGAGCGACTAGGCTGGGCAGAAATTAGCCAAATAGAAAGACCGCGATCGCGCTCTTGTCGGAGGGTTTCTGCTAGTTTGGCAAACTGGTGTGGCGTTGCTGGTACTGGACGGCTAGACAGATTCAAACCAACGTTTTCTTCTACCAGCTCTGATAAGTATAATTTTTTGAATTCATCTGCTGTGGCTAAAGAGTCGTCAAAAGAGCGGTGAATTTTCGGTAGGGAAGAAGCGGCTTCGCTGATACGGCATAACTGCTGCCATTGTTCTTCGGCATTTTCAACCGAGCGATCGCTATGTGCTTGACACTGCTCTGGTTCGTCAATAGCAACTAGCGTATTTGTTGGTAAATAATCTAACAGAGAAGCTGGTTGGTCGAAAGCTAAACCCAAGAAGCGACGACTCCCTGCTAGATGCAAAGAAGTGTTCAGAGGATCTACTGCTTGTGACAAGTCATTGACAACCTGAATCGCCTCTTGGGTGAGTCCGGCTGTGATAATTGGGCTGAAGTTGGTGGGGGTAAGGACTAACTGCTCAATCCGATCGAGCGCAGTGCCGCCAAGCTTGCTATTCTTTGCCGCGCTGATAGTGCTGCGTTGAGTAGCTGGATCGAACTCCCGAATTTGCTCCAACTCATCGCCGAACCATTCCAGGCGCACTGGTAATTCTGAAGATACTGGAAATATATCAACAATGTCGCCGCGCCGACTCCACTGCCCCTCAGTTTCTACCAAAGGAACCCGCTCATACCCTAAAGTCGCGAGTTTCTCACTAAATGTATTCAAATTTAATTCCATGCCTCGCTTCAAAGTGAGACAATCAGGCCAAAAAGCTGACACAGGAGGCAAGTGGGGTTGGAGCGCTGCCTGAGTCGCCACTATTGCCATTGATGAGGTTTTCTCCTCACTTCTGTGTTGCATTAAATCTGCCAGCACCTGCATCTGTCCCCAAATCATCTCAGTTTCAGGGTCAAAAGGCTCGTAGGGCGATGCCTCAGATGTAGGATAAAAATGTACTGACGACCAACCCATTGCTTCTAATTGAGCTGCCCAGCGTCCAGCTTCCTCTAAAGTGGCACAGACGACGAATAAGTTGTGCCCTTCTGTCTGCGCCAGGGCAGAAGCCACTAATCCTTTAGGCAGGCGAGGGGCACCGGAAAGACGATATTCCTGTTGCTGATGCAGTTTAGATAGCAGTTCCGTTGTCAATGGCGATCGCCTCAAGGCACGAACAATCGAAGAAAAAGGCATAATTTCTTAAAGAAGTGGAAATTGTTGCATAAACTAAGCAAGAGGCGGTGATCTGCCCATCTTCTTCATATTTTAAAAACTGAACCCCCAAATCGCATGAAACTAAACTAGAAGGGCAAAACTAAACTAGAAGGGCAAAGGATCTACCTAAGAGCGATTAGCTGTTAGCTCTCCCCCTCTCCCCCTCTCTCCCCCTCTCCCCCTCCTCGTAGGAATGTCACCAACTATCGAAATTTTAATTATTCTCCTACTGCCCATCGCTAATGCCGTTTTTGTGATGTCAGAAATGGCGGTAGTTTCGGCTCGTAAGGTGCGGCTACAGCATATGGCAAACCAGGGAGACTTACGTGCCTTGGCTGCTCTAAAACTCGCTAATGCTCCGAATCAGTTTTTGGCGATCGTTCAAGTAGGAATCACGCTGATTATTATTGTGTCTGGTGCCTTCGGTGAGGGAGCGATTGGTAAGAGATTAGTGCCGATCTTTAATCTCGTCCCGTTATTGGCACCTTATAGTCAAGCGATCGCTTCTGTAATGGCAATTGTCGTCATCACTTACATCACGCTGGTTATTGGCGAATTGGTGCCGAAGCGACTGGCATTAAACAACCCCGAACGGATTGCTGCTGCTATTGCGGTGCCGATGCAGATGTTTGCTGTTGTTGCCTCTCCGGTTGTTTACCTATTGAGCGCTTCAACTGAGACAATAGTACGGCTTTTAGGGATTAGACCATCTACCGCTCCCCAAGTTACAGAGGAAGAAATCAAGGTTCTGATCGAGCAAGGTACTGAGGCGGGGATGTTTGAGGAAGCGGAACAAGATATGGTAGAGCGAGTATTCCGCCTTGGCGATCGCCCCGTTAACGCTTTAATGACTCCACGACCTGATATTGTTTGGCTAGACTTAGAAGACTCAGCCGAAGAAAACCGTCAAAAGATGGTGGATAGTTCCCATTCTCGGTTTCCAGTTTGTCAAGGCGGACTTGATAATGTTCTAGGTGTGATTCATGTCACTGACTTATTAGGTCGTAGTCTTTCTGGTTTACCGCTCGATTTGACAGTATCGTTGCGCCAAACTGTATTTGTGCCAGAAAATACCAGAGGATTGAAAGTCTTAGAGTTATTCAAGCAAACAGGAACCCACATCGCGTTGGTGGTAGATGAATATGGTGTGGTCCAGGGACTAGTAACACTCAATGATATTTTAGTCGAAATTGTTGGAGATGTGCCGCAAAACGATCAGCCAGAAGAGCCACAAGCTGTACAGCGAGAGGATGGTTCTTGGTTATTGGATGGAATGTTACCAATAGATGAGTTTTTTGAGATTTTTGAACTTGGGGAGTTACCAACAGATCATCGTGGCAGCTATCAAACTCTGGGTGGCTTAGTAATTACTCATCTCGGAAAAATTCCCACAGCTACAGAACACTTTGACTGGCAGGGTATGCGCTTTGAGGTGATTGATATGGATGGTAACCGAGTTGATAAGGTGATAGTAATTCCAGCGCCTACAGATAAATTCGATGATGGACAAGAAGATTAATTAGATTTCTGCTGTCTAATCCACTTCCGTAACGAGCGAATAACAGCGTTATCGTCATCGGAGGTTTTACCTTGCTCCAAAAAATCCCAGATAGTAGCGGCTGAAACTATTGGAAAGACTTTGCTGTATTCACTCGTGACATACTCGTCATTTTGAAGCACATTGATTTGGATAGTCTTTTCGGTGCAGCGCCAAACTTCTGGCACTTTCAACTGTCGATAAATTTTGAACCTTTGGCTGGAAGAACTAGTAATGTCTACCTCTACAATTAAGTCTGGAGGTGGTCCATCGCTCAAATTGATTTCTCGACCCCGAACTTGACTGGCGTTTTGAATATAAAATCCTGCATCCAGCTCTATTCCTTGCTCTAAGTCTTCTCGCTCCAAAGTGACAGAACCAATTCCTCTGATTTTGAGATCTAGCTCTTCAGTTAGGGCAATGACAATGCGTTCTAGCAGATGTTTGAGGAATTCGTGTAGCTCAGATGGCATAGTAATTTCTAGCACCCCACACTCGTATGCCAATCGACAGGAACGGCGATCGCCCAGATCTGATAACAGGGCTTGATAGGTGTGCCAACTGATATTTTGCAGCACCACTCGTTGGGAATCTTGCGGTCGAGTAGATAGGCTAACCATTATTCAAGGGATAGACTAATCAGATCGCGGGGTAAAAGAATTGTGCTAGCTCACAAAAGCCTCTTCCTTCAGCCGCTCCGGTTATATAAGCAGGACGATGGGCAAGTTGATTAGTGTAATGTAACACATTTGCTACACCAACAGAAAGGGGAAAGTAACTGGGATTAAACAAACTCTCATCATTGGGACTGTCACCCACTGTCAGAATTTGTTTGGCTGTGTATTCAGGGAAACGATCGCGCCATACTTGCAACAATCCAGATGCTTTATCTTGACTTGCAGGTTTAATATGACACTGTACATTACTGTATGTGAAGCCCCAGCCTAGTTGATGGCAGAGGCTGGCTAATTTTTGTAGTTGAGTTAGACTTAGCCCCTGAACATCAAAAGTCCAGTCTGTAATCCGAAAGCGATTATCCGCAGACTCCTTAATTTGAGGAAATTCAGTTTGTAATTGGGTAAAGGTTGCTGCCAGTTGCTGTCGGTGAGCATCTAAGTCGGTAATCGGTGTCAAGGCAATTGCCACTTCAGTTTCACTAGCATAGAATAAACCACCATTTTCAGCGATCGCACCTACAACTGGCAGATAACTCACTAATCCACTTACCCAACCAGCCGAACGTCCTGTAACAATCAATACTTTTATTCCTGCTGCTGCTAAAGCATCCAAAGCTTGTAGTAAAGATGGAGTAAATTTGCCTTGCTGCGTCAGCGTACCATCCATGTCAGTAGCAATTAAACGAACATCCTGAAACCAACTGGTAGCAATATCCTGAGATAGCGGTGTAAAAGACATAAATGATTTTGGGTGAGTAGCAATTTAGATCTACTCTTTAAATCAACCTTAACAGCCACTTAAACATAGAAGCTTAATCTTATACAGGTTACTACTACGCGCACTAAAAATTTATTGTGCCTTAGTAGTGCTTACGTAGACATGCTGTTTATTGAGCTATCTAATAGGCATTGTTAAAAAATACTTGAGGGTAAATGGATGGATAGGCGGACTTTCTTAAAGTACTCACTGGCAAGCGGTGTAGTTATCTGGACTGGTACAGAAATTCCCAAATTAGGGATGGAAGTTGGGGAACTGTTCGTCAAGTCTGCTAATGCGGCAACTGTAACGGAAATTTTCCCCAGAGTGTTGCATCCGGCGATCCACAAGTTAACGGGATTACATTGTGGACTCGTGTGGCGCAGTCTGGAACTGGAACTGTCCAGGTAGCATTTGAGGTAGCCCAAGATTCAGAGTTTAGTGCGATCGCTTTGAGTGGTGTAGCCCAAACTGATGAATCGAAGGATTACACTCTCAAAGTGCGATTGAACTCAGGGATTCAACCCAATACAACTTACTACTACCGATTCATCTACCAAGGGACAGCAAGCAGAACAGGTCGCTTTAAGACATTACCAGATCTGAGCGCCCAACTTGACAAAATTCGCTTTGGTTATATCAACTTTGACACTCCGAGCGCCTGAAGGCATGAGGATTCTTGCTTCGCGGGGAGACTAATGTCTTTACCCTCCACAAGCTTTGACACGGGCTGTCCGACCGCTACACATCCACCGGAGGCGGAGCATATCCGGCTCCGCGTTGCATCACCACTTGGGCAGCAGCAACATCTCGATCAGTTTGATATCCGCAAGTAGAACACTGGTGTACTCTCTGAGCCAACTCTTTCTTACCAGTGACAGTTTGACATTGTGGGCAAGTTTGAGATGTGTATGAGCCATCGACTAGAGCAAAATAAACATCTCGTTTCCAGCAGACCCATTTAAGTAAGCTGAGAAACTGTCCCCATCCAGCGTCTAAAGTCTGCTTACAAAGCATCCCTCTCGACATAGCTTTCAAGTTCAAATCTTCTGCGAATATCATCCCTGCACCGCTGCACAGATGATGTGCCAGCTTGAAATGAAAATCTCTCCTAGTGTGAGAAATGTGTTCGTGGAGTCGGGCGATTTTGAGTTGGAGTTTTCGCCAATTGCTTGAACCTATTCTCTTGTGTTTTAACTTCCGTTGCAGTGAGTCCAGTCCTGAATGAGGGTTTCCCTAGGCACTAGTGTAGCTGGTCTAGCTATATTCGGCGCACCTACCCAAGGCGCTACACCACTGGTAACAACAGTACCAGAACCATCGGAAACACTAGGGACATTGGCATTATGTGCTTTAGGCACAGGCTATATGACAAGTGGCAAGTCGCAAGTTGCAAGTCAAATAAAACAGCAGTAGCCGCGAGTAGCTAGCTGCGTTGTACAGTGGTGTAGCGTTTCATCAGAGAAATTATGCACCAAACTTTAATTCAACCCCACGGTGGCAAGCTCATTGATTGCAAGCTCTATGGTAGCGAGCGTCAGTTAGCTTGGGAAACGGCTCAAGCCTTGCCCCTGCTTTGTTTGTCTTGGCGCAACTTAGCCGATCTTGAATGTATTGCCAATGGCATTTACAGTCCTTTGACTGGCTTTGTTGATGAAGAAGACTACTACAGTATTGTCAATGATATGCATCTGAGCAATGGGCTGGCTTGGAGCGTACCAGTGACATTGCAAGTATCAGAAGCAGATTCAGATAGGTACAGTCTCGATTCTGAAGTGGCGCTGGCTCATCCAGATGGCGGCATTTTGGCAGTGATGACTGTAACTAGTAAGTTTAAACCCGACCAAAACCATGAGGCAGAGAACGTATATCGCACTACAGAAAAAGCTCATCCTGGTGTGAAAGCAATGTGGGAAGGTGGGGAAGTCTATCTTGGTGGTGAGATTAAGCTAGTTCACGAGATTGCTCACTCGGAATTTCAAGAGTATCGGTTGACTCCAACGGCAACGCGAGCTGAGTTTGCTCGTCGTCAATGGAGTACGGTTGTTGCTTTTCAGACTCGGAACCCGATTCACCGCGCCCATGAGTATATTACGAAAGTAGCTCTCGAAACTGTTGATGGGCTGTTTATCAATCCCTTGGTAGGTACTACTAAAGGTGATGATATTCCGGCTCCGGTGCGGATGGAGTGTTATAAGTTGATCATTGAGAACTACTATCCTCAAGAGCGCGTACTATTAGGCGTTTTTCCGGCGGCAATGCGTTATGCTGGACCAAGAGAAGCAGTGATGCACGCGATCGCTCGTCAGAACTATGGTTGTTCTCACTTTATTGTGGGTCGCGATCATGCTGGTGTTGGTAGTTACTACGGAACTTACGACGCTCAAAAGCTTTTCAAAGAATTTGGTCGAGATGAACTATCGATTAGTGTGATGAAGTTTGAACACAGTTTCTACTGTCAAAAATGCGCCACTATGGGTTCTTCTAAGACTTGCCCCCACCCGAAAGAAAGTCATATCTTCTTGTCAGGTACTAAAGTGCGCGAGATGCTTGCCAGAGGAGAGATGCCGCCAGAGCAATTTAGTCGTCCCGAAGTCGCTCAAGTCTTGATCGCAGCCGCTCAAAGTCGTAATTAATTCATGATCTACAATGGGATTAATCGGTTTTGATGGAACTAGAAAATGATGCAACAAAAGTTGGCACAACTGAAAACTTTATTTGCCGAAATGGAGCAGGCTTTGATTGCCTACTCTGGTGGAGTTGACAGTACGTTGGTTGCCAAGATTGCTTATGATGTTTTGGGAACTCGCGCTCTAGCGGTGACAGCCATCTCGCCATCACTATTACCAGAGGAGTTGGCAGAGGCGAAGGAACAAGCATCGGAGATCGGAATTTTGCATCAGGTAGTCCAAACTCACGAAATGGACAATCCCAATTACACCACGAATCCGATTAATCGGTGTTATTTCTGTAAGAGTGAATTGCACGATACGCTCAAACCGTTAGCAACTCAACTAGGCTATCCTTATGTAGTAGATGGAGTTAATGCCGACGATTTGCGGGACTATCGACCGGGGATTCAAGCAGCAAAGGAAAGAGGTGTGCGATCGCCCTTAGCCGAGTTGGGTATTACCAAAGCTGAAGTCCGTCAACTTTCACAGTATCTAGGTTTATCTTGGTGGGATAAGCCTGCTCAGCCCTGTTTGAGTTCCCGCTTTCCCTATGGGGAAGAAATTACTGTCGGTAAATTGCAACGGGTGGGCAGGGCTGAGATTTATCTACACAAGCTGGGATTCAAGCATCTCCGCGTCCGTTCTGAAGGTGACACCGCTAAAATTGAACTACCACCAGAGCAAATTCAAGAGTTTATATTAACTACAAATTTACCAACTCTAGTGTCGATCTTTCAGTCTTACGGCTTTGTGTATGTCACTCTAGATTTAGAGGGTTATCGCAGTGGCAAGCTCAATCAAGTTTTACATCGGGAAGCATTACCTTTGACATCGTAAGTAGGAGATCCGGCGCTTGGCTCTGAACTAGGTGTATGCCAAAATAAAGTCATACAAATCTAGGAATTTCTTGCCGTGGGCTTATTTGACGATTTCAACCGATTTCTCGAAAGCCGTTTAGAAGAATTTTTACGCAATAATCCCCACTTGGAGTTAGAAGCGCTTTTAGAGCAGTTGCGCGAGCAAGAAGAAGACACTCTCAAGTTAATTGCCGATCTCCAACTGCAAGAAAAGCGATCGGAGGCAGAAATTCTCGATACTGCCCAAGAAATCCAGCGTTGGCATGTGCGGATTGAAAAGGCAAAGTCGGCGGGAAGATTAGATTTAGTTCAACCCGCTCAAGAGCGAGAGGCGGCTCTGCTACGTGAAGGCAACCAGCGCTGGGGGCAGATGCAAGGCTTGAAAGAACGGCTTGCCCAAGCAAAAGAACTGCTGCATCGGATTCAGGAACGCCGACAAGAGGTAAAGGCAAAAGCAGCGCAGACGCAGGCGACACCCAATAACAATCGAGCCGAGCAGCAATCGGAGACTGCGGGTTGGAATCAAAGTCGCACTTCTTCTCATGGAGTGGATGCACTAGAAGATACATTTCGACGCTGGGAAACTCAAGAAGAGTTAGACAGGCTGAAACGGAATATGGGAAGATAGGTAAAACATCAGTGTAAAGCTGGAGATAGGCATTATGGCTATGACTGCTTCGACTATGTTGCCATTGGGTACTAAGGCGATAGATTTTCATCTACCAGATGTGGTGTCCGGTAAAACGATTTCTCTGGATACCTTCGCTGGGAAAAAAGTACTCCTGGTAATGTTTATTTGTCGCCATTGCCCGTTTGTCAAGCATATCCAGCAGGAACTGGCACAACTGGGGAAAGATTACTTTAACCGTGATGTTGGCATTGTTGGTATCAGTGCTAATAATGTCGATAAGTATCCAGATGATGCGCCGGAGCTGTTAAAAGCGATGGCTGTCGAGTTGGAGTTGCCGTTTCCTATTTGCTATGACGAGAGCCAACAGACGGCAAAGGCTTATACAGCGGCTTGTACACCGGACTTTTTTGTTTTCGATGCCCAAGGGCAACTAGTCTACCGGGGACAATTAGATGATAGCCGTCCTAGTAATGGCAAGCCAGTTACAGGTGAGGATTTACGAGCGGCGATTGATGCGGTGCTAGCAGGGCAACCTGTGAATCCAGAACAAAAACCTAGTATCGGTTGCAACATTAAGTGGAAACCTGGAAACGAACCAGGCTATTAAGATGAGATGGTGGGCAACTCATCGGGCAACCTGAGGGTAAAGGTAGTCCATCCACCCCCACTTTCGGCTTGGACTGTTGCCGCTAATCTT
>JAABUQ010008672.1_pt1 | contig 14141 bp, 15 predicted proteins | sample 5560001 | NCBI WGS metagenome assembly JAABUQ01 (sample SAMN10711888, study PRJNA513371) | rock metagenome | isolation source: Antarctica rocks | place: Antarctica: Victoria Land, Finger Mt nord | collected 2015-12-18
GTGACGTCGAACTCGGCCTTCAGGCACTCCTCGGCAGCCGGCTTCCCAGCCAACGCTAACTCGACCCATGATATTGCGTGCAATACGCTAACGTACGTTTTCGCAGAGATGGGCCTTCTGCCCCGAATCGAAGGTCGGGACGGTTTCCCGTCCCGACACCATCTGGCGCATCGCGGCACGCAGGGGCGGCCAAGGATGGCCGGAGGCCACCGCCCAGCGGCGCACGCCAAGGGCGTGCGTCTTTGACGGCTCCGAGCACCGTGGCACTAGCCCAGCCGTGAGCGGGGGTTTGAGGGCCTGTCAGCCCCTGCTGCGCCATCGATCCGCGCACTGGACCTGCCATTCAGGGGCCGACCCAAGCGTTGATGGTGGCATGCCGCCGAACTCCCGGAACCACCGCACTCCTACCGCCGGCGACACCCCCCCGCCAACCGCCGCATCCTCGCTCGACTGCCCCGCCGCAATTGCCGCCCAGAACCGCCGCCGGCCCTCTCGCCGCGCCACCGGTGGCCGGCCGGGAGAGCGTATCACCTCCCGCCCCGACCGATCCGAACATCGCTTCCGTATGCCCATCGCAACCTCCTCCGCCCAGGTGTTGCGACGACCAGTTGAGTCCGCCCAATATGCTGCGCACGCCTACCGCCGCATACTGGACGAGCACGGGATGCGGTGCTCGATGAGCCGCAAGGGCAACTGCTGGGACAACGCGCCGATGGAGAGCTTCTTCGGCAGCCTCAAGATTGAACTGGACGGCGACGGCCCGTTCGAAACCAGGCAGGCGGCGCGCACGGCCCTTTTCAGGTCCATCGAGGGCTGGCACAACCGCCAGCGCCTCCATTCGAGCATCGGCTACACCACGCCCGTCAACAAAGAAGAACTCGCCGCGGCCGCGTAGGCCGTAACCCGTGTCCACCGTAACGGGGGATGGTCACCCGCGGCGCTGGATCATATGCGATCCGGCGATATGCTCGTGGCTTGAAAGCTGGTCACAGCCTCATGCGGCTTCCAACGCGCGGCTGCGGCTGGTTACGAACTGGCCTTCATTGGTAACGAAGTCCCAGATCGCAGGTTGCTCGGCCCTCATGCGGTCCAGCATGCCGGCAAGCTCGCAGAATGCGGGCTGACGCAGGCCGTGGTACTCGACCAAGGGGCCGACAGCCTCGAAGTGGATGCCCGACGACCGCAGCAGCCGCAGCAGCGTCCGCTCCATGACCGCGCACCAGTGCGTGACGTCGGCCTGCTGGCTGAGCTGCACGAGGCCCCTCACGAGTGTAAGGCGGGACAAGCTGGCCGCCGCCGGGCTTACATTCCGGCGCTCCTTCGAGACGGCGAAGCGGGACACCTCGACCGCGCTTCGGAGCGGGACGGCGCTAAGTGCTGCACGACCGCAAACGGCCTGCATCGGAAAGCTACGAGCGGGCTGGCGCGCCTGGGGCAGGATCATACGGACAGTCCCGATGACGGTTCCGCAACCACGAAGGGAAAGTACGACATGACGAGCGTGCTTGTCATAGGCGTCGGTCTCAAGGTCGTTGACGCTGGGCTCATAGCCCCGCTCCAGGCAATAAACCTGGTGACGGAGGCGGTAGGCGTGTTCAACAAGGGCGGGTGTGTCTGCCAGATGAACGACCAGTTCAGCCTGTGCTGCAGCTATGGCGTCAGTCAGTGATGACGAGTTCATAAACTCTGCCTGTCATATACGGTAATATTACGTGAGAGTGAATTACCGCACCAGAACAGCACAGTGCAACCCTATAACGATTATTGCGGGATAGGATTTGTTGCGTTTTCTATCTACAAGGCTGCCCGGCCGCAGCGCATTTCAGGCCGTTGTCGGAGAGAGATGTTCAGTCGGTATTTGCAGCAGAACGAGCAACCCTGCTTAACATGCAAAAGGAACCGTGCCCGGCCGCTTCTCAGGCTTGACGCTTGAGATGTTCGGCCCCTCGGGCGCCCGCATCAGGATCGGACAAGGCTGCTTCATAGACGTCGAGCTGCTCATCCGTCATGTCATCCATCTGCAACATCTGCCAACGCCAGCCGCTACCCTGCCGCGTCGCGTGGCGGACAACGCGGACGACGACCTCACCATGCAGGACCACACGCCAGATCCCATCGCGTTCAAGAGGCTGCCAACCTGGAACGGCAGCAATCCTGCAACTCATGCCATGGCCGGCCGCCATGTCGCCCACGAAAGGCCTTGAGCGCCGGACGCTTTGTGCAAACGAAACGAGGCATACCACTGACATTTCGACCACCTTAGCGCGCAACGTAGGCCGTGCCCGGAAGGTTCCGGCAATGATAGTGGTTATAGTCGCGTTACGTCTTTGTGCACCAATGAACAATCCGTCAGCAGAAAAACCGTCACTGGCCTGTCCCGAGGGACACAAAGCGAACCAAGGGCCACCTCCGCCACTGGCTCCACTGCCCGATCTGGGGGCCGATTGTCCTCAAAACTGCCGGACACTGGTGGCGAGTTCAGGATTGGCTATTTGTTCACGCGCGCCGGAGACCAGCGGGCCTGCTTCTGCAGCCATTCTTGGCCCTTTGGCGTCCACCTGGATGACCACCAGCGGCGGAGCCGCTGAATTCACCACCAGTGTCCCCAGGTATAGAGCAGCAACACCTTACAGCACCACAGCAACACAGAATGTGCGTTTTGAGCGCAGCATCCGACGTAGGCAACGAGCAGCCAGCTGTCTGTCAGGGTTGGTTTGGAGGACAGCCGCCGTGAAGCTGGCTTGTACGGTTTGCCCCGGCATAGACGGGCACCGTCACTCCGCGGCTTTGGCGCAGGCGTCCAGCAGCGCTGCCGCACGGGCGGCCAGCTCGTCGCCGGACACGGGCTTCCGCAGCAGGACCGTGGTGCCGTCCAGGGCGTTCTCAATGCGGGGCCAGATGCCAGCGTCGGCGTAGCCAGTCAGCAGCAGTGCCGGCAGGCCCGGTAACCGGTGCCGCGCCTCCTGGATCAGCACAAGCCCGTTCATGCCGGGCATGGAGAAGTCCGTCACCAAGAAGTCCGCTGCCTCCCCGGCATCCAGCCTCGCCAGGGCGTCTAAGCCGTCGGACGCTTTGGCGATATCGTAGCCGCGGTCCTCCAGGTACCCGGCCACCACCGCGCGCACCGTCGCGTCGTCATCCACGACCAGCACGCGGATGGGCCGGGCGCGGGGCGCCCCTGCCGCAGCGTCCTCTGTGGGAGCCTCGGCGCCCGCCGCGGCCCCGGCCTGGGGGAACCAGAGCGTCACCGTGGTGCCCTGGCACGGCGCGCTCCGCAGCGCGAAGCCGCCGTCCGACTGCTCCGCGAACCCGCGCGCCATCGCCAAACCAAGGCCAGTGCCCTGGCCCGGCGGCTTGGTGGTGAAGAACGGCTCCGACGCGCGGGCAAGCGTCGCGGCCGTCATGCCCACGCCTGTGTCCGTCAGGCTTAGCCGCACGTAAGCGCCTGCGCCAAGTTCCTCCGGGTGGTCGCCTCCCACTGCTTCCACGCTGGCCGTCACATGCAGCGTGCCGCCATCCGGCATGGCGTCGCGCGCGTTCACGGCCAGGTTCACCAGCACCGTTTCCAGTTGCGCCCTGTCTGCCAGCAGCGGCGGCACGCCCGGGGCCTCACTGGTCAAGACCTGGATGGAGGCGCCCAGGGTCGGCGCCAAGATTTCGTGCAGGTTGTCCAGCAAGGCCCCGGGCGGCACCGGCGTGGCTTGCAGCTCGCCCTTGCGTGCAAACGCCAGCAGCCGTCCGGTGATGGCGGCCCCGCGCTGCGCGGCGTCCCCCGCCATGCGGGCGAGCTGGCGCACCGCGTCGGCGTTCTCGGCCCGGCGCCCGATCAGGCCGAGGCCGCCGGTGACGGCTTGCAGCACGTTGTTGAAGTCGTGCGCGATGCCGCCGGCAAGCTGGCCCAGCGCCTCCAGGCGCTGCGATTGGGCCAGCCGGGATTGGGCCTCCTCGCGCGCGGCGACTTCCGCGATCACGCAGGCCTCAAGCTGGTCGTTTAACCGACGCAGTGCGTCCTCGCTTGCGCGCAGGGCCGCCTCGTTCTGCTGCTGCTCGCTGATGTCCACATTGGTGCCGAACCAGTGCGTGATAGCGCCGCCGGTGTCCCGCGCCGGCACCACCCGCGTCAGGAACGGGCGGAACGCGCCGTCCCTGCCGCGCAGTGGGAACGTCATCTCGAACGGCACGCCGGCCTGTATCGAGCCTGTCCAGCGTTCCATCACCGTCGGCAGCACCGCCGCTTCATGCACAGACTGCCAGCCCCAACCCTCCATGTCGGCGGGGGTGGTGCCAGTGTAGTCGTACCAGCTGTAGTTGTACCAGTAGATCCAGCCGTCCGCGCCGGCCATCCAGCAAGGGTTCGGCAGGTTCTCCCCCAGGGTGCGGAACTCCTCCTCCGATCGGCGCAGCGCTGCCTCGGCGCGGCTCCGCTCGACGGCCGCCCAGATGCGCCCGGCGGCTTCCCGCATCACGGCAACCTCGTGGTCCGCCCACCGCCGCGGCCCGGGGTCTGATGCGAACAGGACCGCCGCCAGGCAGTCCGTCCGGATGAGCGGGACTTCGAGGAACGACCGGACTTGGATGACCGCATACTGTTCCAGGGCGTCCGGGGCACAAGTCCGGGGGTCCTGCGTCACGTCAGCAACCACGACCGTCCGGTCCTGCCGGAGGTCGGCGATCAGCGGCGCCCCGAAATCATCCAAGCGGTGCTGCCCGGACACAGCGGTGATGCGCCCGTCATCCCACCCGCACTCTGCCAGGACATGTACGCCGTCCTCCTCCACCTCGGCATAGCAGACCTGGGCCACGCCAAGATGCCGGCCGAGCACGCCGCACGCTACCGCTTTGGCGTCCAAGGGGCTGGAGGCCAGGCGCAACGCGCGCTCCAAGTCCAACAGGACCGCTGCCCGCCGCTCAGCTAGGACGCGCGCCGTCGTCTCGATCACCGGGCAGAACACGCCGACGACCTGGCCCGCCTCGTCGCGGATTGGGCTGTAGGAGAAGCTGAACCAGCACGGCTCGGGGTAGCCGTGACGGTGCAGCACGAGCGGCAGGTCGTCTGCCGGCACGGCCTCGCCCTGGTCCATGACGCGGCCGAGCATCGGGCCGATGGTGTCCCATATTTCCGGCCACACCTCGCGGCCCGGCGAGCCAAGGGCGCGCGGGTGCTTCCCGCCGACGATGGCCGCGTAGGCATCGTTGTACAGCATCACTAGCTGCGGCCCCCACCAGATCGCGATGGGGAAGCTGCAGTTGAGGCAGGTGCTGACCGACGTTCGCAGGCTCTGCGGCCAGGCGCTGGTGGGACCGAGCGGCGTTGCGGACCAGTCCAGGGCGCGCATCAGGGCGCCCGTCGTGCCGCCGTCTGTCAGAAACGCTGTCATGTCGTGTCCCAGCGGCAGCACCGCGACCTCGACCCAGTGGCCGAGACGATGCGCGACACGTATCAGGCGGTCCAACGTGAAGCGGGCCAAGTCCCCGTTGCGGATGCGCTGGACGTCGGCCGGGTCAATGCCGGTGGCCACCGCGGCGGCCATGGCTGTCAGGTGCCGGTCCTGGAGCGTGGCGACGATGCTGCCGGCGACCTGAGCCTTTAGAGAGTCAGTCCCCTGGTCGGTATCGAGCACGCGGCCCTCGTGCGGCGTGCATGCCGGTAGCAGGGTTGGCGGCTGCCGTTCTGGTCGTGAGGCGATCAGCATTGTTGGCATGGCTGCCAACATACGGCAGGGAAAAGCCAGAAAAAACGGAGAGAAGGATCAAAAAATGTATGACCCTGATCAAAGCCAGGCCGCCCGAAACTTACAAGGCCTACCGTCCGGATGGGTCCGGATACAATTTGCGAATTCACCCAACCTGGCCCGCTTGCAGCGTCCGTGCGAAGATTTACGGTAAGGGCTTGACTGGCGCCATGCCGATTTTCAGAGGGCTGCGGTTCACGACACCCAACTCTTTGTCGTGAGGTGGTAGACTGCGCACCAAACCGGGCACTTTCCCTCACGACAACCCCGCAGCAGTCAATTGACGGATAACCTGCTCTGGCCGAAGTTTCCGTGAGTTGGTCTGGGAGCGAAGGATGACGGAGCTGGTTGGCTACGCCAGAGTGTGGGTCAGTAGCGGGTTTCGGCGCTGATCAGCACCACATTGCATTGAAAAGCCAGAGTTCCCCAGGGTCCCACACCTGCGCTGGTTTACAGTCAGGGCCATCCGCTTGCGCCACAGGGTTCTGCAAGCGCCGTCTCGCCCCTGCCGTCTGCCGGACTGGCTGGCCGTCTCCCAACTTGCCCAGCATTGCCACGCCCCCTCATTGACCGTCCACCGACCGACAGGCAGGCTTTCGGCCATTGACCGGGCCCGTTTAACGAGACCCGGGACAAGGGAGGCGCCAGCCCATGCCGAATCAGAGTTCCACCGACGTTGTCAGGAGCCTCATTCCCGCCCGGATGGACCGGCTGCCCTGGGCCAGGTTCCATTGGATGGTGGTGGCCGGCCTGGGCGTATCCTGGATCCTCGACGGTCTGGAAATCCAGCTCGTCGCTTCCGCCGGCTTTCAGAAGACGCTCGGCATGAGCACGGAAGCGGTGGCGTTCGCCGGCACGATCTACCTGATCGGGCAAGTCGTCGGCGCCCTCACCTTCGGGCGCTTGACCGACAGATGGGGCCGCAAGAAGCTCTTCATCATCACGCTCGCCATCTACCTTGTCGGGAGCGGTGTTGCGGGGCTGGCGACCAGCGTCTGGTTTCTCTACGTCTTCCGCTTCGTCGCGGGCTTGGGCATCGGCGGGGAATACACTGCGATCAACTCCGCCATCGACGAGCTGATTCCCGCCCGATACCGCGGGCGGGTCGACATCGCCATCAACGGCACCTACTGGGCGGGCGCGGGCTTGGGCGCCTTCGCCAGCTTGTGGCTGCTCAACCCCGCCTACGTCAACGAGGACTGGGGCTGGCGCATTGGCTTTCTTATCGGTCCTATCATGGGCCTGATGATCATCTGGCTGCGGCGGCACATTCCCGAAAGCCCGCGCTGGATGCTCACCCACGGCCGCACCGAAGAGGCCGAGCGCATCGTCGAGGAGACGGAAGCCTCGGTGCGGGCACAAGGCATCGACCTCGAGCCGGTCCCCGAAAGCAGGGCGATGCTGGTACAGGCCAAGGAGGAGGTGTCACTCAGGCAGCTGGCGCAGGTGTTCTTCAAAGACTACCCGACTCGCACCGTGCTCGGCATCACAATGATGGTGACGCAGTCGTTTCTCTATAACGCGATCTTCTTCACCTACGCGCTGGTGCTGCAGAATTTCTACGGCACAACCCCTTCCTCTACCCAGTATTACTTTTTCCCGTTCGCCATCGGGAACCTGCTCGGACCGCTTCTGCTCGGGCCTTTGTTTGACACGGTCGGCCGGCGGAAGATGATCTTCCTAACTTATGGACTCGCCGGTGCGGTGCTGGCCGCCTCGGCGTTCCTGTTTCAAGCCGGCGCGCTGACGGCGACCACGCAGACGCTGCTCTGGTGCGTCGCGTTCTTTTTCGCATCGGCCGCCGCGTCGGCGGCCTATCTCACTGTGAGCGAGATCTTCCCCCTAGAGGTCCGGGGCCAGGCGATTTCTTACTTCTTCGCCGTCGCTCAGGTGGCCGGCGCCATCGCCCCGGCGATCTACGGGTTGCTGATCGGCGACGGCACGGAGCGCACGCCCTTGTTCTACGGCTACTTGGTGGGCGCGGCCATCATGGTCTTGGGCGGCATCGTCGCCCTGGTCTACGGCGTCGATGCGGAGCAGAAGGGCTTGGAGGACGTCGCCAGGCCGCTGTCGCGGGTGGACGCCCAACCCGAACCGGGCGCTCAGCTCGCGGGGGAATGACGGGGAAGCTGGATGCGAGACCGGACCCGGCCGCACCCGACTGTGACCGGCGTCGGCGCCAGCTCCGGATTGGGGCTGACTCCAACAGTCACGCTGCAACTCGCAAAGCAGGGCCATATCGCTGGGGCATACCCCAGCAAGGCAACTGCATGAGACACTTTCCACGTCTCGTATGGGTTGTTCGCGGGCTTCCAAGACGATGGCCTGAGCGGGTCCAGACCCTATCGGGACAGGCTGCATTTGATACATCTACCTGCAGTTAAGTCAGCAGCACCACGCTCAATCAAGCCCCTGCCATGGCGTGCCGCCTCTGAAGTGGCCAGCCGCAGGTTGGCGATCCGGCGGTCTGGCGGTAGGCGGTCGAGAGAACGCGCACGCAGCCAACGAGCATGTACGGAAAACCCTCAATCCGGGGTTGCCGCACAACACAGCAATCCGACAGGGTTTTTCGCACTATTTCGAGGGGGTTTGAAGGGCTGTGCGGGGCGGGGGGGTGGAAGGTGTCGGGAGCAAGTGATTTCCGTCAAACCGCCCGCGCACCACCAATCAGGCAAACAGCCCAAAATGCCCGGCCCGCCTGAGATTCCAAGCTACCCTGTTCCAGCTTTGTCCGCTTATGCGTATCAGAAGCTCAGTTCGTCAGTTCTGGCCTGGATCACCCGCAACGCCACGGCGCGGCGGCTGACCGTGGTGTGATCAGGTGCCGAGAGCGTCAAGCCCATCAACGTCAGCACCGATGTCATCAGGCCTTCAGTTTGCCGCAATGCCAGCTTGAACGCCGTGCGCCGCATCAGGCTGGATGGCGTGAGCGCGCGCGATGGCGGCCAGCTTGGCGTCGAGCACACTGGCGAAGGCGAGCAAGGCATCGCGCTGGTTCTGCAGCGCGACGCACACCGGGCGGAGGCGTCGTGCGTCCCCGGGCTCGCGGGCCGAGAGTTCCGCGACGATGAAGTCGAACAGCTCTCGCCGCGTCGCCAGGGCAGGGCCGGCCAGGGCCAGAACGTCGTGGCGCAGCCATTGCACGAGCGTTCGAACGTCATGAGCGAGCCGATGCGCTTGGGTATCGCTCTGCTGGGCATGCTCCAGTTGGGCGGCAAGCTCGTGTTCTGGATCTCGCTGACCCGCGCGGCCGATCCTGGCCTGCAGCATCTTGCGCCGCGACGTGGCGCCCTGGGCGAGGTGCGACAGCGCGTTGGCCAGGCTCTCGCACTGGCGCTGGATGTCGAACACGTCGTCATTGGCACAGAGGGTCAGGCCAGCTACGTGTGGTGAACGACAATCATCGGCGGGCTGTGCGTACGCCGAGTAGCTGGCATTGACGCCGCAGCAGCTTGCGCAAGAGGCTATTGGAGATGATGCCCTGAACCAACGTGTCGAGGACGAGCAGCGCGCGGCGAACCGCATCACTGCGAGCCTTGCAGGGCTTGCGGCGACACTCCTGGTCATAGTGATCGCGCTGGTCGTCATCCGAAAGCTCCAAGTCCGCTGCATGCTCGAGGAGTGCATGATGTCGGGCCGGCCGGGGTGCGTAGAGGCCGTCGATCGCCTTCGCGTCTCCCTGATGTTCTCTCGACGGTAAGGCTTGCCCAGCCCGCGCTCGGTGGCTCGCGCGCAGTACGCCTGCCCCCATCAAAGGCGGACATCTTCGTCCTGTTCCCGCCACATTGACGGCCCATACTGGCAATGCGACGGGTTTAGATGCGTTGCGAGTTCGGAGGCGGTCATGCGTGCGGTCACAGCGGTTCTGGCAATGTTCGGGGTAATTGGGGTTGTCGCGGCAGCCACGCCTGCAAAGGCTCACGACTTCGACGACGACGGCGGGTGGCAGCGTCAGGAGTGGCGGGCACATCAGTGGCAGGAACAGCGCTGGCGCGAGCACGAGTGGCGCGAGCGCGCGCGCGAGTCGTATGCTCCACCGCCAGTAGTCTACGCGCCGCCGGGCTACTACGCTCCAGCGCCCACCTACTATCCGCCGCCGCCGCCAGCTTACTATGCTGCCCCACCTCGCGCCTACTATGCCCCGCCACCGCCAGTCTACGGCGCGCCCGGGTTCTCCATCGGGTTCGGGTTCCGCTAATGGCGACGTTCGTCGCATCCCATGATCCCGCTGCTTCCCTGGAGCGGCATTGCTGCGGAGATCAGGTTGATGCTGAACTGGCCCGTGCTGTTCGCTGATCAGGTGGCGCGGACAACAACGGGCGTTGCCGTTCAGGCTAGCCTGTTCAGCACTATAACGGCGATCTGGTCAGCGCCGGCTTGTCCAGCTACAGCGTAAGGTCGCGGCGTTGCCGGCCCGCCTTATACACCGGCCGGTTCGTGACACGGTAGCGGGCCGGCAGGTTTAGATGACGGCGAGGAAAGTATCGTGCTTGAGTGGCATGGAAGGAAAGTAGCATGACCAGCAGCGGCAGGCCTCAGGCCAAACCTCTGTACTGACACCGCCTATGGTGGCTTGGATCCCATCTCCTTCCGTTCTGTTGATCAATCCGTCTCTGGCGGCTCACTTTTAGCAGACAGGTCACTTGGCATCACCAAACAGCTGCCACAATTGTACAGCTTGCAGTGTGCCGGGACGTGCGTCGAAAATCATCACAGGAGTAAGTTGAAATGCGGCTTAGGATAGCAGTTTTCTCTGTCCTCACACTCGGGATGGTCAGTGTATCAGCCGGACAAACGAAATCACCTATTTTTGGGACAGCGACCGTAGCCCCTACGACGGCTTTGGAAAACAAGTCGATCGTCGGCAAGGGATACTACGCTGATTACTATGGCTCCGCCGGGTTATCAAATCTGAACTACTCAGCCGCGTATGTTCATTCTGGGGACTACACATCGGCGGCATACTACGCCTATTACGCATACTACAATCTTTATACAGCGTCCTACCTGCAGCAGAATGGCTACTGAAGGCCAATGGCGTCACCCTGCCCGAATAGCCCGCGCTTTCACCGGTGTTCAGCTCCTCTTACTAGCTGGTACAGCCAGTGCAGCCAGCCTGGAGCACCAACAAGCGTTGGAGGGTCGCATCCGCTACCTTGAAGAGCGGCTGCAGCGCTTGGAGGCCCGCTTCCCAGCTGCCCAACCGAAGCCAGCCGTCCCATCCTCATCCGGCAGGCGGACCACGGGACGTCAGTACGCGCCTCCAAGGATACCAGAGCAGACCATCACAACCCTAGACGCGCCGGCTGCTGCAGAACCTCCTCCGGCGGTGGCCCCGGCTGCCAATGCGTCTCCGCCAGGAGTAGGCCAACCCGGCGATGCTGCCCAGGAGACCTTTGTCTTCCGTGAGAACGCAGTCACATTGAAGCCAGCGAAAATGGAACTCTCCACCCAGTTTGCCTACATCCGTGGGAACGGCTTCCTGCAAACCGACCGGGCCTTCACCTCCACATCTGCTTTTAGGGTTGGGGTCTTTGACTGGCTTGAGCTTGGGGCGACGGTGCCCGCCTATGAGGCGACACGTTCCCGTGGCGTAGGACCGTTCGCATCACGCGCCGAGACCGCCAGCGGCCTCGGCGACATAGGGTTGCAAGCCAACATCCGGGTCCGTGATCAGACGGCTGCCGCGCCTGGGGTAGTCGTGTCGGTTGGTGGCATCTTGCCAACAGGCGTAAGCCCCTACCGTTTCACGTTTTACCAGCCCGACCGCGGACGGCCCTTATATAATCCAAGCCCAGTGAACTTGAATGGTAACTACCTGTCCCGTGGGGTCGCAGGAATCACGAGCAACCTCCAGTCTTACAAGACACTCGATCCGGTGATCGTGTTCTTCGGTGCTGGCATCCAATACTTTCTTCCGGACAGGATCGGAGGCCACGAAGTGCAGCCCGGCCTTTCCTATTCATATAATGTTGGGCTAAGTTTTGCTCTGTCCGAGAAATCAACACTTGGCCTTCAGGTCAACGGAGCCTATGCGAGCAAGCTGCTAGTTGACCGGCGCCGGGTTCCAGAGTCACAGCTCGAACCAATCGCCGTGCGGGTGTCGCTCGTCCAGCGCGTTTTTGCCAACACCTACGTGGAACCCGAACTCGCTGCGGGTCTTACCAACAACGCACCCAACGCGGCCCTCGCTCTTGGATTGCGGCACCGGTTCTGATGCGCATCCCGCTCGTGCCTGCCGCGTTCCTTCTTGTAGGCTGTAACAATGGCGAGCCCAGCATCCCGATACGGCCAGTGTCCTACCTTGCCCTCCGGTACGAGGCGACGGTGCCGCAGCAGTTTGATTATACATGCGGCGCTTCAAGCATCGCAACGGTTCTGAGCTACTACTGGCAGCGCCCGACCACGGAGAAGGACGTGATCGACGCCCTGCGCCGGAGGTACTCCTCGGCGGAGATCGCCAAACGCCGAGAGACCGGGCTGTCGTTTGATGACCTAATCTTCGCGGCCAACCAGCTCGGCTACTCTGCCGAGGGCGCGCACGTCAGCCCTCACGAGCTGAGTAAACTAGGGGGGCCTGTGATCGTCCATCTCGACAAGGGGAGGTTCCAGCACTTTGCAGTCCTGCGGCGCGTCGGCAACGGCGTCTACTACCTCTCGGATCCTGTGGTCGGGCAGATAGCAGTGGCTTCCGCAGATTTCGATGCAGAGTTCTCCGGGAGCGTACTTGCAATTTGGAAGGAGGGCGTTGCCCTGCCCTCCGGCGCGTTACTATCACGACCGCGCGACGGCCAATCAGTCACGAACACTCTTGGGAAAGTCCTCAATGCGCCTGTTCATGCCCCTCAATCGATTTTGTAGCTCCCTGTCTGCTCTGGCCCTTTTTCTAGCTCCTTACGGCGGTCAGGCGCGCGATTGTGCGGCTTCAGCCCCCGATTATGTAGCTGAACGCAGTGTTACGGTTGGGGACGCCACTATTCAGATGAGAATACTGTCGTCTGGAGAACGTGAAAGAGAGGAGGCGAAAATTGGCGGCAAGACAGAGGTCACTCTCCGAACGCCAGCAGGCAGCACGATGTTCGACCCCGAGGCACATCGAGGTGTCGAGATGCCAAGTGCCACGACCCGACAGCAACCGACGCGCTATGTGGACTCGGCTGAGCCTGACGGTAAGATGCTTCGCGTAACACAATTTTTGCGAAACGGGGACTGGATTGACCTTTCCCGGACCACATGCAGGAAGGACGGGGTTATGATCCGTCGCGAGTTCGTCACGATCGATGCACAGGGGAGAGAGGTCAAGGGTGAAATGGTTCAAAATCAGATTGTATTAAGAGCCATTCCCAACGATATGTTTATCGTGCCTGGAAATATTATTCTGAAAAAACCAGCATAGACCGCCCTTCGCGGTAATTGCCCTTTCAGCTGCCCGACCTGCGCCACTACGCCACGGTGCTGACCGGCGTTGCCAGGGGCATCCGGGACGACACCATCAAGGTGCCGAAGTAGGTGGCGCAGAAAAAGGCGGGAGTAAATCGGTCGGCCTGACCATCAGGCCCGGACCAGGTGGACGTCGAGCCGCCGCCCAATCGCCGCCGCATAGCGGGCCACCATGTCGAACGTCGGCATGTGCCGCGCGCTCTCCAGCCGCGCCACCACCGACTGCGTGGTGCCCATCCGGCTAGCAACCTCGGCCTGCGTCAGCCCGGCCTCCTGCCGGGCTTCGATCATCTCTCCCACCACGGCATAGATCGGTCCGAGCCGGTCATACTCGGACTTCACCTCCGGGTCCGTCAGCAGCTTGCTGCGGAGCTTGGCAAGGCTGGTCATGGGTGGATCTCCTTGGCGCGCTGCTCGGCCAGTTCCAGGGCCGCCCTGGGTGTCTTCTGCGACTTCTTCACGAAGGCATGCACCACCACGACCCGCCGGCCGGTGGCGGTCACGTAGATGGCCCGGGCGATCCCGTCGCGTCCGGTCAGGCGCATCTCCCACAGCTTGCCTTGCAGGTGCTTGACGTGGGGAGCGCCGATCCGCTCTAGGCCCACCGCCTCGACTCGCTCTGCCAGGCGTAGGAAGGCGGCCTGCATGTCCTTGGGCAGTGCTTCGATCTCGGCATCAACCAGGGGTCCAAGTGTCTCGACGGTCCACGTCATCTGCCAGCCAGGGCGGGGCGGCTTCGGGAAGGAACGTGGTGCATCGGCCCGCATATAGCAAGCGTGCTATACCGCTGTCACCCGCTTTCTGCTCGGCCCGCTGAAGGCATGGCTGAATTGGTTCGAACTGGGCGTGTCGTCATTTAGTGGATTTCCCTATGAGCGAGGGCGTGATTCATAGCGTGTCAGCCATGATGAGGTTGACTGATGCGGCGTTACGGCCTTCGCGACGACCAGTGGGAGCGCATACGGGACC
>JAABUQ010008673.1_pt1 | contig 14141 bp, 12 predicted proteins | sample 5560001 | NCBI WGS metagenome assembly JAABUQ01 (sample SAMN10711888, study PRJNA513371) | rock metagenome | isolation source: Antarctica rocks | place: Antarctica: Victoria Land, Finger Mt nord | collected 2015-12-18
TGCCTCGCCGCTACGCCGTCCTAGAGCAAACGCTTTGGAGGTCGCCCGCGTCGTAGGACGGGCGCAGGTCATGCTTCTTTCGTCGCATTTCGAGCGATATGTCTACTCGGCGAATGAAGAAGGCGTGACTTATCTCAATCAGGCTCGGACACCGAGCGAGCGGATTCCCGAGCGGCTCAGACTTTTGCATTCGGCCCAGGTCATCGACGTTCTCGGTGGCTCACAATGGGAACATCGCGCTGATGCTCTAACCAGATTTGTCGCGAGTGATGGCTGGCTTTGGAGGGCCGCTAGCGCTGGCGATTTGGCTCACGATCGGCTGCTGACCTGGATGAAAGCTCCAAATTCCAAGAACCTGCTGAGATACTACAAGATGTGGGGCATAGATGACGTTTTCTCGGCTATGACTCGTTCTCAGGCGGCACGAGGGAGACTATTCCTAAGAGTGCAGGAACTGGTAGACCGCAGAAATGACATTGCCCATGGTGACTACACTGCTCAGGCCACCCGCCTTGATGTAGTCAGGTATCTTGGAACGGTTCGGATTTTTTGCACTAGGGCAGATCGTATTCTCGGGAAGGCCCTCGGAAAGATGGCAAACGCCCAAGTTCCATGGTGAGAGGGGCTTCGAAGTACTCGGACAACATCACCGGTGACGTGCCGCGTGGGGGGCTGAAAACTTAATGTTTGTTGCCGTTGCGATGTCGCATGTGGGCATACCCCGGCGTGACGTCACACGCCAAACGACGCTTGTCGTAACATCTGGGTTGACATCGACTATTTGTGACATGCGACACCTCGGGCCTTAACCCTGAGGTGACTTCACCATGGCCCGCATCGGTTACGCCCGCGTCAGCACCCTCGACCAAGACCTCGACATCCAACTCGCGAAGCTAAAGGCCGAAGGCTGCGGGGTGATTCGCTCGGAAAAAATGTCGGGCGGCAGCCGCGACGGCCGAGCTGAGTTGGTGACCGTGCTGGAGTTCCTGCGACCCGGCGACGAGCTGGTGGTTACCCGTCTCGACCGGCTCGGCCGTGACACCCGCGACGTGCTCAACCTCATTCACGAATGCGAGCAACGAGAGGCGTTCGTGACCGTCCTTGACCCCCACGTTTCAACCCGCGGCGAAATGGGGCACCTAGTTATGACCGTGCTGGGCATGGTCGCCCAGATGGAACGCCGCTTCATCAAGGAGCGGCAGCGCGACGGCATCGAGCGGGCCAAGGGCGAAGGCGTATACGCGGGTGGCAAGCGCCGGCTCGACCGCGACCGCATCAGGTCGCTGCACGCCGCCGGCACCGGCCCGGCGGCCATCGCGCGGGCGGTCGGTTGCTCGCGCATGCAGGTGTATCGCTTGTTGCAGGATGTCGAGGTGCCCACCCCTGAACGCGCATGACGCTCCGGCCGCCCGGCGCTTTGTGCCCTGTTGTGGTTCGAAAATTCCTGTCGTTGCGGTTCGCCTGAGGTTCTTCGCGGCCGGAGGGTCCGCATGAATCAGTAAGGGTTGTCTAGCCTGTTTCGATCAACCCACCAAAGTAGTGCTAGGGGTAAGGCAGCGAGGCTCTTGGCAGCTCGTACCTCGGCGTAGCCGAACGTAGCTGCCGCTTCCAAAAAATTGCATCGGAACCGTTCTCCAGACCCTGTGCCATTGCAACGGCGCCCGCTTGCCCCGACAGTGCGCCCAGACCATTGAACGCCGCCGGCCCGCACGAGACGGGCACGCGGCAGGGGGGAGTCATGACATTGGACGAGTCGCAGAAAGCCCCGAAGCGTGACGCTTTGCCACCGATCGCGCCCCGAGCCACACGGCAAAGTGCCGGTCAGATCGCCCCGCGTCACCAGGTCAGCCCCCCTGTCGCGTCCCGGCCGGAAGCTCGGCCTGCGGGCCGGGATGGCTCGGCCTCCCGTCGCGCAAACGGCGGACCGGCTGGCCAGGACGCCTGCACGCGACGCCTCAGCTGGGCGCCAGGCAAACGGCCGGTTTTCGAGCAGATTGTCACAGACGCACAGGAAACGTTTCTATGGCGCTGCGATGATTATCCTTGGGAGCGAAACGTCTGGAACGTCCATCCCGAATACGAGATCCATCTGGTCCGCAATGCCGGAGGCGTGGCGCTGATCGGCGACTATATCGGTTCGTTCGAGCCCGGCCACCTGTGTATCGTCGCAGGCGGCCTCCCGCACGACTGGGTCACCGGAACGGCACCGGGCGAAGTCATACCGGGGCGGGACATCGTGATCCAGTTTCACCCTGATCGCCTGCGTCGCGCCGCTGAAGTCTTCCCCGAGATCATGGATCTCGACGCCATGCTTACCCTGGCGAAGCGGGGACTGGAATTTTCCGGAGAAACGCGGTGTCACGGGGTGGAGATCATTGAGAATATGGGGCGCGTCGCCGGCTTGCAACGTCTGACGCTGTTTCTCGACCTGCTCCGCATCCTCGCATCCGGGCCGGACCGGCACATTCTGGCCTCGGTCGACTTCTCCCCCAGCACGGACCGGCAGACGCTGGAGACGGTGAATACGGCACTGCATTTCATGTTCGAGCGTTTTCGGCACGATATCCGCCTCTCAGACCTCGCCGAAGCCATGGGCATGAGCGAATGGGCCTGCTCGCGATTTCTGAAGACCAATATCGGCAACAGCTTCACCGACTACGTCTCCATGTTGCGAATCAGCTCCGCCTGCAAGCTGTTGGCCGAGAGTGCTATGCCGATCACCGATATCTGCTTCGAGGTCGGTTATTGCAACATTTCGAACTTCAACCGGACGTTCCTCCGGCAGCGGGGCCTGACCCCGTCGACCTATCGTCGCCTCGCCCGGAACCGCAAGCAATCGGCCTTTGACGAGACGACCCATAGCTCGGCTGCCCTGTGATGTTCTACGGAAAGTCGTCCGGGGCTCCTCGATTGTGCGCCGCAACCTGCATGAAAATATAGGTTTCGCGCTTCCAAGCGGCTAGATGGCGGTCATGGAGCGCCTATAATGCTGAAAAGAACAGGCGATCAACGCCGATTGGATCTGAGCGGAAGCTGGGTCAGTAGCCTCCGTCAGACTTACAAAGACCGAGAAGGTCTCAAGAGGGGAGGATGGGGATGATATTCCTGGTAATATGGCGAGGCAGCAGCCTGTCGCGCCATGCCAGATGAGCTGTGCAATCTCTGCGCTTCTTGGCCGCTTGCGTCTATAATGTGGTCGAGCGGGGCGATTGTGACAGCCGTCCAGATCAGTCGGTCCACAAAGTCTTCAGCTAGCGCGTGGACAGCAACCGTGACAACGTGCTCGATGTCCGGGAAACGTGTCGTCGTCCGATCCGAGCCGACGAAGTCTGACCGCAGCGTGAGGGGCGTACTACGGAGCCTCGCGGACCGGCCCTATTGAAGGTCGCGCACGGCCCCGCTCAGTCTCAACCCGGCTTCACCCAACAAATGGCGCGGCCGGACGCGGTGATCGCAGCCCAGGCCATGAGATATAGCCTTCGCAAAATCCCTGGCGTGGAGCGGCTACGGGTAACCGTCTGGTCTCGCCGGGAGGCTGACATTGGTCAACCCTTATCGACGTCATACCCGATCCGGGCGATGCCGACAGCAGATGTTTCGTGATGAGTGATACGGCAGGCGATCGGCCACACTCCCGCGCAACTCCGACAGCGACAAGATAAAGCTGTTGGTGATTGGGAACTAAACACCTCAGGAGAGGCTATCATGAAATCTGTAATTTCCAAAATAATACTGGCGTCCGCCAGTGTCCTGGCGATCAGCACCGCCGCCCATGCGGCCGATTCGATCAAGATCGGCATGACGTTCCAGGAGTTGAACAACCCTTATTTCGTCACAATGCAGCAGGCGCTCAAGGACGCTGCCAGGACCATCGGCGCGAGCGTGGTAGTGACTGATGCCCATCACGACGTATCCAAACAGATCAGCGACGTCGAGGACATGGTGCAGCAGAAGATCAACATCCTGCTTGTCAACCCGACCGACACTACGGGGATCGAGTCAGCGGTCAACACCGCGCACAACGCCGGCGTCGTCGTTGTCGCGGTCGACGCTAATGCCAAGGGACCGGTCGATTCCTTCGTTGGCTCGAAGAATTACGATGCCGGGCTCTCGGCTTGTGAATTTCTCGGCAAGGCGCTCGGTGGATCGGGCGAGGTTGCGATTCTGGACGGCATCCCAGTCGTTCCGATCCTGGAGCGCGTTCGCGGCTGCAAGGACGCGTTCGCCAAGATGCCCGGCCTCAAGCTGGTCGACACCCAGAATGGCAAGCAGGAACGCGCCACGGCCCTTACTGTCGTCGAGAACATGATCGAATCGCACCCCAACCTGAAGGGCTTGTTCAGCGTCAATGATGGCGGAGCCATGGGTGCGCTCTCGGCTATTGACGCCAGCGGCAAGGATATCAAGCTGACCTCGGTCGACGGGGCGCCGGAGGCCATCGACGCGATCAAGAAGTCCGGGTCGAAGTTCATCGAAACCACCGCCCAGTACCCGCGCGACCAGGTCCGCATCGCGCTGGGCATCGCCCTGGCCAAGATGTGGGGCGCGCATGTGCCGGCCACCATCCCGGTCGAGGTCACGCCGATTGATCAGAAGGGCGCCCAGACCTTCGCTTGGTGATCTGAGCCTTCCGTAGGGAGGTCGACAAACCTAAACTCCGCGCGCCCGTGCGCGGAGGATCATACGGGCGGAGGCGACATGAGTACGATCCTCAAGCTGACGAATATCTCAAAAACCTTTGTCGGCGTGCGAGCCCTGTCCGGCATTAATTTCGAACTCGAGAAAGGCGAGGTTCACGCCCTACTCGGCGAGAATGGCGCGGGCAAATCCACCCTGATGAAGATCCTGTCGGGCGTGATCCGGCCCAGCGAGGGGGAGATCGTCATCGATGGCAAGATGCAGAATTTCCAGACCGCCAACGACGCTGCCTCGGCGGGTGTCGGGATCGTGTTCCAGGAATTCAGCCTCATTCCCTACCTCAATCCTGTCGAGAACATTTTTCTCGGCCGTGAGTTGCGGACCAGCCTTGGTTTGCTCGACCGCAAGCGCATGCGGACCGCTGCTGCCAGGATTATCGGTCGACTGAATGTCAGCATGGATTTGTCGGCCGAGATCCGCGATCTCAGCGTCGCCCAGCAGCAGTTCGTCGAGATCGCCAAAGCACTGTCGCAGGACGCGCGCATCCTCATTCTGGACGAGCCCACCGCGACACTGACGCCGAACGAGGCCGAACATCTCTTCACCGTCATGCGGGAACTGAAGCGGCAGGGCGTCGCGATCGTCTTCATCTCCCATCACCTCGAAGAGATTTTCGAGATTTGCGACCGCATCACAGTCTTGCGAGACGGCCAGTACATCGGAACCACACCGGTTGCCGGAACCACAGTCGATGCGCTGGTGCAGATGATGGTCGGACGGCGGATTGAAAGCAACTTTCCGCCCAAGCCAGCGAGCCCGCTGAATGGCAAGGTCGTGCTCGACGTCAAGGAATTGCAGCTGAAAAAGAATGGGCCCACGAACGCTTTCCAGCTGCGTGAGGGCGAGATCCTTGGCTTTGCGGGTCTGGTCGGGTCAGGACGAACAGAAACGGCGCTCGGCGTCATCGGGGCGCTCCCGACCCCGAAAAAGCGGGTGGCGATCAATGGACAGGATGTCACCATCACGGATCCGGCTGACGCGCTTCGGCAGGGGATCGGCATCCTCCCGGAAAGCCGCAAGGCGGACGGCCTGATCATCGCCTTCGCGATCAAGCACAATATCTCGATCAACAATCTCAACAAATACCGCATGGCTGGCGGGCTGATCGACGGCGTCAAAGAGGTCAAGTCGACGGTCGACGTGTTTCGCCGGGTCGGCGTCAAGGCACCAAGCATCGATACCGCGGTCGAGACGCTGTCGGGCGGCAATCAGCAGAAAGTGGTGATCGCCCGCTGGCTCAATCACCATACCAAGATCCTGTTCTTCGACGAGCCCACGCGTGGCATCGACGTCGGAGCGAAGGCTGAAATCTATATGCTGATGCGTGAGCTCACCACGCGCGGCTACGCCATCGTGATGATCTCGTCCGAACTGCCAGAAGTGGTCGGCATGTGCGACCGGGTGGTCGTCTTCAAGAGTGGCAAGATCGTGCGCACGCTCGAGCAGCAAGCCATCAATCCCGAAGAAATTATGCGCCACGCCACAGCAGGTGAAACCCATGAGCTCGTCTGAACCCATCACCACCAAAGCGGGTATTACAGCGCCTCCATCCACCATGAGCTTCGCGTCGCTCAGGCGATCGACCATCTTCTATCCTCTGGTCGGCCTGATTTTCGTCAGTATTGTCATGGTATTCGCGAGCGACAGTTTTCTGTCCGTCAACAACCTGAGCAACGTCGGTCGACAGGTCTCCATCAACGCGCTGATCGCGGTTGGGATGACTTTCGTCATCCTGACGGGCGGTATCGACCTTTCGGTGGGGTCCGTCATGGCACTGGCCGGCACGATCGCGGCCGGGCTCATGATCGGCGGCGTGAACGCCGTCCTTGCCTTATTGATCTGCGTCCTGATCGGCGCGGCGTTCGGCATCTTTAACGGAGCGCTGGTCGCGTATGGACGCATGCCACCCATCATCGTGACACTCGCGACGATGGGGATCGCGCGCGGGCTCGCTCTGATCTATACGCACGGATACCCGATCGATGGCTTGCCGAGCTGGATCAGCTTCTTCGGCAATGGCAGCGTGTTCGGACTGCAGATGCCCATCATCATCATGCTGGTGGTCTATGCGATCGCCTGGGTAATTCTCGAACGAACGCCGGTGGGCCGCTACGTTTATGCGATCGGCGGCAACGAATCGGCGACGCGGCTGTCGGGTGTCAGGGTCAGCCGCTACAAGATGATCGTCTACGCGATCAGCGGGTTGACTTCGGCGATCGCAGCCGTCGTCATCACGGCCCGCCTGATGAGCGGGCAGCCGAATGCCGGGATCGGGTTCGAGTTGGATGCAATCGCCGCCGTGGTCCTGGGCGGGACGGCGATCAGCGGCGGACGCGGCTCGATCATCGGCACCCTGCTGGGTGCATTGCTCCTGGGCGTTCTCAACAACGGCCTCAATATGGTTCACGTCGACCCCTACGTCCAGAACGTCATCAAGGGGGGGATCATCCTGTTGGCCATCTATATCGGCCGTGACCGACGTTAAGTCTCACCGAAGTTCGGCGCTCTAGCACAAGAGAGAACAAATGAGCATCGTGAGCGGAAGCAATCGCCGAATGACGGCCATCGTGTGCCACGGTCCCGAGGATTACCGGGTCGAGCAGGTGGAACGGCCGAGCCCCGGACCCGGTGAACTCGTCATCCAGGTCCATGCCTGTGGGATCTGCGCCAGTGACTGCAAGTGTTGGTCAGGGGCCAAGATGTTCTGGGGCGACAAGCCCTGGGTCAAGCCTCCGGTCATCCCGGGCCATGAGTTCTTCGGGATTGTCGACGAGGTCGGCGAGGGCACCGGCGGCCACAGCGGCAAGTTCGCGGTCGGTGATCGCGTCATTGCCGAGCAGATCGTGCCCTGCTGGGATTGCCGCTATTGCCGCACGGGCAAGTATTGGATGTGCGAGGTCCACAACATTTACGGATTCCAGCGTCAGGTCGCGGACGGCGGCATGGCGGACTACATGCGCTTGTCGACGAACGCCATTGTGCATAAGATCCCGACCTCGATTTCACTGGATGATGCGGCGATCATCGAGCCGCTCGCTTGCGCGATCCACACGGTCAATCGCGGCGACATCCAGCTCGATGATGTGGTCGTGATCGCCGGCGCCGGGCCGCTCGGCTTGATGATGACGCAGGTGGCGCATCTGAAAACCCCAAAGAAACTCGTCGTGGTCGATCCGATCAACGAACGTTTGGAGCTTGCCAGACGTTTCGGCGCCGACGCCACCATCAATCCAAAGGAGCAGGATGGGCTGGAGGTCATCCGCTCGCTGACGGACAACTACGGGTGCGACGTCTACATCGAGACCACCGGGGCACCGATCGGTGTGACGCAAGGGCTCGACATGATCCGCAAATTGGGTCGGTTCGTCGAATTCTCGGTGTTCGGGAAGGAAACGTCGGTCGATTGGTCGATCATTGGCGACCGGAAGGAACTGGACGTGCGCGGTTCCCACCTCGGCCCTTATTGCTACCCGATCGCCATCGATCTCCTGGATCGTGGCCTCGTTACATCGAAAGGCATCGTCACCCATCGCTTTGCCCTTCCAGATTGGGACGATGCGATCGGCATCGCCAACTCGCCCGACTCGATCAAGGTGCTGCTGCATCCCGCGGCCTAACATGCGCCAGCCACGGCGATCTACGACAGGACACGACATGGATTTTACAGGCAAGACCGTCCTTGTGACGGGCGCCGGCAAGGGGATCGGCAGAGCGACGGCGCTGTTCCTCGCCGCACGCGGTGCCGCTATCATTGCGGTCAGTCGCTCGCCCACGGACCTTTCGGTCCTGGAATCCGAACTCGGCTGCCGGACCAGGGCCGTGGACTTGGCCGATGCCGAGGCTACCCGTGCCGCCGCGGAAATCGCAGAGTCGGCGGATTTTCTCGTCAATTGTGCGGGTACCACGCAGCTGGACGCGATCCTCGACGTGACCACGGAAACCTTCGACGCCATCATGGCGGTGAACTGCCGAGCGCCGTTGCTCATGACTCAAGCCTATGCCCGCGGGCGGATGGCCATCGCCCGAAGCGGCGCTGTCGTCAACGTTTCCAGCATCGCTTCCACCATCGGTCTGGCCAACCACGCGGCCTACTGCGCATCCAAGGGTGCGTTGGACGGGCTGACACGTGTGATGGCCACTGAACTCGGTCGGCACGGCATCCGGGTCAATGCGGTGAACCCCGTCGTCACGCTCACACCCATGGCCGAAAAAGCTTGGAGCGACCCCGTCAAGTCTGAGCCGATGCTGTCCCGCATCCCGCTCGGGCGCTTTGTCCAGCCCGGCGAAGTCGCGAGCGTCATCGCTTACCTGCTGTCGGACAACGCTGCCATGGTGAACGGCGTCTCGATGCCGGTCGATGGAGGCTTCCTCATCAACTAGCTCGGATAATTTACGATGGGTTGGTGAGTGTGGCTCAAAGCTCTGAAATGATGTGGGCTTTGGTTGCTAAGAACGATCCGAATCATTTCCGGAAGTCACACTCACCATTGACGATCCTACGTTGCCGCTGCCCGGCCTGACACCTGTCGCGGGCCGATCCGTGAAGGCCTGTTTCGACGGTGGCTTGCTGTCGTCGGATGCCGGCGTGCTGGTGCTGCGCGAGGTCGAGAGCCGGCTCGGCTTGGCGGAGCGCCTGGCTTAGTGCCTCGATGACCCCCGCCCTGGTCATTCACTCCTTTGCCGACATGATCCGCGACCTACGTCAGACTTCACACCTTTCTGTCACAAACATTTGATTACAGCAGCACCGACATCGAGAGACGCTTTCTGTTCTTCAAGCCGCCAGTCAGGCTGCTGATTCGGCCGCGACCGAGAAGCGTTGACCTGTCGCAATTGGCTCTAACCCACCACACCCTGAAGGCGCTCGGCAAGCGGACCTTCCCACTCGGTGGCGACGATGCTCCGAAGCTGCCGTCCGTCGGCGAGGCTGGGTTGGGCTCTGTCCAGGACAGCAAAAGGCGCTGCTGCGCGAGATCATCGCTTGCGTGAACGATCTTTTCACTGGCGACCTGACGGACGGCAATCAGCCCGTGTAGGTAGACGAGGTGCTAAAGGGCAAGATGCTCGAGTCGGAAGAGTTGATCACGCAAGCGGTGCACAACACCAAGGCCCAGTTCGCCGCCTCTCCCACGTTGGACGATCAGATTCTGAACGCCATCATGGAAGCCTTCGACGCCCACCAGGCGATGAGCCGACAGGCGCTGGACTCCGAGCCGACACGGCGTGGGCTGAGGGACGTGCTGCTGGGGCCTGGGAGGCTGTATGAAGCGCTGAGAGGCTCCTCAATGCCCAGCGACAATTAACATGAGCGGTGCGCGTCAACTCCGATCGAGGCTTTCGCTTTCCCTGCGGGTCCGTCTGCCCTGGACTCCTCCAACGATCGGAGGAGCGGGTGCCAGGCCGACACATCAACGACCAGCAGGTGAGGACCTACATGCGACTGCGCACCGATCACACCCAGGCGACTGCCGCTGCCAAGGCCGGGCTCTCCGTGGCGACCGCCCGACGCATCGATCAGGATCGACGACCATCGACCGTCAGGAAGGAGCGGCGAAGCTACCGGACCCGTTCCGACCCGCTCGACGGCCTCTGGGACGAGGAGATCGTTCCGATGTTGGAGGCGGCACCTGGCCTGCGTCCGATCATCCTCTTGGACGAGCTGGCACGTCGTCATCCGGACCGGGTGGGACGATCGTTCCGGCGGACACTCGAACGGCGGGTCGCGGTCTGGAAAGCCCTGAACGGCGACGACAAAGACGTCATCTTTCCGCAGGTCCAGCAGCCCGGCCGCATGGGGCTGTCAGACTTCACCGACGTCAACGATCTCGGTGTCATGGTGGGCGGCCAACCGCTCGAACACCGCCTCTACCATTTCGCACTCGCGTGTTCCGGCTTCGAACATGCCGAGATCGTGCTGGGCGGCGAAAGCTACCCGGCCCTGGCGAGCGTCCTGGAGAACGCCCTAGGCCTGCTCGGCGGCGTGCCGAGGGAACACCGCAGCGACAGCCTGTCGGCGGCCTTCCGCAATCTCACCAAGCCGGACATCAATGACCTCACCCGGCGCTTCGAGGCGCTCGTAACGCACTTCGGCATGGTGCCGACCCGCAACAATCGCGGCGTCGCCCACGAGAATGGCGCGATCGAGAGCCGCCATGGCCACGTGAAGACGCGCATCGCGCAGGCCCTATTGCTGCGCGGATCGTGTCTCTTCGATGATCTTGACGCTTACCGCGCGTTCGTGGCCGATGTCGTGGGCCAGCATAACAGGCGCCACGCCGCCATGATCGATGCCGAGCGGACCGTGCTGCGCCCTCTGCCCATCACCCCAGCGATGACCTGGAAGGTGATGACGGTCCGCGTCACCAGTGCTTCCGGCTTCATGTGCCGCCACGTCTTCTACACGGTGCCGAGCCGGCTCGTCGGCCACCGCCTGCACCTACGCATTCACGACGACCGGATCGAAGCCTACCTCGGCGGCACCTTCGTGCTGAGCCTGCAACGCGGCCGCCGGGCCAAGGGCGCAGCCGCTGTCCACGTCGTCGATTACCATCACATCATCGCAGCCTTGAGGGCGAAGCCGGGTGCCCTGGCCAACCTCGCCTACCGCGACGCCCTGTGGCCGCGCACGGCCTTCCGGCGCGCCTGGGAGGCGCTGACGGTCGCCGGCACGACGCGGGAAGCCGCCCGGACCATGGTGGGCGGAGCTGGCTTAAGGCTCCAGCATGCGGTGCATGTTGGAGAAGCCAGCGGAGGGCTATTGGCCCTGGCCCATGATCGTGGCGTCGAGGCTGACCTCGCCGTTGCGATCGATGCCGGGCTCGAGGCCGGCGAACTGCCCGACCTCACCGCGATGCTGCAAAGGTTCACCCCGGCGACAGCGACGGCCCCCGACGTGTCGGTGATCCTGCCGTCCCTGGCCAGCTACGACCGGCTGATCATCTCGACCGGCATGGAGGCGACGCTATGAGCGGCGCTACGACCGTCGACACGGCCCGGCTGCCCAGCATGCTGACGCAGCTCCGCCTGCCCACCGTCGCCCGGCTATGGCCGACGCTGGCTGAAACCGCCGATCGCGAGAGCTGGCCCGCGGCGAAGATCCTGGCGACATTGATGGAGCACGAGATCGCCGAACGGGCGCAGCGCCGCACGGCCCGACACCTGTTGGAAGCACGGCTGCCGACGGGCAAGACGCTCGACCGCTTCGACTTCACCGCCGTCTCATCGATCAGCAAGGCCCGCGTCTGTGCCTTGGCCGAGGGTGACGGCTGGCTCGATCGGGGCACCAACATCCTGCTGTTCGGACCGCCCGGTGTCGGAAAGTCACACCTCGCGGCCGCGCTCGGCCATGCCATGATCGACGCCGGCTACAGGGTGCTGTTCACCCGCACGACCGACCTCGTGCAGCAGCTGCAGGCGGCTCGCCAGGATCTCAAGCTCGCCAGCGCGATCGAGAAACTCGACAAGTTTCACCTGCTCATTCTCGATGACCTATCCTACGTCAAAAGAGCCAAGCCGAGACCAGCGTGCTCTTCGAACTCATCAGCGCCCGCTACGAACGGCGCTCCCTGCTGATCACCGCAAACCAACCTTTCGGCACTTGGAACGACATCTTTCCCGATCCCGCCATGACCGTCGCGGCGATCGACCGCCTCGTCAATCACGCCATCATTCTGGAGATGAATACCGAAAGCTACCGGCGCCGAACTGCGGAAGCCAAAGCTGGCAAAATCCCGTCACCGCAACCGGAAGAGCGGATCAACTCTTGACGCGCCGCGACAACTAGCCAAGCATCTGATCGATCCCAGGCGCTCATCGTAGTTGACGCCCACCGCTCACCGTAATTGACGCGCTACACCTCAGGCTTGGCCGGAGCGCCCGTAGACTGAGGCGAAGACACCGGCGCCAGGCTCTGCGCGTCGCTACCATAGACGCCTGCCGTTTGAGCTTGCCGAGGCGCATCGCTCCGTGCTGCCCAAGCCTCTCCATCAGAGTGCGGCTGCGAGACTCACGATGGCACCAGACGCGAGCTTGGCGATCGGCTCGGGATCGACTTCGCCGTCGCGGTGCATCAACGGTAAAAGACCTGGACTTGTAACACGGCGCTGCTGTCCATCATCTTCCCAATCGGTGCCGAGATTGAGGTCATCGCTGGTCACGACGATATTGTCCTTATCGATCGTGTAGAACTCCAACCCGATCTCGCAGTCGCCGTTTTTCAGAACGAGAGAGGTGAACAGGCGTTTTCCGTTCCGGAGATCGAAGACCCCGGCCGTCGCTTGTTCGCGCCAGGCATAGTCCACGGAGGGATCGCTGTCGGGATCGAAGGTTGTGAAAGCTTGGTGTTCACCGTAAGTGAGCAGCCGCGCCGACGGAAATGCGGCGCGCACGGCCTCAAACCAGGTGGCCGACCAAAGTTGCCGCAGCAGGCGCCAAAACTCGACGCGGACGCGACGGGCCGCGAGCGTAGCCAGTTCGAACCGCTCGGCTTCGCTGAGCGCCAAGTCGCCCGGAACCTCAACGGCGACCGCCAGGACGTTGACGGCTGCCATGTTGATCGGGTCGCGCCAGTAATACGCTACGCTCTCGGGAATTGTGATCACGACAAGGCCCTCTTGGACGACAGGAGGAAGCGCCACAGGTGCGCGCGGAGCCGCGCGAACTCGGGGTCGGTGTCGCCGGCGGCCGCGAGAGCCGCTTCCCAGCGACGCAACAGGGCGAACCAGCGGACAGGGCGCCACGAACGGTGCCGAACCTCAACCTTGTCGGCCCATGCGGTCAGCAGGATCAGGGCGACCGGCCCACCCCTTGCGCGCCGCTTCGCCTCCTCGCGGTAGGGCTTCAATTGTTGCTTGCCGACGATCGCGCCGAGCTTGGCTTCGACCACAACCACGGCGCGCCGGCTTTCTGTGCCCACTGGCCAGTCGAAGATGAGGTCGATGCGCGGCACCGAGACCCGGCCGGAACTGGCCGGCATCGTCGAGTTTCGTCCTGATGGACGCCTGACCTCGTGTTCGGCCGTCACGTTCGGCCTAACGCCCGCGGCGAGGACGTTCCGAACCTCATCGGCACCGGCGATCTCGGTCAAGACGCGCAGGAACGACATGGCCCGTTCGGCACCTCGTGGCCCCGCCGATGAGTTCATGAAGGCCTCAAGTCCGCGGGTGACGTCCGGCTCGCGAAGCTGTTGGCGAGCCTTCCACGCTGGGCTGGCAAACGGGTGACCTGACCAGGCCGGCCCGAATGGCCCGCCTGCTTCGAGAAAGGAAATGAGTTCGATCCCGGTCGTCAGGCGTTCGGCGACGGGTGCAAGGACCCGCGCGGCTTCAATCTGCCCATCAAGGATCCGCGCCGCCGCGTGGCGTATGGTGCTTGCCTCGGCCTCGTCCCAAGCCGGTGAGAAGGCTTGGACGGTTTCGACGCGTGACATGGCGAGGATCGCGGTA
>JAABUQ010008674.1_pt1 | contig 14141 bp, 14 predicted proteins | sample 5560001 | NCBI WGS metagenome assembly JAABUQ01 (sample SAMN10711888, study PRJNA513371) | rock metagenome | isolation source: Antarctica rocks | place: Antarctica: Victoria Land, Finger Mt nord | collected 2015-12-18
TTCGAGGAAGACCTCCCATTATGGCTCGGGATTCGCATTCGCACCAGGACGGTGGGCGTCGCCGAGTGGGGCGTAGGGACGCTTCTCCTTTGCACTCCAGGATCGCCCCGTCACGGATGGGAATTCGACCATGCTGCGTTCATTGTGCCTGACGACCGTCGCCGCCGCGGCGGTCTGCCTGCTCACGCCGGCCCGCGTCCTGGCCGAACCGAAGCATCCTCACCTCCACCACGCCCTGTTCGAGATGCGCGAGGCGAGCCAGGAACTCAGCGAAGTCTCCCACGACTTCCACGGCCATCGCGACCGGGCGATTGCGGCGCTGGACGCCGCCGTGAGGCATACCGAGGCCGGGCTGGCGGCGGTGGGCGACCCCTTCGACGGCTACACGCCGGACAAGGGCCTTTATGAGCGGTACGACAACCATCCTCACCTGCGTCAATCCCTGGCCGAGATGCGCGACGCGCAGAAGGCCTTGAAAGCGGCCAGTCACAACTTCGGTGGCCACCGCGCAAAGGCGATCGAGGCGCTGGACGTCGCCATCAAGCAGGTCCAGAAGTGCATCCAGTTCGCGAAATAGGGGACCCTGCTCGGTGGGGAGTGACGATCAAGGATGAGTCCGGAAGTCGTCACTCCCGCATTCAGGTCGCGACGCTTCGTCCTCAGGGCTCCGTCGAGGGGGAAGGGCGGGAACTGGAGCGGCCAGCCTCGGGTGCGGGTGCGGGTGCGGGTGCGGGGATGTCGACGATCGGGTCGACGCGGATGCGGCGGATGCGGGTCGGGTCGGCCTTGAGGACGGTCAGGCGATGGTCGCCGACCACGACGCGATCGCCGGGAGCGGCCATCCGGCCCAGAAGGTCGAGGATCAGGCCGCCCGCGGTCTCGGCGTCGGTCGCCGGGACAACCACGCCGCAGAGTTCGGCCAGCACGTCCAGTGGACAGGCGGGGTCGACCTCGAAGGCGCCGTCGGGCAGGGGGACGACGCGAGGGGTCTCACGGTCGAACTCGTCCTGGATCGGACCGACGAGTTCCTCCAGGACGTCTTCCAGGCTGACCATGCCCACGACGCTGCCGTACTCGTCCAGCAGCATCGCCAGGTGAACCTGACTGCGCTGAAACTGGACCAGGAGCTGGTCCAGCCGCAGGGATTCGGGCAGGAACGGCACAGCGCGGGCGAGCTTGCGGAGATCGGGACGCGTCCCATTGCTGGAGCCGGCGCGGAAGAGGTCCTTGACGTGGATCATGCCGATGACGGTCGTCAGGTCATCCTCGCAGAGGGGGAACCGCGAGTGCCCGGTCTGCCTCGCGATGCGGAGGTTGTCTTCCAGTGGGCGAGAAAGGCTCAGGTAGACGATGTCAGGGCGAGGGACCATCACGCGCCTCGCCGTCTTCTCTTCCAAGTTGAGCGCGTTCTCGAACAGCACGCGCTCGTTGCGCGAGAGGTGCCCGCCCGCGGCGCTTTCGGCGACGATGTGGCGCAGCTCCTCTTCGGTGTGCGCCACCTCGGCGTGATCGGTCCGGCCCAGGCCGAGCAGGTAGAGGGTGAGGTTGCTCGCCGCGTTCAAGAGCCAGATGACCGGGAAGAAGACATAATAAAAGGCGACCAGCACCGGCGCCGTCCACAGGGCAATCCCCTTGGCCGAGCGGATCGCGAGGCTCTTGGGGGCCTGCTCTCCCAGCGCCATGTGCAGGAAGGTGACCATCGAGAAGGCCAGGACCGAGGCGACCGAGAACGACGCCGCGGTCGTCGCGCCCGCCGCGGGTTCCGCCCCTCCGAGCAGGCGTTCCAGCGGACGGACCAGCTTCTCAATGGCGAAGCCCAGGCCGAGGCTCGCCACCGTGATCCCGAGTTGCGAGGCCGAAAGGTACGAATCCAGCCGGTCCAGAGCGCGGCTGGTGAGCTTGGCCGCCCAGTTCCCCTTCTCGGCGAGCTGGTCGATCTGCCCAGAACGGACCTTCACCAGGGCGAATTCGGCCGCGACGAAGAATCCGTTGACGAAGACCAACCCGGCGATGGTCAGGAGTTGCAGGAGGCTCATGGGCCGGGCGGTCCGGGCAAAGGATGAAGCGCGAACGTCCGCAGTGGGGGGACTGCGGCATCGCGGGCCAGCCGTGAATCCGCTCCACGTGCGGATGAAGCGCGAACGTCCGAAGTGGGGGGACTGCGGCTCTCGGACTCCCGGAATCTTACCAGAACGGCGCGGGCCACGCACGTGGGAAAATCGCCCGGCGGTTGTCGAGAAGCGGACCCTTGGGCTAGAATCACCCGGCCCAAGGGCCCAACGCCGTCAGCAGCCAGTGGGACGCGTGCCATGTCAAATGCACCCCTGCAAACTCCGTTGCACGCGTGGCATCGCGCCCACGGGGGCCGGCTCGTGGAGTTTGGCGGCTGGTCGATGCCCGTGCAGTATACGACCATCGTCCAGGAACACCACACCGTCCGCAACCGCGTCGGCCTCTTCGACATCGGCCACATGGGCCGGCTGCGCGTCGAGGGAGCGGACGCGGAAGCTTGGCTGGACTACACCACAACCAACCACGTCGCCAAGTTGGGGCCTGGCCAGATCCAGTACAGCCTGATGGTCGACGAAACCGGCGGCATCGTCGACGACGTCCTGGTCTACCGGCCGCCGGACGCCCTCGGGATGGTCTGCAACGCCGCGAACCGCGCGGAGGTCGTCGCGCAACTTGAACAAACGCGAGGGGGGCGTGACGCGACTCTGATTGACATGACGACGCGGACGGCGATGATCGCCGCGCAGGGTCCGGCGGCGCTGGAGGTCGTCCAGCGGGTCTTCCAGGCCCCGCTGGCGGCGCTCAACTATTATCATTGCGCGCGGGGCACCATTTTGGGCGTCCCGGCGCTGGCCAGCCGCACCGGCTACACGGGCGAGGACGGCTTCGAGCTCATCGTGCCGGTCCACAGCGCCCTGGCCACCTGGGAGGCGCTGCTGGCGGCCGGTCGCGAGTTCGGCATCCTGCCTTGTGGGCTCGGGGCGCGCGACACCCTGCGGTTCGAGGCGGCCATGCCCCTCTTCGGGCACGAGCTGACGAGGCAGGTCAACCCCTACGCCGCCGGGCTGGGGTGGGCCGTCAAGCTCGGCAAGGGGGACTTCGTCGGCCGCGAGGCGCTGAAGGCCCGGAAAGTCCACCCGGGCAAGGCCCGCGTCGGCCTCGCCCTGGAAGGCAAGCGGATCGCCCGGCACGGGTGCGCCGTGAAAGATGGCGACGGCCATGTCGTCGGCGAGGTCACCTCGGGCACGTTCGCGCCGACGCTGGAAAAGAGCCTGGCGATGGCCCTGGTCGACCCGACCGCTTCGGCCGAGGGGATTCCTCTGGTCGTCGACGTCCGTGGTCGCGATGAGCCGGCCCGCATCGTTCCCCTCCCGTTCTATCGCCGCGCCGGCGGCGGCAAGCCCGCGACGGCCCCCGGAGGACCCTGAGATCATGGACCCGCGCCATTTGAAATTTCTTCCGACCCATGAATGGGTCCAGATCGAAGGCGAGATCGCCACCGTAGGCATCTCGCGGTTCGCCGTCGACCAGTTGACCGACCTGATCCACCTCGACTTGCCCGCCGTGGGGACCACCTTGACACCGGGCAAGTCCTTCGGCGAGGTCGAGAGCGTCAAGGCCGTCTCCGACCTGTACGCGCCCGTCGCGGGAGAAGTCGTCGAGGTCAACCCGGCCGTCGTCGCCGACGTGCAGGCCCTGGCCAGGGACCCCTACGACGAGGGCTGGCTTGTGAAGGTCCGCCTGCACGACCCCAAGGCCGACGTGCCGACGCTGCTGGACCACGACGCGTATCAGCGCAAGGTCGCCGACTCGTCCCACTGAGCACGCCCCAACCGCCCCCCCGCCCGCCCGCCCCCCCCCGACGACGAGACGCGAAGGGAGTGGACCCCCGCATGGCCTTCCTGCCCCATACTCCGGACGACGTGCGCGCGATGCTCGCGACCGTCGGGCTGGACTCGCTCGACCAGCTCTTCGACATGGTCCCGCCGGAATACCGCCTCGACCGGCCGCTGCAAATTGGCCCGCCCCTGACGGAGCTGGAACTGACGGCGCACGTTGGCGCGCTCGCAGCCAGGAATGTCGGGGCCGACGCCCGCCCCTGCTTCCTCGGCGGCGGCAGCTACGACCATTTCATCCCCGCGGTCGTCGACAACCTTGCCGCCCGCGGCGAGTTCTACACCGCGTACACCCCCTACCAGGCTGAGGCCAGTCAGGGCACCCTCCAGGCGACGTTCGAGTATCAGACTCTCGTCACCCAGTTGACCGGCATGGACGTGTCGAATGCGAGCCTTTACGACGGCGGCTCGGCCGTCGCCGAGGCGACCCTGATGGCGCTGACTGTCACCCGGCGGCTGGGCCGCGTCGTCGTCGCGGGCTCGGTCCACCCGGAGTATCGCCGGGTGCTGGCCACCTACCTGGCGAACCTCGACCCCGAAGTCGTCACCGTGCCCCACCGCGACGGGCAGGTGGACGCGGACAAACTCGCCGCGGCCCTGACCGACGACACGGCCGCGGTCATCCTCCAGTATCCCAACGTCTTCGGGCAGCTCGAAGAGGTCGAGGCCCTGGTCGACGCCGCGCATCGCCGGGGGGCCCTGGCGATCGTCAGCGTCGACCCGATCAGCCTGGGCCTCCTGCGACGGCCTGATACTTACGGCGCCGACGTCGTGGTGGCGGAGGGTCAGGGCCTCGGCAACCCGCTGGCCTTCGGCGGCCCGTACCTGGGGCTGCTCGCCTGCCGCGAGGAATACGTACGCAAGATGCCCGGCCGGGTCGTCGGTCAGACGACCGACCGGCACGGCAGGCGCTGCTGGGTGCTGACGTTGCAGACCCGCGAGCAACACATCCGTCGCGAGAAGGCCACCTCCAACATCTGCACCAACCAGGGCCTGCTGGCCCTCCGCGCCAGCATCTATCTGGCGGTGATGGGGCCGACCGGCCTGCAACAGGCCGCCGAACTCTCGACCCGCAAGGCCCACTACGCCGCCGAGCAACTGGCCGCTGTCCCCGGCCTCTCGCTCGCCTTCGGAGGCCCGTTCTTCAAGGAGTTCGTCGTCCGCACGGCGGGAGACCCCGCGCACGTCTTGGCCGAGGTCGGCCGCCTCGGCTACCACGGCGGCATCGCGCTGGGCCACTGGTATCCCGACCTCGCCGACGGCATCCTCGTCGCCGTGACCGAGAAGCGGACCAAGGCGGAGATTGATGGATTGGCCGGGGCGTATTCGCAGGCGATTGCGGCGTGTTGAGACTCCCTGGAGACCGCCGTGGCAACGCAATCCTTGGTGATCGTGATTGGCGGCGCCAACGGCGCGGGCAAGTCGACGGCCGCGGCGCGGTTCCTCCCCGAAGAATCGATCCGACGCCGGTACGAGGCGGGGATCAAGAATTTCTTCCACCTGGATCGCCCGCTGGCCGACCAGTGGGAAGTCCACGACAATATTCGTCTGGCGGGATTCCGAACCATTGCCGAGGGACGCCACGGCGAAGCCGCCGAAATTCATGACCCGATTACCTGGGAACTCATGAGAGAACGGGGGAACGATGCGTGACGAGGAGCGGCCTGACCTGGATCTCCGCACGGCCTCGAGTGGAGAGATCAACGAGGCCATGACCCGGGGGGCCCATGACGCCCTGCTCTCGCACAAACGAGCCGGGAACCCCGTCGTCGTCTGGGAGGACGGCCGGGTCGTCGTCGTCCCCCCGGAGGGGATCGTGATTCCCGAAGAAGAGGAAGTCGAAGCGATCAAGCCTCTCGGCTGAATCCTCGCGCAGCGGAGAAGGAGCCTGCCTCATGTCCACCGCAACCCGCCCGATGACGGCCGATGAGTTCCTGGCCATGCCCAAAGACGGGGAGCGGCATGAACTCGTCCGGGGAGAGGTCACGACGATGTCATTGCCCGGCGGCCAACACGGAGAGGTCGCCTCGGAGGCCCTTCTGCTCCTGGGCGCCCACGTCAAGGCTCACGGCCTCGGGAAGACGTATGCGGCCGAGACGGGCTTCATCGTCAGGCGTGGCCCCGACACGGTCCGGGGCGCCGACGTGGCATTCGTCCGCCGCGAGCGGCGCGCGCAGATCACGGCTCCGGAGAAGTATGTCCCATTCGCGCCCGACCTGGCCATCGAGGTGGCGTCACCCAACGACCGGCCGGCGGAGATCGCCGAGAAGACTCGCGACTGGCTCGAGGCCGGCACCCGGCTCGTCTGGGTCGTCGACCCGAGATCGCGGACGGCGACCGTCCATCGGCCGGGGGAAGAGCCGGTCGCCCTGGCGGAAGATGACACGCTCGATGGTGCCGAGGTCGTGCCGGGGTTCCGCTGCCGGGTCGGAGACCTGTTCGCCTGAGCCGCAGCCGATTCCAGCGCCCGCGACAGGAGCTTGCCTCATGTCCACCGCAACCCGCCCGATGACGGCCGATGAGTTCCTCGCCATGCCCGACGACGGGATGCGGCACGAACTCGTCCGGGGAGAGGTCAAGACCATGTCCCTGCCAGGCGGACGGCACGGGAAAGTCGCCGCGAAGATTCTCCGCCTGATCGGGAACCACGTCGAGGCCGAGAGCCTCGGCGACTATTTCACGGCGGCGACGGGCTTCCTGATCGAGCGCGATCCCGACACGGTCCGCGGCGCTGATGCGAGCTTCGTCCGACGCGAACGGCTTGCCGCGATCGCCGACTTCACCAAGCACATCCCTCTCGCCCCAGACCTGGCCGTCGAGGTCCGGTCGCCGGGGGATCGCCCCGCCGAGATCGCCGAGAAGATCCGCGAGTGGCTCGCGGCGGGGACCTTCCTACTCTGGGACGTCGATCCGGAGACGCGGACGATCTTCATCCATCGGCCCGGCGCCGTGCCGATCACCCTGGCCGAACTCGACATCTTGGACGGGGGCGAAGTCCTCCCGGGGTTCCGCTGCCGGGTCGGAGACCTGTTCGCCTGAGGCCGCAACCGAAGGAGCTTGCCTCATGTCCACCGCAACCCGCCCGATGACGGCCGATGAGTTCCTCGTCATGCCCGACGACGGGATGCGGCATGAACTCGTCCGGGGAGAGCTGACGACCATGTCGTTACCGGGGGGTCTTCACGGAAAGGTCGCGATGAAGGTCGGCCGCCTGATCGGAAATCATGTCGAAGACAACGTCCTCGGGGAGACGTTCGCCGCGGAGACCGGCTTCTTGATCGCACGCGATCCGGACACGGTCCTGGGTGCGGATGTGGGCTTCGTCCGACGCGAACGACTCGCCCTCGTCACCGACTTCGCGAAGCACATCCCATTCGGCCCCGATCTGGTCGTCGAGGTCCTTTCGCCGGGCGACCGGCCCGGAAAGGTCGCCGAGAAGACCCGAGACTGGCTCGCGGCCGATGGCGTGTGCGCGGTCTGGAACATCGACCCCGAGAGACGGACGGCGACCGCTCATCGGCAGGATGGGCCGCCGATCACCCTGGCGGGGGATGACTTCCTCGACGGTGCCGAGGTCCTCCCGGGGTTCCGCTGCCGGGTCGGAGACCTGTTTGCCTGAGAGGCCGGCACCCGATCGGGCCGCCCGCGATGAGATTGGAAGGACGCCGATGTACAAGCTCGACCCCCCCGCACTGCTGTTCGAGACCAGCCGACTCGGCCGACGGACGGCGATCCTGCCGGGGTCGGACGTGCCGGAAATGCCGATGGATGACCTGATCCCGCTGAAGCATCGGGCGCGGAAGCTCCCGCCGCTGCCCGAGCTGGGGGAACTGGACATCGTCCGGCACTATACGAATCTCTCGACGCTGAACATGTCGATCGACTCCAACTTCTATCCGCTCGGCTCCTGCACGATGAAGTACAATCCCAAGCGGAACGAGCGGCTCGCCGCCCTGCCGGGGCTGGCGGCGCTCCATCCTTATCAGAGTGAAGACACGCTCCAGGGCCTCCTGGAAATCCTGCACGAGTTGCAGGCGATTTTGGCGGAAATCGCCGGCTTGCACGCCGTCAGCCTCCAGCCGGCCGCGGGGGCGCAGGGGGAGATGACGGCCTTGCTCGTCGCCGCGGCCTATTTCCGGGATCGCGGGGAAACGCGGACCCGGGTCCTCATCCCCGACAGCGCCCACGGCACCAATCCTTCGTCGGCCCACCTGGCCGGGTTCGAGGCCGTCACGATCAAGAGCGACAAACGCGGGCTGGTCGACCTCGACGACTTCAAGGCTCACCTGGACGACCGCACGGCGGCGTTCATGATTACCAACCCTAACACCGTCGGGCTGTTCGACCCGCAGGTCGGCGAGATCGCCAGATCGCTCCACGATCGCGGGGCCCTGCTCTACCTCGACGGCGCGAACATGAACGCGATCCTCGGGATGGTCCGCCCCGGCGACATGGGCGTCGACCTCATGCACTACAACCCCCATAAAACCTTCTCGGGCCCCCACGGTGGCGGCGGCCCCGGCGCCGGCCCGATCGCCGTGCGCGAGCACCTGGCGCCGTATCTACCCGCCCCCATGATCGCCCGCGACGCCGACGGGACATACCGGCTCAACGATGACCTCCCGAAGTCGATCGGCCGGGTCCGCGCGTTCTTTGGCAACGTCGGCGTGCTGGTGCGGGCCTATTGCTATATCCGGACCCACGGGCCCGAAGGGCTCCGCGACGTGTCGCGGCACGCGGTCCTCAACGCCAATTACTTGCTGGCAAAGGTCCGTCACCGCTACCCCGTCCCCTCAGGGGATCGTTGCATGCACGAGTTCGTCGCCTCGGCGCGCGGCTTGGCGCGTGATCGGGGCGTCCGCGCGATGGACGTCGCCAAGCGGCTGCTGGATCACAACATCCACGCGCCGACGGTTTATTTCCCGCTGATCGTCTCCGAGGCCCTGATGATCGAGCCGACGGAGACCGAGAGCCGCGAAACGCTCGACCGCTTCGCCGAGGTCCTGCTCCAGATCGCCGACGAGGACCCGCGGCTCCTGCACGACGCGCCGACGACCACGCCGATCAGCCGGCCCGACGAGGTAGCCGCCGCAAGGACGCCGGTCCTGAAGTGGACCCCCACGGCCAATGCCGTCGCGGGCGCGGCGACTTCGGCCGGTACGGGGCCACACACCATCGTCCAGCCCACATATTAAATCAAGGGCGGTCGTCAGATGCGTGGCGCGGTCGCCCGTTGAATTGAGAGGAGGATGCTGCGAGACTCGACAAGTCGGTCCCGATTCTCGCGAGGCGCGACGCCGAGGCCCACGCCCGATGGAGCAGGTCTACTACACGCAATGCCCGGCCGGGTATGGGCTGGGCGTCAGCAGCGGGGCCCAGGTCAAGCGCCGTACGCCAGGATATCCGCCTTCGGGCGACTTCCGGCACCTGAAGCTGACCCCCTTCCTGCCGGACTCGACCGCCCTGGCCCCGGTCGCGTTGCGCTACCGCCGCGATGGGCAGGCCGCCGAGGTCGCTTGGCTCGTCCCCAGATCGCACGAATTCGAGACGGAGAAAGGTCCTCACGGGCGCCCCGGCGGCCACTTCGCGCATGCCGTGCGGCTCGACCCCGCCGAGCAGGCCGCGCTCTCCTGGTGGTTCGCGGGCCTCTTCGGCGCCCCCTTCTGGGTCCGCTCCGACCCCGAGCCCAGTCGCAAGCGGCCCCCGGAGCCGATCGAGGCGGGTCCCGACGCCCTGCGTTGCGAGCCGACCTTCGCGGCGGTCGCCCCGCTGGCCGCGGGCTTCGACCTCGGTCAGCTTGCTGGGCTGCTGGCGGCCCTGGCTCTCGCCGCGAGGCAGGGGCGAACCCTGACGCTGATCGCCCAGCCCGAACGCCTGGCGGACCTCGTCGGGCTGCTGACGTTCGCGTTCCCCGCGCCGATGCGCGCGGACCTGACCTTCTCCACCTATCACGACGTGCCCGAACTGCTCCCCGGCTTTCGCCTTCAGGGGACGACCCCGGCGGCAATCCCCAACCTGAGCGCCCTGGAAGCCCTGGGGACCGTCGCCGACCTGGCCGCCGGCACGACTCAACCGGCCGTCGAGGCGCCGCGATGGGCCCAATCCCTGGCCCGCCGGCTCGTGCGAGGCGCCCCGGAAGATGCGGCGGCCTGGGAGGAAGCCGGTCGGCGCGCGTTGGCCGATCGACCCCCCAGGAATCCCGAGGCGGCCTGGTCCGATTCCCGCCTGGAACGCCTGTTTGACGACCCGGTCCTCCCGGATACTCTGCCCATGCGCCCCCCGACCAAGACCCCGCCCCCCGCGCGGGAGCCCGAGCCGGATGACGACGGGGCGGAAGATTTCAACGACGTGGCCGAGCGGATGCTCCGGGACTTTCAGCTCGACGACGAGGACGCGGCCCCGACACCCCCGAAGCCCACCTCGAACCTTCCTGGCTCCCCGTCTTCGACGACCATCCCCGCGGCCGTCGCGAAGTCGTCTGCCCAGCCCAGGGCCGCGGCCCCCGAGGCGAAACCGGCCGAAGAGGCGCCGGGGATCGCCGTGGGCATCGACCTGGGGACGACGTATTCGGTCGTGGCGTACCTGGACCGGCAGGGGCGGCCCACGAGCATCGTCAACGCCAGCGGCGATATCCTGACGCCCAGCGTGGTGCTGTTCGAGGACGACGCGGTGGTCGTCGGCAAGGAGGCCGTCGCCGCCGCGGCCGTTGAGCCGGACCGCGTCGCCGAGTGCGTCAAGCGCGACATGGGCAAGAAGGCGTACCACCGGGCGATCAACGGCGAGTGGATGCCACCGGAGGTCATCTCGTCCTTGATCCTGAAGAAGCTCAAGGTCGACGCCGAGCGGAAGATCGGGCCCTTCCCCTCGGCGGTCATCACCGTGCCGGCCTACTTCGACGAGCCCCGACGCCGCGCCACCGCCGACGCCGGGAAGCTCGCCGGAATCGACGTGCTGGACATCATCAACGAGCCGACCGCCGCGGCCCTGGCCTACGGCCATCAGGAGCGGTTGCTGGAGGGCTCCGAAACCACGCCCTTGAAGGCCCTGGTCTACGACCTTGGCGGGGGCACCTTCGACGTCACCATCGTCGAAATCCAGGGGGCAGCCTTCCGCGCCATCGCCACTGACGGCGATGTCATGCTGGGCGGCAAGGACTGGGACGAGGCCCTCGTGGAGATCGCCGCGAGCCGCCTGAAGGCCGAGCACGGCGACGACCCGCGCGACGACCCCGCGATCCTCCAGGATCTCCGACAGGCGGCCGAGGCGGCGAAGAAAACCCTCTCGGAGCGCACCAAGGCGTCCCTGTACGTCCCGCTGCGGGGCGGCCGTCGCAAGCTGGAAATCACGCGCGAAGAGTTCGAGGAGGCCACCGCCGCCCTGCTGGGCCGAACCCGCGCCACCACCGAGATCGTCGCCCTCCAGGCCGGTCTCTCCTGGCCAGAGATCAACAAGGTCCTGCTCGTGGGCGGCTCCACCCGGATGCCGATGGTCGCGCGGATGCTGACCGAGCTGACCGGCCAGGCCCCCGACGCCTCGCTCTCGGCCGACGAGGCCGTCGCGCACGGGGCTGCGCTCTATGCGGGCCTCTTGCTGGCCAGGCGCGGGCGGATCGTGGGGAACCCCGGGTTCACCGTCACCGACATCAACTCGCACAGCCTGGGCTTGCTGGCGATCGACACGACGACGAACCGCAAGCTCAACCAGATCCTCATTCCCAAGAACACCCCGCTGCCCAAGTCGGTCGCCAAGCGGTTCAAGACGTTCAAGGCGAACCAGAAGAACGTGCGGATCACCATCCTGGAGGGGGAAAGTGAGCAGCCCGAGGCTTGCACGCAGGTAGGCGAGTGCATCATCCGCGACCTCCCCCCCGGCCTGCCCGCCGGCTGGCCGGTGGAGGTTCGCTACGCCTACGCCGAGAACGGCCGCCTCCGCGTCCAGGGCAAGCTCGTGGGGCACGACGCGGTCGTCAAGACCGACTTCATCCGGGTCAACAACATGACCCAGGGCGACCTTATGTTCTGGTATGAGCGCCTCGCCGAGCGTTCCAAGCAGGTCCAGAGGTGATCGCGAGCGGGCGGCCACCGATCCCCTGCTTCGTCCTGCCGCATGTCCCGGGCGGCGGGGCCGGGTCAGCCCACATGGCGATGGACGAGGCCCTGATGGACGCGGTCGCCGCCGACGGCGCCACGGCGATGTTGCGGACCTATTCCTGGGCCGAGCCGACCTTGAGCCTCGGCTACTTCCAGTCCATCCACGAGGCGGAAGCCGACCCCCGCTGGCAGGGCGTCCCGATCGTCCGGCGGCCGACGGGCGGCGGGGCGATCTGGCACGAGGCCGAAGTCACTTACGCCGTGGCCCTGCCCGCCTCGCACCCGCTGGCGCGCCGGCCCGCCGACCTCTACCGGGCCGTCCACGGCGCGATCTCCGAAGCCCTCCGTTGCCAGGGGGTCGCGGCGACACGGCGGGGGGGAGCCGTCGGCGGGGGAAATCGCCCCTTCTTGTGCTTCGCGGACCGCGACCCCGAAGATCTCGTGGTCGCGGGGTCCAAGGTCGTGGGCTCCGCGCAACGTCGCCGCGCCGGGGCAATCCTCCAGCATGGCTCGCTGCTCTTGGTCCACTCCGAGGTGACCCCCGAACTGCCCGGCGTCGCGGACCTGGCAGGCGTCGGGGCGGCCGAGGCTCCCTGGCATGCCCTGCTGCACGCCCTCATTCCCGTGGCCCTGGACCTGGCCCCTCGGGACCAGGCGACCCCGCCGTCCGTCCTCGCACGCGCCGCCGCTCTGGAGCAAGGGACGTATCGCCAGCCAGCCTGGACGCGCCGCCGCTGAGGAGGGCCATTGCCGCGATGGGCTCAACCTTCTGGGAGGCGATGACCGATGAAACAATCCAGCTTGTTACATGTCCGGGAATCCCCCTCTGGGATCGTGAAAAATCCGAGGAGATCGGTGCGGTCGCTTGTCTCTCGACGTGAGAGACGGATAGGATGGAATGACCACCGTGGTGCGGAGCCGATCGCCTTCGTCCGGTGGCCGATTCCGGTCCGATCCCGCCAGCCCATCGACCGCATACGGCTCGAGAATTGATGAGTCTTGGCAAGGTCGCCCGGGGACCATCCGCCGTTTGCCCCTTACAGGTCGGGATGATGACCATGAAAGTTCAGCTGGTGGTCGTTCAAGGAAAGCCCGAGGGTAAGGTCATTCCCCTGACCATGCCCATCTTCCGGATCGGGCGGGGCGAAACCTGCCACCTCCGGCCCAATAGCGAGCAAATCAGCCGCGAACACGCCGAGATCGCCATCGCGGCGGGCACGGTGACGGTCCGCGACCTGGGCAGTCGCAACGGGACCATCGTCAACGGCAAGGCGGTGACCGGCGTCCACACGCTCAAGGACGGCGACCTCGTGCAGGTCGGCCCCTTGACGTTCGCCCTGTCGATCCAAGGGGCCCCGGTCGCCCAGCCGGCCCCGGCGGCGAAAGCCCCGTCGCTGGACGACGTCAGCCACGCCGAGATCGAATCGTGGCTGGTGGGCGTTGCCGCGGCGCCGCCGCCGGAATCCCCCTCGGGCGTTTACGGCGGCGAGACCCTGACGATCGCCGCGTTCAAGGGGAAGCCCGCCCCCTCGGCCAAGGCGCCCCCCGCCCCCGCCGCGAAGCCTGCCAAGGCCGCCCCTCCCAATCCCGATGATGAGGAGTACGAGCGGCTTCCCGAAGGGCTCGGCGACCCGGAGGAAGACCCCGCCGAGGCCGAGGCCGAGGACGAGCCGAAATTCGAGGACCTCGTCGACGAGTCCAACCCCTTCCAGGCGGCCAAGAAGGCGGCGGCGTCCTCCTCGAAGAAGCCAACGTTCAAGGATAACAGCGACGCGGCCAACGACATCCTCAAGCGGATGATGGAACGCAAACGCTCGCCCAAGTCCTGAACCGCCGCGACCTGTCCCCTCCCGCTCAGAACTCGACCGCCGACGACGACCCGGGGTCCCACGCCCGATGCCCTCCGACGATTCCCCGGGCGGCGAGGCCCCTGGCCGAGATCGCGAGCTTTCCCGCCTCCTAAACCGACTGGAAGCGGCCGTCGTCGGGCAACGGGCGCTTCTGGAACGCCTTGTCATCGCCCTGCTGGCCGGCGGACACGTCCTGGTCGAGGGGGTCCCCGGCCTGGCCAAGACCCGCGCCGTCCGCGCCTTGGCCGGGGCGCTGGACCTGCCGTATCGCCGTGTCCCGTTCACCCCGGACT
>JAABUQ010008675.1_pt1 | contig 14139 bp, 13 predicted proteins | sample 5560001 | NCBI WGS metagenome assembly JAABUQ01 (sample SAMN10711888, study PRJNA513371) | rock metagenome | isolation source: Antarctica rocks | place: Antarctica: Victoria Land, Finger Mt nord | collected 2015-12-18
GCGGCGCAACGAAACTACCGCACTCCACCGTTTGTAAGCCGGCCTCAACCAGCCCTTCGATTAGTGCGATCCGCGCTTCGGTCGACACCGGCTCGGGCTCGTTCTGTAGCCCGTCGCGCGGAGCTACCTCTACAATCCGAACGCGAGTGGGAGACGTCATGGGCTTAGAGGCGAGTCTACTCCTCTTCCGCCCAATCCTTCTTGTATTTGGGTTTGGTACGCACAGCCCGCTCATCCAGTGGCCGCGCCGCGGGTGGATTGCCGACGCGTTTTCGCGCGATTGCCTTCACGGCTTTGGTTTTGTCGTATTTGAGCCGCTTGCGTGGCACGTGGACTAATTAGGAAACGCGGTCGTCTGCCGCTCTGGTCGTGATGGCCGGGTCCGTCTCCCAGGCCGTCAGCATATTAAACGCAATCTTCGCCCGTGAAGGTAGGAAGCCCCAAACCGCCTCGGCAGCTCGACGCTCCTCATCCTGGATCTCTCGAGCGAGACGTTCCGTGGCTGCATCGCCAGCGGCCTCAGCCACGGAGGCCAGCGCCTCATACATCGCGCACTCGCTCGCCTCGACCGAATACGCAATCACTAGATTCTGGGCTAGGCGCTCCTCCGGAGTGTGTGTCGCCTGAGCGATCCTCGGGCTCATTCCTGGTGTTATCCCGAAGACATGGGCCAGAAGACCTTTTGCCGCGGAGGGGCTGCCGCCCAACTCTTCCAAGCGCATCGTAAGACGCCGGTGCTGTAGCTGTGTTTCTTCCGCGTGACTCGCGAAGGCGGCTTGCACTTCGGCATCGTCCCCCTCCCTGGAGAAGGTCCGCAACTGAGATTCGAAGCTGCCTTCGGCCGCAATAGCGTCTTGTAAGTATCGCCGGATTACTTCGTCCCTGCTGTGATCGGCCACGCGCGTCCTTTTGTCTGAATGAATCGGTAAACCGCTATGCTGCGGCCGCAACACGCTGCGGCTCGTTAGGCCAGAACGCAAGCTCCAGGAACTCTGTTTCAAAGCGCGCCTGTTCTTTAGGATCCGCGGATGGTCTAAGCCTACGGCAACATTCCCTTAGCGCTTGCTCCAACGGACGCTCCAGCGCCTCGTCCCCAAGTACGGTTCGCACCAACTCACGGCCAGCCTTGCGAGCCGCCTCAGGTGTTTTGGCGAACATCAGCGCCTCATAGCGATCATTGATTAACTGAATATGTTTGTTCATGGGAGGCCTCCGTAGTTTGGATGCGTCTAAGTGGTTTTTGGGTGCGTAGGGTTCGCCATTGCCACTCCTTAAATGAGTGCCGGCAGCCGCGAACGATCTCAGGGTTGTTTTTGCGTTCAAGTCGCCGGGAACGCGGACGGCTATCCCACCCTAGCTCCTCTTATCTCCCACCGCCTGCTCCTTTATTGAAACCGCCTGGCACGTCGATAAGGTCATAAGCGGCAACACCGCCAATCCGAACCTGAAAACATGTCCGCTACGCCTCTGATCCTAGATCTTATGCCGGTGATCTTATGCCGGTAGATATGACTCCGCGAGATCTTATGCCGGCAGATCTCATCCCAGGACTGTTCGACCCCAACCAGGCCCACGGGCAAATCGCGTTCGCATTCATTCCCAACCTGCTCACCGCCGGTGGCGTTTTGCAAGCATCGGAACCGCTGCTCAGGAGTCAAGCGGGGCTCGCTCTCGCCGCCCTGCTTCTACTCGCAATCCTGGTGGTTGGTGGCCTCGTCGCGCTTCGCCTTCGCGTGCGTCGCGAAACCGCCAAGTTGCAGAACGAATTAGCAAATCATATCTTGCTGAGGGACGCCGCCGAGACCGCCAACAAAGCCAAAGCAGATTTCCTGGCCACCATGAGCCATGAGATTCGCACTCCCATGAACGCCATCATCGGCTTTACCGACCTTGCTCTCAGGACCAACCTCAATCCCGAACTCCGTGAGTATCTCGACACCGTCCGCACCTCCGCCGATTGGCTGCTGCACATTGTGCACGACGTGCTGGAGTTCTCGCGCGTAGAGGCCGGCCGGCTACAGCTCGATGAACGGGAGTTCTCTCTCGCCGAGTGCATTCGCTCGGCTAGTAAAATCGTCCAGCCCGAAGCCACCGCCAAGGGCCTCTTGGTCCACGAGAAAATCGACCCTCAAATCCCTCAACTGCTTTGCGGCGATCCCACCCGCGTGCGGCACGTCATCTTCAATCTGCTCGACAACGCCGTGAAATTCACCACTTCGGGCAGCGTCATGCTCACCGCCACGCTCGAATCGAGATCTACCGACGCTTTCCTGGTCCGCATCTGCGTGGCGGACACCGGTATCGGCATCCCGCCGAACAAGCAGAAGTACATCTTTGAGCCCTTTGCGGCCGCTCAGGGCGCTCCTTCCCAACGCTTCGGCTCACCCGGGCTCGGACTTGCCATCTCCCGCAAGCTGGTCGATCTGATGGGCGGCAACATGGAGTTCCAAAGCTAGCTCGGCGCCGGCACCACCTTTCAGTTCACCGCTTGGTTCCGCAAGTCGCAAGCCACCGAAGAAAACATCCCGTTACTTGCGCCACCCAGCGCGCGCAGAACGCATCTTTCCATCCTGGTGGCGGAAGATAACGCCGTAAACCGCCGCCTGGTCACAAAAGTTCTCGAATCTGCCGGGCACCGTGTGACTTCCGCCGTCAACGGCAAAGAAGCCGTCCAGAAATTTGCCCTGGAAAAATTCGACCTGATTTTGATGGACGTCGAAATGCCCGACATGGATGGTCTCGAAGCTACCCGCATCATCCGCGCCACGGAGGGACATCTATCGCACATTCCCGTCTACGCTATCAGCGCCCATACCCTCGCGTCTGACCGCGATAGCTGTTTCGATTCCGGCATGGACGGTTTCCTCTCGAAACCCATCAGCGTCGACGACGTTCTTAAGCTTGCCGACGATATCGCCAGCACTCACCCCGCCGAAGAAATTGTAGCCGTCCCCTAAGCGCCGGACGGGCGCTCGGCATGCACAAGAACCTCGCCCCGCTCCGGCGTCAAAGTTCCAGCCGCCCCTGGTACATCATTTCCTTTAGCCGGAACTTCCGCTCCAGCCGCACCGATCCGAACCGCGTCGTGAACGTCACTTCCTTATCCCGCCCACTCATCGCCTCCCGGCGCGGGAAAAACAGGTGAAACGTCCCCGTAGCCGCATTCAGCTTCGCGTCCTCCGGACGAATGGGCGGGCGGTTAGGAGCCAGCAGCCGCGAGGATCCCATCAGGCTCTCCAGCAGCGGCTCCGGATCCTGCAGATCGGCCCGCGATCCGTTGTCCTCGCTGCTGCTTCGCGCCTCCGTTTCCAACTGCCCCGCACTCCTGTATTTCGCTGCCGGCACTAATCCAGTAACAGTGATGATGTAGTCTTTCTCCATCTCCGCCGGCGTGTACAGATCGTTGCCTTCGCGATCGCTCGCAGGCAACTGAAGCAGTGCTTGTCTCACCGGCAGCGCGCTATCCCATCGAATTGTAACCGGCAACTTTGGTGGCTGGCCGCGCGGGTTCTTGCCCGGACCTCCGTCCCAACCAGCACCCGAATTAGGCCGCGGACCGGCCACTCCGGCGTCGGCCGCGCCCGGTAGTGGTGCAGGCGGCATATCCGCCGGAGTCAGTTCGGGTCCAAACGTAGCACTCGCCGGTTGCGCCCATGGTGAATCCAGCAGCATGTGACGTACATCCTGCACCGTCCACTGCCTGGGATCCTTGCTCCAGGGCTGCGCCGCCATCAGCACAGCCGCGGAAAATAGCAGGACCGCCGTCGACCGCTTCAATTTCGACGTCAGAGGCCCAGCTCCCGTTTACTCTCCGCGAACTTATCCGTTGCATATTCCAGTTCTTCCGGCGTGTGTGCCGCCGAAACTTGTACGCGAATCCGAGCTTTACCTTGTGGCACCACTGGATACGAAAACCCGACAACGTAAATTCCCTTCTTCAGCAGAAGGTCCGCCATGCGTGTCGCCAGTGCCGCATCACCTAACATCACCGGTGCAATGGGATGCTCACCCGCCAAAACATGGAAGCCATTCGCCACCATTCGTTCCCGGAACAATTTGGTGTTTCGAAACAACCGCTCCCTCAAATCGGAACTTTCCGTCAGCAGCTCCAGCACCTTGATCGAAGCGGCCACAATCGGCGGCGCCAGCGAATTCGAAAACAAATATGGCCGCGAGCGCTGCCGCAGCAGCGCGATGATCTCTTTCCGCCCGCTTGTATACCCGCCGCTCGCGCCGCCCAGCGCCTTACCCAATGTGCCCGTCAGAATGTCCACCCGGCCCATCACATTGTGAAACTCATGCGTGCCGCGCCCCGATTTCCCCATGAACCCCACCGCATGTGAATCGTCCACCATCACCAGGGCGTTGTACTTTTCCGCCAAATCGCAAATCTCAGGCAGCTTCGCGATGTAGCCATCCATGGAAAACACGCCGTCGGTCGCAATCATCCGGTTTCTGGCGCCGCTCGCCTCTTTCAACTTCGTTTCCAGGTCCGCCATATCGCCGTTCTTATAGCGGAACCGCGCCGCTTTCGATAGCCGGACGCCGTCGATAATGCTCGCATGATTTAATTCATCCGAAATGATCGCGTCTTCCGCATCCAGCAGCGTCTCAAACAATCCGCCGTTCGCATCGAAACACGATCCATAAAGAATCGTGTCTTCGGTGCCCAAGAACTCACTCAGGCGCGCTTCCAACTGCTTATGAATCGATTGCGTGCCGCAGATAAAACGAACGCTCGCCAGCCCAAAGCCCCATTCGTCTAAAGCCTGGCGCGCCGCTTCCACCACCGCCGGATGATTCGCTAGTCCCAGGTAATTATTCGCGCACAAATTCAAAACAGTCGTGCCATTTTGAACGCGCACTTCCGCCTGCTGCGGACTCTCAATCAGGCGCTCGCGCTTGAAAAGCCCGGCCTTCTCGATTTCCGCCATCTTGTCGTTTAGGTATCCCTGAACGGCCGCGTACATGATCTCTTCAGCTCCTCAACAGTCCTTTACATTCACGGCCAGACCGGCCAACGCCGTTTCCTTGTAGCGCGACTGCATATCCAGACCCGTCTGATACATCGTCCGGATCACCTGATCGAGCGAAACCTTGTGCCCGCCCGATTCCTGCATCGCCATACGGCAGGCGTTGATCGCTTTTACCGCCCCAATGGCGTTGCGCTCGATGCAAGGAATCTGCACCAAGCCGCCAATCGGATCGCACGTCATCCCAAGATGATGTTCCATCCCGATCTCGGCCGCATGCTCCACAACTTCATTACTCGCCCCAAGAGCTCCGGCCAGTCCACCCGCTGCCATCGAGCACGCCACACCCACTTCGCCCTGGCACCCGACCTCCGCGCCGGAGATGGAGGCGTTCTCCTTATAAAGGATGCCAATCGCGCCCGCGGTCAGGAAGAACCGCAGCAGCCCTTCCTCTGACGCTCCCGGTACAAATTCGCGATAGTACCGGGCCACCGCCGGAACCAATCCCGCTGCGCCGTTCGTAGGCGCCGTGACGACACGACCGCCGGCCGCGTTCTCTTCGTTCACTGCCATGGCGAACACGTTCGCCCAGTCCATGGCGCGCAGCGGATCGTCCGGCGATTGCGCTTGAATCGTTTCGTAGAGCCCCGGCGCCCGGCGGCGCACGTTCAGCCCACCCGGAAGAATGCCGTCCGTGCGCAGTCCCCGCTCAATGCACTCGTTCATCACGGACCAGATCCGGCGGACGCCTTCGCGCACGTCATCATCGGACGAAAGCGCGCTCTCGTTTTCAAACATGACTTGCCAGATGGGCAGGCCTTTGCTTTCCGCCTGCTCCAAAAGTTCTGCGCCATTGGCGAACGGATGTGGCACAGCCAGCGCCGGAACGTCGCCCGGCCAAGGCTCGCCTTCCTTTACGATGAACCCGCCGCCGATCGAATAGTAGATTTCGCTCTCCACCTGACCGCCGTCTCCATCGAACGCTGAGAGCTGCAGCGCGTTCGAATGCCCCGGCAACACTCGCCCGGGGTGAAACAGAAGATCGGTCGATTCATCAAACGTGATTTCGCGTCCGCCTAGCAACTGCAACTTCTTGGCTTCGCGGATCTCTTGTAGCATCGGCTCTACCTGCGTTGGATCCACCGCTTCCGGTTTCTCGCCAGCTAGACCCAACAGCACCGCCCGGTCCGTTCCATGGCCAATCCCCGTGAGTGCCAGCGATCCAAACAGCTCCGCCACCACACGCCCCACGCTCTCGATCTTGCCGCTACTCTGGAGGCCCGCCACGAACCGTTGCGCCGCTCTCATTGGCCCCATCGTGTGCGAGCTCGAGGGACCTATCCCCACTTTGAACAGATCGAAAATGCTGGTCTTCATCACCCACCGACAGAGCCGCGACCGCGAGGGAGCGGACGCACGGATCCCGTTTCCAGCATCCCTTTAATGCACATGTGTCCAGTCAAGAATCACCTTTCCCGACTTTCCCAAGCGCATAGCTTCGAATCCACGCTCGAACTCCCCGTAAGCGAAGCGATGCGTAATCACCGGTGTAATATCCAGGCCGGAATCGAGCATCACCGTCATCTTGTACCAAGTCTCGTACATCTCGCGGCCGTAAATGCCCTTGATCGTGAGCATGTTGAAGATCACCTGCCGCCAATCGATCGGCATCTCCTTGGCCGGTATTCCCAGCATCGCGATCTTCGCGCCGTGACTCATGCTCGCGACCATCTCGCGGAACGCCGCCGGATTCCCGGACATCTCCAGTCCAACATCGAAGCCTTCCTGCATTCCTAACTGCTTCTGCGCCTGCGCAATCGACGTCTCGCTCGCATTCATCGCCAGCGTCGCGCCCATCTTGCGCGCCAGTTCCAGCCGATATGGATTCGGATCCGTGACCACGACGTGCCTCGCTCCCGCATGCCGCACCACCGGAACTGCCATTAGCCCGATCGGACCCGCTCCCGTAATCAGCACATCCTCGCCCAGCACCGGAAACGACAGCGCCGTGTGTACGGCATTGCCGAACGGATCGAAGATCGCCGCCACCTCGCGCCGAACTCCGGCATCGTGCCGCCAAATGTTGCTCATCGGAAGCGCAATGTACTCGGCGAACGCGCCCGGCCGGTTCACGCCCACGCCCTTTGTATACGCGCACAGATGCCGTCGCCCCGCTAGACAGTTCCGGCAACGGCCGCAAACCACATGACCTTCGCCGCTGACCACCTCGCCGGGATGAAAATCGTTTACGTTCGATCCAACTTCGACGATCTCCCCCACAAACTCGTGCCCAATCGCCATCGGCACCGGAATCGTCGTGCGCGCCCACTCGTCCCACTCGTAAATATGTAAATCGGTGCCGCAAATGCCCGTATGGGAAACATGAATCAGGACGTCGTTGATACCGATCTCCGGCTCCGGTATGTCCTCCAGCCACAATCCCGGCGCACTGTGCTTCTTGACAAGAGCCTTCACTCTGATTGCATCCCACTTGTATGGTATCGAGATATCGTATCGAGATATCTTATCGAGAACGACTCGTACAATAACAGCACCCTATCTCTGTCTATGAGTACCCCAGCGAAGCCATTCCAGCCCTTCGTACCCGAGCACATGCAGATGCGCGAGCTCACCGTCCGCGCCATCTTACTCGGCCTCTGCATGACGGTCATTCTCGGAGCCGCAAACGCCTATTTGGGGCTGCGCGCCGGCATGACCGTCGCCGCCACTTACCCCGCCGCCGTCATCAGCATGGCGGTCATGCGCGCGTGGAAAGGCTCCCTCCTTGAAGAAAACATCGCCCGCACCAGCGGCAGCATCGGCGAAGGCGTTGCCTCGGGCGCCATCTTCACCATTCCCGCCTTCCTGATCTCCGGCGCTTGGCCGTCCTTCGGCTTCCGCGTTGCCTATTGGAAATCCACCGTGCTCATTCTGGTCGGCAGCATCCTCGGCGTTCTCTTCATCTCCCTGGTTCGTCGCATCATGGTCGAAGATCCGGAGCTTCCCTTCCCCGAATCCACCGCAGCCTCCGAAATTCACAAAGCCGGCCAGCGCGGCGCGCAAGCGGCAAAATTTCTCTTCTGGAACATCGGCCTCGGCGGGCTCATTTTCCTCTTGGGCTCCTTCGGCTTTTTCGCTGCCGATGCCAAATTCTCCCTAGGCGTCGGCCGGCTTGGCTTCAGTCGCGTGCGCCTCGGTGGCCACCGGACCACCAACTTCCTCGCTACCGGGGGGACGTCCACCTTCGACGCGCCCAGCGTGAGTCCCGCCTTTGTCGGCGTCGGCTATATTATCGGACTCCGCTTGGCATCGCTCCAATTTGCAGGTGGCATCCTCGCTTGGGGGCTCATGGTTCCACTACTGATCTATTTCTTAGGTCCGCAGTTACACGCCTTTCTTCCGGCCGGCACGCCGGACGCCGGCTGGACCAATCTTGCCGACGCCGTTTGGCGCTACATCGTCCGGCCCATCGCCGTCGGCAGCATGCTGGTCGGTGCGGGCTACACCTTGTTCCGCATGCGAAACAGCCTGGTAACCGCCCTCAAGAGGACCATCAGCGACATGCGTCTTAGCGCGGAACACACCGCCGGGCTCAGCCGCACGGAGCGCTACATGAGCTCGAAAGTGGTCTTCGCGTTGATTGCGGTGGTATTCGCCGTCATGATCGGACTCTACATCTACTTTTCCGGCCAGGTCACCGGCGGCATCGTCGCCGCCATTGTCATGCTGATTCTCGGTTTCTTCTTCGCGACTGTCTCCGGCAATCTCTGTGGCTTAATCGGGTCGTCGAATAATCCCGTCTCCGGTCTTACCCTTTCCACGCTAATCGTCGCGGCACTACTGATGGTCTCGCTCGGAGTATCTGGCATCGGCGGAGTCGCCGCAGTGCTTGGGGTGGCCGCCGTTGTATGTGTCTCATCGGCAGTGGCAGGCGAACTCCTGCAAGACTTCAAAGTCGGCTACATACTCGGCGGCACGCCACGTAACATTCAGATCGCCGAACTCATCGCCGTCGTGGTCGCGAGCCTGGTGATGTACTTCCCTCTCCTGTTACTGCATGAAGGCAACATTAAGATCGGCGGCACCGGCTTTGGTGACAGGCAATTGCCCGCCCCGCAAGCCGGACTCATGGCTCTGCTCGCGCAAGGCATCGTCGGTGGCGATATGCCCTGGCCTCTCGTCCTGGTCGGCATCGGTCTCGGTTTCGCCTTCATCCTGATGCAGGTCAGAAGCCCCATGCTGGTCGCCATCGGGATGTATCTCCCCTTTGGAACAACCTTCGCGATGTTCGTCGGTGGCCTGATCCGCTGGATAGGAGACTGGCTCGCCAACCGCCGCCATTACAACGAAGCGCAAAAAGCCCGCGTCGATAACGCCGGCGTCCTCACGGCCTCGGGGCTCATCGCGGGAGAAGCTATTCTCGGACTCGTGTGGGCCGGTCTGCAATTCAAACCTTCCCGCATCAGCGACCACTTACAGCTTTTTCCGAACCCGTCTTACTTACTCGGACTCATCGTATTAATCATATTGGGAGTCATCATGGTACGAGCCCCACTAAGCAGCGCCGGCAGCCCCGACGAACCCGCCCCGCCCGTAGCCATGATGTGATCTGATTTCTGGGCGCGACTTTGTAATATCGGCGGCGTCCCAGCCGATTCAAAACACTACGCTACTTGAGCGGAAAGTCTTTCATGGTAAGGCCGAACTCGGCGAGAATCTCTTCGTGCGGAATGCCTTTGCCGCCGTTTTGTTTGAGCCAAGCCTCTGAGCGATCCAGCGCTTGTTTTTCTTCCTCGGTCAACGGCTCATCGTCAACCGGCGCGCTAGCGATCAAGCGCGCCACAGGGTCTATGGCAATGAACTCCAGGAAGCGAACGGCGGTTGTGATCATCGACGAATCAAGTCGGTCAATCAATTCGTGAGCGTGCTGTTTATCTTCCCTTGTTTCCATAGTTCTAAAACCACGTTTCCCTATCGTAAGTGGCAGCGCGGTCTGTTGAAAGTCCACGCTCCGTAGGGAGCACCGCCAGACGAGTCACACCACCCGGTAAATTTTCGGCATCCCGCGAATTCTACGTATCTCCCTCAACCTAAACACATTCCCACCACGCCCGCACTCTCCGCACCCACCGCGCCCGCACCCCATCCACCCTCGCCGCCCGATACATTCGTGGGCGAAAGGTCTCAATAGTGCGAACTTCCCCCCAATCTGTGCGTCTCAAGCGTCCCGCTCGATCAGAAGAATCCAACGGATTGGCTGCCCAGCTCGACAGTCTGCTGGTGGGCCAGCCCGAAGCCATCGAGACGATTATCCCTTATATTCAGATGCACCAGGCCGGCCTCGCACCGGAAGGGCGGCCCATTGGCGTCGTCCTACTACTCGGGCCAACTGGTACCGGCAAAACCCGCACCGTCGAAGCCCTCGCGGAAGTACTGCACGGAAGCAGCAAAAACCTCCTCCGCGTCGATTGCAGCGAGTTCCAAATGGAACACGAAATCGCCAAGCTCATCGGCGCGCCCCCGGGCTACCTCGGCCACCGCGAAACCCAGCCCATGCTCACCCAGGCGAAGGTAAACGGCGTCGCCTCCGAACACAGCGACATCTCGCTGGTCTTATTCGACGAAATCGAAAAAGCGGCCGGCTCCATGACGCGCCTACTGCTCGGCATCCTCGATAAAGCCACCCTTCGGCTCGGCGACAACGCCACCGTCAACTTCGAGCGCACCCTCATCTTCCTCACCAGCAACTTGGGAGCGAAGTCCATCCAGCGGCTCATCAATCCCGACTTCGGCTTTGAAGGCATGCTGCCGCTTCATCCTCTTGAAGATACTTCGAAAATCCAGAGCGTCGGCCTGTCCGCGGTCCGGAAAAAGTTCTCCCCCGAGTTCGTCAACCGCATCGATTCGGTGATCACCTACAAGCCTCTCGACCGCGATGCCTGTGAGTTGATTCTCGACCACATCTTCACCAGCTTCGCGCGCCTCATTCAAAGCCGCCTCGGCCTGCGTGGCTTTCGCCTTCAATGCACCGCCGCCGGCCGCAATCTGCTACTCGATACCGGCGTTAGCGTCGAGTATGGTGCTCGTGAGCTGAAACGAACCGTGCAGCGAAACTTTATTCAACCCGTCGCCGCCCTCGTGGCGCAGGGCCAAGTCCCTGCCGGGAGCGCTGTCATCCTCGATGCCCAGGGCGGCGAATTCAGCATCTTGCTCCGTTAATGAGCGTTCACGCTCCGGCGTGGCGTCCAGTCCACCGTCTCGTTAGGCGACGCCGAACCCGCTGTATCAACCACCATGGTCACTTCAACCTGATCGCTACTCCGCTCATATTCCACTGCTCCCAGCCGCAGTTCATCCAGGCCCAGTTGGATCTCGCGCCGGCTCGTACCGTCGGCAATCACCACCGTGGCGCCCAAGGCTCGTTCCAGTTGGCGCGCGCCGTGGTCCCATGAGATCCGCAGCAGATGATCGCGATCCGTGATGGACAGCTTCAGTGGATTCGACGACTCCAGCAGGCGTGGAAGCGCGGTTTGCCTCGAAAACGACCACATCAGAATGCAGCCCGCTACCGCGATCGCCACCAGCGCCGCAACGGTTGCATAAACTCGCGCTCTGGAACGACCCTCGCGTCGCTGAGTAGCCTCTCGGACTTGTGGCGTCGCGGAGCCCGGTTGAACCTCGGGCAGCGCCCTAAACTCGCTTTCGTTAAACCGGAAGTTCCGCACCGAAGGCTCGCCCGCAAGCTGCCCATGCGCGGTTACCAGGAAGAAGCCAGCCATATGCGGCTCCCGCCCGTCTATCAGCAGAACCGCATAAAGGCTGTCGCGAAACTCCGCCGAAAGCAGGCTTCGGTCCGCTAGGGACGGCCGCATCAAGCCGGGGCGCAGATGGCTTCGAAAAAATCCTACCGCGTCGCGCTCCCGCGCTTTAGCTCGCCAGCGAATGTCAACAAAGCGGTCGTGCTGCTGGCTCGGGTCCACCACATAAGTCGCCCCTTCCTCCGGGCCCCGCGGTACGATCTCCGCGTCTTCAATACGAAGCGTCGGCGTATACGCATTCGGAAAGGAACCGATGAGAACCCCACCCACCTCGATCCCCAGCTTCTCCGCCCGCGCCAGTTCCTCCGACATCCTCGCAACCAGGTCTAGCCTCAACTCGATGGCATACGGCGACCGGTCCGGATTCCACCGCACGTACAACGGCGCTTCTTCGCTGCCTGGCTGCTCAGACCCGTTTTGCATCTTCACGCTTCATCCTCTAAATTACAGGTTTGCCCCTTTACCTCGTCTCAACCCCCATCGGCAATCTCGAGGACATCACCCTCCGCGCCGTCCGCATCCTCCGCGACGAAGTGGCGCTGATCGCTTGCGAAGACACGCGCCAGACCCAAAAGCTCCTCGAACAGTATCAGATACGCAAGCCACTCATGAGCTACCACGACCACAACGAGGTTACCCGCACGGCCGAGATCCTCCAGGCTCTGGAACGGGGTGATTCGGTCGCGCTTGTTAGTGACGCGGGCACGCCCCTCATCTCCGACCCCGGTTACCGTCTCGTCACTGCGGCCGTTGAAAAGGGCTTTGCGGTCATTCCCCTGCCCGGCCCCTCCGCTGTTCTCGCCGCTCTCGCCGCCTCCGGCCTACCCACCGATCAGTTCCGCTTCATCGGATTTCTTCCGCCCAAAGCCGGAGCCAAACGTAAGCTACTAGAAGAGCTGGCCCACGAGACCGCCACAGTGATCGCGTACGAGAGCCCTCACCGCATCCTAGAAACCTTAAGTGCGATGGCTGAAGCCTTGGGTGATCGGCCGCTAGTTCTCGCCCGCGAGCTTACTAAGATCCACGAAGAATTCCTGCGCGGTTCAGCCGCCTCTATTCTTGAGATCTTAGAGCAGCGCGGATCAGTCAAAGGCGAGATCACGCTAGTGATCGGTGGAGGCGGCCAACAGCACGTTAAAATCCAGGACCCTCTCGCGGAAATCGCGAAATTGCAGAACGAAGCCGGGCTTGATCGAATGGAGGCCATCAAGGCCGTAGCGAAGCAAATGGGCCTGCCCAAACGTGAGATCTATCGCCTCACTGCGGAGCGGGACACCGATGCGCCGGGCAAACGTCGTGGTTAGGAAGCCTATGTTTCGTCGCACTACAAGCAATGTTACTTCTCTTTCTCGCAGGGACGCATAGCTCATCCGAACAAGGGCACACCGAAGGAAGATCCGTGTAGCTGCGTCACAGAATCATCAAGTATGTCACTGCGATGTTTCTCATCCTACTCGCTACCTAGGATTATTCTGATACCGTATTTCGCGTAACTAACGCAATTTCCCTTGACCGCGATGAGAACTTACGGTACAAACGACTAGTCAAGTAAGCGAGATCAAGTACACTGTTTTTACTTCGCTTAGCAAAACTTGACGCGGAGGAACAGTGTATCGAGCTACTCGGTCGATCTACGCCCACGCGACTTCAATAATGATAGTCGCTTGTTTCGGAGCAGACGCTTTGTATGGGCAAGGGCTAACGCCCAGCACACCCGCCAAAGAATATATTCGCCTGAATGGACAAATTATCGCCATTCAAAATGCGGTTGGGGCAACGGCCACAACAGGTGGCGGCGTATCGGGGAGCAGAGGACGCCAGTACGCCCAAGCCATTACAACTCCTCAATCGTTACCGCCAACCACAGATCAGAACAATCTCCCCGTGTTGCTCACTGGCACGTACAGTTTTCTTGCAACAACGGCCGACGGTGGCCAGATTCAGAACGCTTACGGCTACGACATTGTGTTTACATCCAATCAAGCTGGGACAAACCGGCTCAACTGGGAAGTTGAAAATTACCAGGCAAGTACCGGGGCAGCGACGTATTGGATTCGGGTTCCTGTTTTGTCCCATACCGCGGATACAACCGTTTACATGCTCCATGAAAACGCCAGCATCACTACCGATCAGTCCAATAAAACGGGTACTTGGGATAGCGGCTATGGGGCCGTTTGGCATCTAGGCAAGGAAACAGCCTCGTCTCTTGTCGGGGATTCAACTAATAACTATAATGCTGGCGGCCATCACGGCGGTGTGGCTGTAGCGGGGGAAATAGACACCGGGTTTGGTTTGAATAACGGCGAGTTTATTCCGATTCCTGATACGCCAAGTCGTCGCCCTCAAGC
>JAABUQ010008676.1_pt1 | contig 14139 bp, 19 predicted proteins | sample 5560001 | NCBI WGS metagenome assembly JAABUQ01 (sample SAMN10711888, study PRJNA513371) | rock metagenome | isolation source: Antarctica rocks | place: Antarctica: Victoria Land, Finger Mt nord | collected 2015-12-18
TCACCATCCGGAAGCATCTCAAGTAGGGCGAACGCGAGATCGAGCGGGCCAAGCTGAGCCATGATCGTCGAGGCGTAACTTGCATCGTCCAACGGCATAGCGTAACTTGCTGCGTGAATTGTCACGCCGGATCCTTCGTCACCATCCGATATTGGAGCGATGACACGGCTGCTCCAGCTAGCCGGTATCTGAAACTGGATTCCATACGCGCTGATTTGACTCACAGGACTCTCCTCACAGTGATTGGGCTAGCAATGCACAGGCAGACATCAGGGCTAAGGCGGATGCCACGCTGCGGGCACGCTCCTCGTTGGCCGCGAGCCATCTGCTCAGCTGGAGCAAGCGATCGGGCGTCGTGACAATCACTGCCGGGAGCAGAGCCAGGCCGCGCGCCAAGCCGAATGCGATTCCGATTGCTAGGCCAGTGCCGATGGAACCGGCAATGAGGCTCGCAAGCAACACCGAGTACACCAGCGCGCTGGAGACGATCGTCCCGACGCCGAGACCAAGCTGAAACCCAAAGCCAGCTCCAACGACCCAACCTCGGTAGTACCCAATCCAGTACGCGTTGACCTGCCGGCGCGTGGTCGGCAGCGGTAACGGAATTGCATTCAGATCCCATGCTGCGCCGATCGCAAGAGCGACCGCGATCACCGCTGTACGTACATCGATAGACGCGCCTAGCTCGTCGTTCATAAGCAGACCAAAGCCGCCTAGCGCCGCGCCGATAGCGGCGCCGCCGACCATCGCGCCTGCAACGAACCAAGCGAACGTCGTACCCCATCGCGATTTACGGCTCCGCTCGCCGAGCGGAGTGATGCTCGCAAGCATGGACTCGCCTCAGGGTGACCAGCTAGATCTTAGCCCGGCGACAATCGCCATTGCGACGCCCAGGGTGACCAGCGCGAGGGAAGTCATGCTGGGTCGGGCTCCCGAGAGGTCCCTGAACCCCAGAAGGACGGGTCGTCCGGCCGGATACCGGCGGCGGCAAGCGCCTGGTCAGCCCGACGGTTGCGTGCCTCCGTCGCTTCCCCGCGCCCGTCTGGAGGAACCTTACCCTCGGCCATGGCTGCGTCGAAGAGCGCGTCGGCCAGCAGAGACTGGACCTGGCTCCAGGCAATCGCGGCTCCTTCGCCCCGGACGTTGCCGCTGAAGCCGTCGACGTATACAAAGTATGGTGCCGAAGGCACGTCGTAATCGGTCCATGCGCCACCTGACATCACGACCGAAACCCCATCCGGGGACAGCTGCAGGAGCTTCGATGGGCTCTCCTCACTCGAGTCCTTAGTGACGATCACCAAGCGAGCGTTGCCCGGGAGTGGCGGCGCGTCCTCCTGCCTGAAGGCATCCCAGAAGTGCTGGCATGTGCTACACCCGCTGGTGAGGAACGCGACTAGGGTGTTCTGCCCGCCGGCAGAAAGCACAAGACTGATTTGGTCGCCGCGCACTGTAGTGCCGAGGATTGGCGCCGCCCTGCACTTCGCCCTCACGGTCCGGTGCCAACGGCAAACCTGCCGCTAATCCCGAGGCAGCCCCGCGCGAGGCGCGATTGACAACCTCGAGCGCGCGCAAGATCTCCGCGTGACTCCGCAGTAGGCCGACCACCATGACGACCACAACCGCTAGAACCAGTACGACCGCTACTAACAGTGCAGTCATCGAAGAGCCCCCTCTTTAGAGACAGCCGGTGCACGCATGATGGCGGCAGGTTGCCGGATCGTACTTGACATTCGATTTGCTACAGGCCGAGGTATCTCGGCCGGGATTGTGGCAAAGTACCTTGCGGCACAGTATGTAGGTACTGGTGTACAAGGACCGGTGAGTGTTGCAGTTGCCGTACTGAAAGTGGTTGTGAAACACGGCCCGGCAACTACACCGACCGAGACCGCAATGGTCGTTGTAGACTCCGGGAATCGCGTTGCAGTCAATGTAGTAACGCACGCCCTGCCCGGAGCAGTAGCCGCGGCCGGTGTAGTTGGTGCACTTCCAATAGCCGCCGTAGAAGCTCTCCGCTGGACATTCGTTGCTCCCAAACGCGGAACAACAGAATTCGGTGTAGCCGTCGGCGCACGGCTTGCCTGCGCAATTGCCCGGGTGCACGTCGGCCTCCGCTGGATCCGCGTATAGGAGGAAGCCGACTGGAGCCGCGGCTACCGCCGACCCGACCGCAGCGGACCGTGCGAAGAAGCCCCGCCGACTCGTCCGCCGCTCAAGAAACTCCCCGACTGTTCGCACCAATTCTTTAGGTTCTTTAGCCACGCTGTGCACCTCCTGGTTGTGGCGCCGATGCGGCCATCGATCGGCTGTCGTGAATTCTGAAGGGTTGCGCGCGGCCCGATCCGTCTCGCGCGTCCCGGTGACTTTGTGCCCGAACTCGCATTGCGATCCGATACGTAATGGGTAGGTCCGTGAGGACGACGACGAGGGACCAGGCCCCGACGCATGCCGCGAGGACGACGGCAACTCCACTGGCCCCGCTCGAGAGGAGACGAGGAATTGTTGGAACGTGGTGACCGATCGCAACGACCAAAGCAAAGCCCGCCAGCGCAAGGTTAGTTACGAGATGCATGGGAGCAACCGGTGCCGCGTCCACACCGAAGCAGCCACAGGAAATCTCGCGCTCGCCCGAGACGATGAGGAACGCAACCACAATTGAAAACGCTAGATACGCAAAAGCCAGCGTCCCTGCGGCCCAATGCGTTCGTATGACGAGCGCAGTGATCGCCACCGCGAACTCTGCAAGCGCAACGATTCGCACGGACAGCGTGGTCGACGGTAATCTCAGCGCCCGCATCGCTGCCGCCGCGGTAGCAGGCTTACGCATCTTGCCAACCGCTGCGATAGCCAGCAGCAATGCCCCCGCGATGTATGGCCCGGCAAACATTGACGGTACCCTCTTGTTTCTCCAAGCGTAGAGTCGCTCACCGTACTAGAGGTCCGAGCGCGCGTCAAGCAAGGTCGTGAGAGTCCGGGGCGGGACACCAGAGCGCGCTAGAGCTATAGCCTTCGGCGAGAGAGTTCGGTCGCGCTAACATCTCGTCACATGGTGCCGGTTGCGGATGCAAGCTTCCGGCCGCGTTCACCGCGTGCTGGAGACGCGCTCCGAGCGCGCTGCTGATCCGCGCTGCGGCCGCCGAGCTCGGCCCGGTGCCGCTTGAGGACGCGCTGGACATCTGCCTCGCGCTGCTGGATGGCCTCGGCGGCGAGTAGCCGGTCCTCGATGCGCCGCGCGAGCCGGTCCGCCAGCGCCGCGGTCTGCTCGAGCACCTCGACGCTCGCCTGCTCAGACCAGCCGGTGAGATACGGGACGCTGCTCTGGCTGGTGTCCAGGCCGACCAGGTCGCAGACGCAGAACGCGATCGACTCGACCACGAGCTCCTCGGGGTCTCCTGAGTAACGGCGCGCTCCCGAGCCGGTCACCGCCTGCTCGAGCGCAACCTCGACCTGGAGCACGCCTCCTTCATATCGCGCATGACGATCACCCCGACCGATACCCCGGGGATGAACCGTTGGCGCAAGCGCCTGTTCATCATGATGGCCCGCAACGCGAACAGCCCGATCGAGCACTTCGGGCTGCCGAACGCCCGCACCGTGATGGTGGGCTCACAAGTCGCCGTATAACCACTCGGGTCACGACCCCGCCGCAAGGCAACCGACGGGCCGTTAGCCATCACCCCCTGATCGACCGGAGTCTCGCCCGATGTCGAACGCCCGACGCGAACCCCTTGATCGCACCGCGAAAGCGCCTCCGGTCACGTTTTGGCTCATTTTCGTGACTCTATGAGGGGGGGTCGGACGCTCCCGGTGCGTAAACGTGACTCTGCGGGTTGTGAGGACCAGCGGCAGGCGCGGCGCTCAGGCGGCGGGGAGCTCGACGAGCCCCGCCGCCGAGGACGGCTCGGGAATCGGCTCGCCGTGCTCGCGCAGGCTCTCGACGTGCAACACGATCGCCTCGGCGATCAGCGCTTCGACCTCGGCGCGGCTCTGGGCGACCGCGACGCAGCCGGGGAGATCGGGCAGCCACGCTCCCCAGCTGGTGGGTCCGTGCTCGTAGATCACCGCGTACTCGTTCACCGCATGTCCTCGCTGCTCAAGCCGGCTTGCCGGCAGCAAGCAGCCCACGCAGGTAGTCCTGCGGCGAGGGGCTGCGGCCCTGGTGCACCGCGTCGGGATCCACCCCGGCGGCGAGCAGGCCCTGGACCGCCCAGGCTGTCGACTGGGCGTTGGACTTCGCGCCGGGCTGAGCGGGGACTCCGCCGTCGGAGTTCTGCTGGGCCCGAATGAACCGCACCGCCCGTGCCGCCGTGGGCGCTCGTGCGCCCAGTGCCTCCAGCACCGCCCCGGTGTCGTCGACGTCGCTGCCCCCGGCGCCCCCGGCGGCGAAGCTGAAGCCACCGTCGCCGTTTTGCTGGGCGGCGAGCCAGCCGAGGGTTCTGCTTCGCACCGGCGCTCCAGCGCCACGCAGCGCCAGCACAGCGAAGGCGGTCAGGTTGACCTGGTCCGAGACCGCGCCGTCGGGACCCGTGGCGCGCGCCAGCGCGGCGAGCAGGTCGCGCCCCGCGGAGTCACGCGCCGGCGCTCCTGCCGCCGCGCTGACAAGGATGGTGCGCTCGAGCGACCCGGCGTCAGAGGGCGATCCCTCCCGCACGTAGGACAGCAGGCTCGAGCCGCCGTGGCTGAGCGCGCCCGGACTGTGGCCGGTGGAGGCCAGGCCGAGCGCCGCCCAACCGGAGTAGAGCTCGTTGGAGGCGCTGCCGGGGGCCGGACCGAAGCCTCCGTCGGCATTCTCGGCGCCGAGCAGGTAGCCGGCCGGGGTCCCCGCGGCGGGGGCCGAGGGCGCGCTGGCCAGGCCCGCGGCCGCCACGGCGGCGCCAGGCGAGCGCCAGCACCGGCAGCAGTGCACCGTCGACGGGGCGCCACGTGACCTGCAGCCGGGCCGTGAAACGCGCGATGGAGCGGGCCAGCGCCGGCCCGAAGGCCAGGGCGAACAGCAGGCAGCCGCCGGCGTGGATGAAGTCGAAGCCGATGCCGCGGCCGACCAACACGCCGAGCTGGGCGAGGCTGTGGTCGCTGTAGGTCACCCAGTCGCCGAAGTCCTGCACCGTCGTAAAGGCAAAGCCGCAGGCCGCGCAGACCAGCGCCAGGGGCCAGCGGCCCAGCGGGCGGCCGCTGCGCGCGGTGGCGCGGGCGAGCCCCGTCACCCCCCAGGCGGCCATCTGCCACGGGGTCCACGGGCCCTGGCCGAAGAAGAAGTTGGAGGTCAGGCCGGCGAGCGCGCCGACCACGAACCCCGGCCCGCCCCCGAGCGCAAAGCCGGCGATCAACACGATGTCGGTGGTGGGCTTGACGTTCGGCAGGGCGGCGAAGGCGATCCGGCCCAGCGCCGCCAGCGTCGCCAGCGTCGCCACCAGCGCCAGCACCCGGGAGTCGGGATGACCGCGCTCGTACCGGGCGAAGCCCCCGACCAGGGCCAGGACGAGGACGAGGATCGTGAACGATCCGGTCTGCCAGCTCACGCGGTCACCTCCTGAGGGGTGTTGAGGTTGATGAGGGCGATGCCCTCCTCGGCGCGCAGCGTGCCGAGGATCCGAGCGGTCTCCGTGGCGAAGTAGGTGCCGCCGCCGAGGATCTCCTCCGCCCGACCGTCGGCGATCGGGGCGCCGTCGGCCAGCAGCACCACCCGCTGCGCGAACGCGGCCACGAACTCCGGATCGTGGGTGGCCACCAGCACCGCTGCGCGAAGCCCGGACAGCAGCGCGGCCAGGCGCTCCTCGGCGCCACGGTCCATGCCCCGGGTGGGCTCGTCCAGGCAGATGACCGCGGGCGGATCGACGCCGTCGCCCTCGCCGCCCAGCACGATCGCCAGCGCCAGTCGCTGCCGCTCCCCGCCGGAGAGATCGCGTGGGTGGCGGGAGGCGAAGCCGTCCCCCCCGAGCCCCACGCGGGCGCGTGCCGTCGGGGAGGCCTCCTCGGCCACGGTGTCGTGGATCAGGTAGTCGCCGGGGTTCTGCAGGAGCAGGGCCACGCGACCGGAGGCGCGTACGCGCCCCCCGGGTGGGCTTCATCAGCCCGGCGGCGTGGCGGAGCAGGGTCGATTTGCCGGCGCCGTTGCGCCCCATGAGCGCGACGCGCTCGTGGGACCTCAGGACCAGGTTGAGGTCGGGGGTGGCCAGCTCCGGCGCCTCCCGCACCGCTCAGGCCAGAAACTCATCGGGCGTGCCATCAAGGCGAGTCGGCCCTCGACCATGGCCAGAGCGCGATCGGCCGCCGGCAGGCAGCGCTCCAGCCGATGCTCTGAGAGCAGCACCGTAGTGTCGAAGTCATCGTTCAGTCGCCGCAGGATCCCGATCAGCTCGTCGCCGGCCACCGGATCCAGCTGCGAGGTGGGCTTGTCGAGCACCAGCAGCTGCGGCCGGCTGGCCAGTGCCGCGCCGAGGGCCACCCGCTGCAGCTCGCCCCCGGAGAGCTCCGCGGTGGGCCGGTCCAGGAGGTGGGGGATCCCGAGCGCCAGCGCCGCCTCCTCCACCGCGCGGGCCACCGAGCCGGGCGACTCACCCCGGTTCTCCAGCGGAAAGGCCAGCTCGGAGCGGACCGTTCCCATCACGATCCGGGTCTCCGGATCCTGGAACAGGGTGCCGACGGCGCCAGCCAGCTCGGCGGTCCCGTGCTCACGGGTGTCCATGCCCGCCACCGCGATCCGGCCCGCTGCTTCTCCGCCGAAGAAGTGGGGCACGAGACCGCTGGCGGTGCGCAGCAGCGTCGACTTGCCCGACCCCGAGGCGCCGGCCAGCACCACAACCTCGCCCGGCTCCACCATCAGGGAGACATCCCCCAGCGCCGGTTCCCGCTGCCCGCCGCCGGGGTAGCGATAGCTCACCCGCTCCAAGCACAGGACGCTCACGGCCTGGTTCCTCGCCAGTCGGCGAAGGGCAGCAGCGCCACGGCGATCAAGGCACCGGCCAGCGCCAGCGCCGGGAAGCCGCCGCCGACCCGCAGCGCCGGGTAGGCCTGCATCGGCGCCAGCGAGGCGAACCGCGCGGTCAGGGCCAGCCCCAGCAGCGCGACGGCGGAAGCGCCAAAGGCGAGGTCGTGGCGGCTTCGGGGGCGGTGCGCGGAAGCTGGACGCTTGGCGGCGCCGTAGCCGCGGACCTCGAGGGCCGCGGCGACGTCCAGCGCGCGGTCGAGCAGCCCGGCGGTGGCGACCCGCATCAGCGCCAGGCGTGAGGGCGCCGGGCCGGGGCGGCAGCGTTGGGCGTCGGCCAGCCGGTGCGAGTCCCGCAGCAGCACCGGGACCATCCTCGTGGCCAGCGTAGCTGTCAACGCCGGGCGAAACGAGACCCGCCGGAACAGGAACGGTCAGCCCGTCGCGGCTCATCAGCGCGTTCATGAGCGTGATCGTCACCGCCAGCGGCACCGCCAGAAGCAGCGCGCGGCGGAGTGCCGGCCACGCCTGCGCCCACCCCCCGCGGCCAGGATCGAGAGCGTCACCGCCCCCAGCGTCAGCGGGTTGGAGAGCATCAGGGCGGCCGCCGCCAGCGCCAGGCAGTACAGGCAGCCGGCTCTGGCGCTGGCGGCGTGCAACGGGGTGGGGAGGCGGCGGTATGCCACAGGCACTAACCCCCGTTCACGGGCACGGGGATGTAGGAGGCGCCCTGCACCGCGAGCGCGAAGCGGTTGCGCAGCCGTGCCGGTGTCAGCGACGCCGCGGCGGCGGCGACGCCCGTGGCGTCGGTGCCGGTCACCACCCAGGTCGGCTGCGAGACATGGTCGCGGGTGGCGGCCACCAGGCCCGCGCCGGCGCCGAGCGTACGGCCCGGACGACCCTCCGGGTCGAGCAGCTGGAGCGTACTGGGAGCCGATCCGGAGAAACGGGCGTAAACGCCGCTGCGCCCGGGTCCCTTGGCGATCAGCGCGCTGACGATCGTCGGTCGCAGCTGGGCCCAGGTCCCGACCAGGAGCGCGAGCGACTCGGTGCCCGAGCCGGTGCCGAGCAGCTGACTGGCGACGGGGACGCCGGTCGCCCGCAGCTCGGCCGAGACCTCCGTGCAAGCGCGTTCGTTGCCGGGAGCGCACTCGATCACCGTGGGCAGCCGCTTGCCGCCGACGCCGTGCACGAAGGGCTCGGGAAACGAGCCGACCACGGCTGGAACGGAATCCGTCTGGTACCAGTCGTGCAGGTCCCACCAGATCCGGTCCCCCCGGTGCACGGCCGTGGTGGCGGCGCCCTGGGGTGCCTCCACGCCATTGACGTAATAGAACCAGTCGTGACGACTGGAGTCCCCGGCGGCGCCGTCGATCGACTGCACGAAGCCGCCGCCGTAGCGGGTGCTGACACGGAACCGGCGTTGCAGCATTCGCATCACCGTCTCCGAGCCCGGCACGCTGCCCTCGGAGAGCTGGCGCAGGACGCGGTGGCCGAACCCTCGCGTGACCGTAACCGTGACGTTTCCCGTGCCGGGGCCGGGGCCGAGGCCGCACCCCGCCACGCTGGCCACCGTGAGCACGGCGGCCAGCGTGGCCAAGGCGGAAGCGACCGTGCGGCTCACCGGACCGGGATCAGGCGGTGATCCGGACGTCGCTCGGCGCTGCGCGGACGTAGCCGATCTGGGATCTTCCGCGCTTGGACGCCGAGTGCTGGGCACGGAGGACCAGCGTCCCGCCGGCGGTGGGCTTGACGACGGCCACACCCTTGGCGTTGCTGCGCACGGCCTGCTTCAGCCCGGTGCCGGTCACCCGGGCCCCCGCCAGCGCCCGCTGGCCGGCAGCGCTGTGGGCCGGGCAGCTGCCCGCCGGAGCGCCGCCCTTGGTGATGGAGCCCGAGCTGGGAACGCTGACCTTGGTCGGCGCCAGCAGCGTCCTGGAGGCACCTTCGACCCGCACCGTGACGGTGGTCGCCGCGGCCGCAGCCGCCGGCGTCAGGACGAGGGCGACTGTCGCTCCGAGTAGAGCGCGTTGGATTCGGTGTTGCATTGAGGGCCACCCCTTTCCGCGAGGGCGTATGAGCTTGACGGTCGGAGGCTGGTCTCCTGGCTTCCGGGCCTACCGGCCGCGCCTTCCCGGCGAGCTGTCGCTCACCAGTGGCGTCGTGCGGCCGGCGTCCCCGGTCACAGTGGCGGGTCCGCGCCGGAATCTCACCGGCTTCCCATTACCACCGACCCTGAACGGGTGAGACTGTAGCGCCTCCAGGGACGACGTAGAATCGAGCCTCGTACCATGACCGTCAACCTCACACGCATCTACACCCGCTTAGGGGACTCGGGGGAGACCCATCTCGGTGACATGAGTCGAGTGGCGAAAACCCACCCGAGGATCGAGGCCTACGGCACCGTCGACGAGCTGAACGCACAGATCGGCGTCGCGCTGACGCTCCCGGACATGCCCGCGCCCTACGCGCAGTGGCTGGCCAGGATCCAGAACGACCTGTTCGACGTCGGCGCCGACGTCGCAGCGCCCGAGGACTCCTCCGGGAAGGACCGGCTACGCGTACTGCCCCAGCAGACCGAGTGGCTCGAGCAGCGCTGCGACGAGGTCAACGCCACGCTGGCGCCACTGCGCTCCTTTGTCCTGCCCGGCGGGACCGCGGCGGCGGCGCACCTGCACGTGTGCCGGACCGTGTGCCGGCGCGCGGAGCGGCTGGCCATCGCCTGCGGCGATGAAGTCACCGCCGAGGTGGTGCGCTACCTCAACCGCCTCTCGGATCTGTTCTTCATCCTCAGCCGCGGGGCCAACGGCGACGAGGAGCCCCTGTGGCAGCCGGGGCGCTACCGGGACCAGAGCGGCGACTGAGCCCCGCTGCCGGCCGCCTCACCGGCGCAGCGCCAGCGTCAACCCGGTGGCCAGCGCCAGCGCCACCGCGGCGATGGCGGCGGCGGCGGCCACGAACACGTGGTGTAGGTGGGCGTAGATGACGATCTCGTGCGGGCGGGCCAGCAGCACCACCACCCCGAGCGCCAGCGCCGCCAGCAGCGCCAGCCCCGGCGGCGCCAGCGCCTCGCGCAGCGACAGCCGCGCGCTGTCCTGCACGGCGCTGGGCGCCGGACGGCCACCCACCACCAGCACGGCCACGACACCCAGCAGGGTCCAGGTCGCCGCCACCAGGAAGCCGCCGAAGACGTCGCTGGGGTAGTGCCAGCCCAACGTCAGGAACGAGTAGCAGACGGCCACGGTGAACGCGGCCCCCGCGGCGGCCACGCGCGGTCGCATCCGCGCCGGAGCGGCCAGCACGCAGCACAGCGTCAGCGACATCACCGCGGTGGCGTGGCCGCTGGGCCACGAGGCCGGAGCGACGGGCATAACGCCGCCCAGCAGCGAGCTCGCGCGAGGGTGGGCCAGCAGCGGCTTGAGCAGATGGGTGGTGATGTTGGCCCCGAGCAGGATCGCGCAGATCGCGGTCGCGAGCCAGCCGCGGCGGCGCGCCAGCGCCACCACCACCGGGGCGGCCGCCAGGTAGACGTAGGGCTGCGGGTTGCAGAGGTGGGCGATGAAGGTGGCGATCGCATCGACGTGGGGGCGCCGGCTGAAGCCGCCGAAGTCCAGGAAGACCGACTGATCGGCACGTTCGAACACCCCGACGTGGAAGGCCAGGAACCAGGTCAGCGCCAGCAGCGCGACCCCGGCTCCCGCGCCGAGCAGCGCCAGCACTGCGCGTCTGGGCATGCGCTCGACTCTAACGAGCCCGGATCAGCGCAGGATCAACGGAGGGGGAACGGCCGGCTAAGCGCTCGCCGGCCGGCGGCTGACCCGCATCTCCGGCGCGACGCCGGTGCGCCGGACGTGGTCGTAGTGCTCGATGTCCTCGGGCGAGGCGACCTCCACCGAGACGTCGCCGGCCAGCTCGAAGCGGGCCGCCTCGTAGAGCAGCTCCTGGTAGCGCGGAGCGGCGGGCTGCCGGCCCTCGACGTCGAGATCGTGCGAGCCGCAGCGGAGCGTCCAGTGCTGGCCGCACACCAGCTTCTCGACGGTGAGCTTGATCGGAATCGTCTCGGTGGCCGACTCCCCCTCGGCGCCGGTGTCGACGCGCATCCGCGCGTGCGCGGACCACAGCGTCCGCGCCAGCCGATCGAGGTTGCGTCCGTACGGAGCAGGGACGATCGAGACCGGACCCCGGGAGCCGCGCTCGCCTCGCACCGCCCTGGCCACCGGCCCCACCAGCACGAACTCGACGCGGCTGGCCAGCAGCCAGCGCAGAACCGCGATCCAGCTCTCGTCGAGGTGCTCGAAGCCCTTGGAGGTGTTGGCCGGGCGGGGGTCGATCCGGGGGGGGCGGTGTCTGAGCAGCATGACCGTGGCTTTCGGCCCCGCCACGCGGATTCCTTCAACGCTCAGACCGGCAGTGCGTCCAGGCCCGCGAGCCTGCGCGTGACCCCCGGGGTGATCCGTGACAGGGCTCGCATCAGCTTCGCCTCTGGGGTGACCACGGCCAGCGCACGGTCCCGCGCGATCGCCTCCAGCACCTCGGTGGCGACCTGATCGGGGGTGAAGTTGCGCCGGGCGTAGAGCCGGGTGAGCCGATCGCTCAGGCGCTCCTGCTCGTCGGCCTGGCGGCCGACATATCGGGTGGTGCGGGTGATGTGGGTAGCGACGATGCCCGGACACAGCGCGCTGACCCCGATCCCGCTCGGCGCCAGCTCCGCGCGCAGGCACTCGCTGAGCATCAGCACCGCCGCCTTGGAGGTGGAGTAGGCCGGAAGGTCCTTGCTCGGCCAGAAGGCCGCGGCGGAGGCGGTGTTGACCACGTGCCCGCCCTCTCCGCCCTTCACCATCGCCTGACCGAACAGGGGGCAGCCGTGTATCACCCCCATCAGGTTGATGTCCAGGATCCGACGCCACTCCTCCAGTCCGGTGTCCAGGAACGGCCCGGCCACGCCGATGCCGGCGTTGTTGACTACCACCGAGGGCACCCCGAGCTCTCGCAGCACCTTGGTCGCGCAGCTGCTCCATGGCCTGGGGATCGGCGACGTCGCAGGTCACCGGCACCGCGTCACGGAGGGAGCCGGCGGCGTGCTGCGCCGCTTCGCCGTCACGGTCGACGAGCACCACGCGGGCACCGCGGGCGTCGAAGTGCCCGGGCCACCGAGCGCCCAATCCCGCTGCCGGCGCCGGTGACGAGGACCAGCCGGCCCCGGAGCTGGTGCAGGCCACCCCCGCGGACCCAGGGCCGGGCACCCCGCGCGCGGGTCACATCCGGTTCCGCGGTGGTGCCCTGGCCCTCGATCTCGCTGGCGAAGTCGGCGATCCAGCCGGAGATCAGCTCCGGCTGGGCCCACGGGGCCCAATGCGAACCGGCGACGATCCTCCGGCGCACTGAGGGCACTAGTCCTCCACCGCCTCGTAGTAACCTGGCGGCACGAAGCGGTCACCGCTGGGCACGATCAGCTGGACGGGCAGCTTCGGCCGCGCCGGACGGTTGCCGGCGAAGCCCAGGAGGATGTTCCGGCGATAGAGGTTGGCACCGTGGATCCCGCCGCGCGTGAGTGTGTCCGCCGGGGTGGCGCCGGCGGTGGAGATTCGCTCCACCTGCCTCAGGTAGGCCTCCCATCCCCCGCGCCCGAGGACCCCTCGCCACACCAGCGTGGGTACTCCCGGGGTGCACAGGCCGACGATGTACCAGGAGTGCCGCAGCTGCGAAGCGGCGTGTAGGAGCCTGCCCTGGCGCAACTGCCGGCGCACCGCCGCGCGGACGTGGCCGAGCGCCGGTCCGGCGACTGCGGTGAAGGAGGCGATCCGCGGGGCCAGGTGTTCCGCACAGGCCAGCTCCCAGCCCTGAATCGCGCCCCAGTCGTGCCCCACGAGGTGGACCGGGCGCCGCAGGGAGACCGCGATCCAGCACCGCCGCCAGGTCGCCGCCCAGCCGCGTGAAGCCGTAGGCGCGGGGGCCGCTGGGGGGCGGTGGATTGCCCCGCTCCGCGGACGTCGTAGGCGACGACGTGGAATCGCTCGCGCAGCCGCTCCATCACCGGCAGCCACAGCTCCTTGGCGTCGGGGTAGCCGTGCACCAGTACGATCGTCGGCCGGTCGCCGTCGCCGGCCTCGATCAGCGATAGGGTGGCGCCCGGAGCGGTGATCGTGCGCTGGCGAAGCTCTGCCGCAGGACTCATGAGCCCACCCTACTCACCGGCGGCGTCTCGATCACCACCCGGCACGGGCGGTGAGAGAGCAGGTAGGTGGCGGTCGGCCCCAGGGCGCGCTCGGAGGGCGGCGCATGGGCGGTCCCGAGGTAGATGATCTGCGCGTCGGTGCGCTTGGCCTCCTCGACGATCGCCGCACCGGGGCTGCGGGTGCGCAGCAGCCGCGTGTGCACCTTCAGGCCGGCCCTGCGCCCCGTCACCTTGGCACTCTCCAGCACGCTCAGGCCGAGGCGCTCCTCCTCCTCCAGCCCGGCGTCCAGCGAGAGCTGGTTGGGGACCCGCAGGACGTAGATGGCCTCCACCAGCCCGCCCTCGCCGATCAGCTTGGCCGCCGCCCGCAGCGCCGAGGCGTCGACATCGGTGCCGAAGATGGGGACCAGCGCCGAGCGGTAGTCGAGCTCGATGAAGTACGCCGGCCGCTCCCGGTGCGCTACCCGGTACACCCGGCGCGGGTCGAGCCCGTGCTGGCGGCGGTAGAAGAGGTAGCCCCCGATTCCCAGGACCATCCACGGCAGGCCCACCAGGCGCGCTTCCGAGTGCAGCGCCACCACCGAGATCCAGGCGGCAAAGGTTCCCAGGCCGCCGAGGACCGCCATCACCGGGATCTCATAACCCCGGATGCGAACGTTGCCGGGCACCTTGTATGGGCGGATGCGATCTGGCTGCTTGACCCGGAGCGCGATCACCGCCACGTGGGCGGTGGTGAAGGACAGCATCGCCCCGAACGAGTACAGGTTGCCGAGTACCGAGGTCTGGCCGGGGATGAGCAGCAGGGCCGCGAGCACCGAGAAGAACACGAGCGTGAACCACGGCGTGCGGTAGCGCCGGTGCAGGCGGGCGAAGATGCCCGGGAGCTGCCGGTGCTCGGACAGCGACCACGACAGCCGGGAGATGCCGATCAGGCCGGCGTTGGTGGCCACGAACAGGATCGTCGAGGCCAGGATCCCCACGTAGTCTTTGAGCAGGGTCCCGGCTGTGCCCTGGATCCCAAAGCTCTGGACGATCCCGAGCA
>JAABUQ010008678.1_pt1 | contig 14138 bp, 12 predicted proteins | sample 5560001 | NCBI WGS metagenome assembly JAABUQ01 (sample SAMN10711888, study PRJNA513371) | rock metagenome | isolation source: Antarctica rocks | place: Antarctica: Victoria Land, Finger Mt nord | collected 2015-12-18
GACCGCGCCGGCACCGCCCGGGTGGTCGATGCAGCCATTGACCAAGGGATCAACCTCTTCGACACGGCGGATGTGTACAGTGACGGCGAGAGCGAAGAATTTTTAGGCGCGGCGATCAAAGACCGGCGCGACCGAGTGATCGTGGCGACCAAGTTCCGTTCCAGCATGGGCGAGGGACCGAACGACTCCGGTGGGTCGCGGAGCTACATCTACCGAGCAATCGAAGCCAGCCTGCGCCGCCTCCAGACCGACTACACAGACCTCTATCAGATGCACTCGCCCGACCGGGACACGCCCATCGAGGAGACGCTCTCCACGCTGAATGACCTGGTACGCGAGGGGAAAGTTCGCTATATTGGCTCCTCGAACTATGCCGGCTGGCAGATTGCCGATGCGGACTGGGTCGCCCGCGTCAACCACTGGGTGCCCTTTGTGTCGGCTCAGAACCACTACAGTTTGCTGGAGCGTGGCGTCGAACGAGACGTGATACCCGCCTGCGAACGATTCAAGCTTGGTATGCTGCCTTTTTTTCCGCTGGCCAGCGGTCTGCTTACCGGTAAATACCGTCGCGGGGAGGCGGCGCCCGAAGGAACGCGTCTGGCCGGCAGTCCACGCGCCGACCGCTTCCTGAACGACACGGCCTTCGACACCGTCGAGGAATTGGAACGGTTCGGTCAGGAGCGAGGCGTCTCACTGCTTCAGATCGCCATCGGTGGCCTGGCGGCCCAACCCCAGGTGGCTTCGGTAATAGCCGGAGCTACCCGGGCGGAACAGGTGACAATCAACGCGAAATCGGGGACATGGGTTCCCTCCGCGGAGGAGTTAGCGGAGATCAATCGTCTGGCGCCGAGTGAAAGACCCGCGTAAGGTAGTGATGCCATTTTGGCATGCATCTTGCGCGAGGACTCGGTGGGGGAGAGTATGGTTGCAGAGTGCACAGTCGGGTGCGGCTGGCTAGCGTCCTCCGCCTCGCGGCGGAGGTGAGAGTGCGATGACGGCGCTTCTAGATATGTTCGAGCGGCTGCTCGAGCAGGCAGAGGAGCAAGGACAGCTCAGCCAGGCGGACATCATCGCCGCGGTGCCGGCGGCAGCATCCGATGCCGCACTGATGGAGTCGCTGACCAAGCGGCTCGGCGCCGAGGGCGTGGATGTAACCGACCCGATTAAAGAGATTGATGACGGAGAGACGCTCGACGCCGGATTGGCCGCGGTTGCCTCGGCGGACGACGTGCAAGCCACCGATTCGGTACGCCAGTATTTGCGAGAGATTTCGCGCGCGCCGTTGTTAACAGCCAAGGACGAGACCGAGCTGGCAAAGCGGGCCGAAGCCGGCGATGCGGTGGCGGTGCAGCGATTGATCCAGAGTAATCTGCGGCTGGTGGTTCACGTGGCTAAACGGTATCTGAATCGCGGTTTGCCGATCCTGGACTTGATTCAGGAGGGCAACTTCGGTCTCATGCGCGCGGTGCAGAAGTATGACTGGCGGCGCGGCTTCCGTTTCTCGACCTACGCCACCTGGTGGATTCGACAATCCATGACCCGCGCGATTGCCGACAAGGCGCGGACCGTGCGACTTCCGGTCCACATTCAGGATAGAGTGCGCGAGATGAATAACGCCTGGGAAGAGCTGTCGCGCACGCTGTGTCGTACTCCTACGCAGGCTGAAGTGGCTGACAAGCTGGGGATATCGGTCGATAACCTGCACCGCCTGCTCAACGCGCTCCCCGAGCCAATCTCTATTCACCGCCCGATCGGCGACGAAGGCGATGAAGAACTCGAAGGCTATGTAGAGGACCGGCTTGCCATGCTTCCAGAAGAGACGGTCGCGGAGCGAGTGATGAAAGCCGACATCATGAACGTGCTCGACACGCTCCAGCCCCGCGAAAAAGAAATCTTACGCCTTCGTTTTGGTCTCGGCGAGGAGCAGAACCCCCATACGCTGGACGAAGTGGGACGCGCTCTCGGCATCACTCGGGAGCGCGTACGCCAACTCGAAGCCCGCGCTCTCAAGAAATTGCGCGAACCGGAGCCCGCGGCAAAGTTGCTGGTGTACCACTGAGCGAGCCGTCAGCCGTCGGGGGCAGCCGTCGCCGTCGCGCTGTGAAGGTCTCGCGCAGCGATCATCGCTCGGGTCTCGACGGCTAGTGACTAATAAATGTACGGATTCCCCGATTTGATTCGCTGAATCTTGGCCGGTTCGACTACCGCTATGCTCTGCCCTTGGTACTTCGCCGCCCCCATTACACCGGTGACGCTGACCCACTGATTATCCGCGAGGGTACCGTGCGTGGTGTCTTTAACAATCAGACCAACCGGCCGGGCATCGGCAATGCAGCAGGTGACAAAGTAGCGGATGACCATGAGGTAGCCCGGCGGAACGCTGGCGGAGTCGTGCAGGGCCAATCCGGAAATGGTGATTGGTTTCTTCAGATAGTCGCGCGGATTCGGGTCAGCGGAGAGGGCGCCAACCCAGTCCTGCATGGAGAAGGCCCGGGTATTGACGGATAGGCTAACGCGCTTCATGGCGCTGGAGCCGTGAACCGCGGTCATGCCGGCGATCTGTGGCCCGCGCTGGTTGGCCGAGAACGAGGCGAGGCTGCGGGGCGGGAAGACCAACGCCAGAAAAAGCGGTACCGCCAGCAGCGCGAAGGTTCGCAGGCGGGGTGTGTCCGTATCACAGCCGCAACTGCTAACGCCACAACTGTCACACGCCGGGGCCGACTTCCGGGCCACGTTGACGGCGGATAGGCCGATCAGGACGGCGCCCGCCAGTGTGGTGGGCGCGATATAGACGGGATTGATGTACATCGACATCACCCCACGGAGGAAGAGCGAGAGGATGAAGAGGCCATACCCGGCCAGAACGACGGGACCAAGGAATCGCGCCAGATCGACCCGTATGCCAGTAGCGCGGGCGTGCGCCTGCTCAAGGCGAACGGTCACAGCAGGGCTCCTTTCAAGTTCAACAGGAGTGCTCCAAGGAAGATCATTTCCACCGTCACCGCGACCATCGCAAAGACGACTCGCGGCCTGAATGCCGTGAGCATCATGCCGATTGACTTCATCGAAACCATGGGGCCGAAGACGAGAAACGCGAGCAGCGCCGGAGTAGAGAAGATACTGGAATAGGAGAGCGCAAAAAAGGCATCCACCGTGGAGCAGATTGACAGGACGAACGCCAGGCTCATCATGGCGATGATGGACAGCACGATGCCACTGCCGAGATTGGTGATGGCCGAGCGGGGCACCAGCACCTGGGTCGCGGCTGCGATACCGGCGCCAATGACCAGCACTTGCATCATGGTCATAAATTCCGACCCTGCCTGGCTCGATGCTTGCCCAAGTTTCGCTAAAGCCGAGCTGTCGTGCGGCTCCTCACCGTAGTGATGATGATCGTGATGCTGGTGGCCGTGAGCATGATCGTGATCGCGTCCATGTCGGTCCAGCAGGCCCGAGGCCAGTAACTGCTCGCCCTTCCCCCAGTGACCGATTAACAGACCGACCGACGCGGCAACCACAAAGGCCAGGCCGCCACGCAGCCATACCATGGATGGCTCATAGCGGAACGCCGTCGCCGTGGCAAAGAGAGCCACCGGGTTAAGAATAGGCGCCGCCAGGAGGAATGCCACACAACTCGAAACCGGCACGCCCTTGGCGAGAAATCGCCGAGCCACCGCCACGTTGCCGCACTCGCACACCGGCATCAACATTCCTACCCCGAGCGCGGGGATCAGCGACAATACCGGGTTCTTGGGGACGAACTTCAAGAGCGCGTCCTCGGTGACAAAGACATGGACCAGGGCCGAGACCGCGACTCCCAGGAGGAGAAAGGGCGTCGCCTCGACCAGGATGCCCAGGAAGATGGTCACCCAATCTTGCAGTTGTGCGGGGATAAGCCTGCTCCTTCGATGCGGCTCAATCGGAGCCGCTGCTCGTGCCCAAGTATAATCGTCTTCTCCCGCCATTGAGCGATGTGATCGGACCAGTTTATTGACGTGTAAGAAATAGAACGGTACGATTTCCTTCAGAACGAGCGGTCGTGAGGAGAAGGACGTACTGCAGAGACGCGGGGAATGGGCGTAGAGCGTGACTGGCAAGTCCTCCTGGTAGGAGGAGCGAGCGGAGTAGGCAAGACCCAGGTCAGTTATCGGCTGGCCCGCCATTACGGTATCGGCATTACCGAGGTAGACGACTTCCAGATCATTCTGGAGAGAATGACCGACCCCGAGCGGTACCCGGTGCTGCATTACTGGCGCCTGCACTGGGAGGAGGCACGACGCATGGACGAGGACCAGCAGCTTGAGTTCATGCTCAGTTGCTCCCGGCTGATAGCCGAGGCCCTTTCACCCGTCATCGCCAACCATCTTGAGACTCGCGCCCCTGTGGTGCTGGAAGGCGATTTTATCCTCCCTTCTCTGGCCGTGCAGGCTACCTATGAGGATCTTCCCAATGACGAGCAGGTGCGGGCCATCTTCCTCTATGAAGAGAACGAAGAACAGTTGGGGGTCAACTACCTTAGTCGGGAGGGGGAAGCGCAGCCGGGGCGGGCACGGGCTAGCTACCGACACAGCGAATGGCTGCGGCAGGAAGCGGCGCGTTGGCGTGCCGACCATCCGCTCCCGTCCATGGGAGACGGTATTGGAACGAGCTATTGCCACGATCGATTCGGGCCAAAAGCCACTGCAGTAGGTGGCCATGCTACGATGGTAGGCGGGCGACGCGCGTCTCTATGACGTGCCTCAGCCCTCTTTCTTTGTAGGGAAGCAGCGTCGGAGGAACCCTTTCCCCGGCTCAGGAGGCATCATGGCAAGTACCCGACGGCGCAAGCTGAAGAAGCTTCGCATGAAAAAGGCCAACCACGGCAAGCGGCCTCTGGCCGGCAAGTAGAAACCCCGTTCATTGCCAGAGGATCGAGGAGAGGATGCGTTTCTCTCCTCTTTGTTCCCGCGCGCATAGATCCAGCTTGTCAGCATCGGGACAGCCGCGTATAATCTGCTCAAGAATGACAGGCAGAGCATGAGTCCGGTAGGAAACGCCGGCCGACCTGTCGAGGGAAAGCGTGCCTAGGGGTTCCGCGTCCGCGTGCGGATGGTCTGGACCGAGCGGTGCGGGCCGTCGCGCGGCTACACCAGGGGGATAAAAACCCGGGGGGAGAGGTTTCGCTCGTCCTCCGTCCGCGACCCACGCGCTGCCGCTCAGGAGTATATGCCCATGTGCACGACTGTTCTGCTCATTCGCCATCCTGAAAGCGCCTGGAACTGCCGGGGCATCTATCAGGGGCAGCGAGACATCCCGCTCAGCCCCTTGGGCCGAATTCAAGCCGAGTTGGTCGCCGCCCGCCTGGCTCGCGAGCAGCTCTCCGGCGTGGTGTGTAGCCCCCTGCGCTCATGCGCTGGCTCAGGCCATTGCGCGGTACCATCGCCTCACGCCCCGTACCGATGATCGACTGACCGAGATTGGACACGGCGATTGGGAAGGACTTTCGCGCGATGAGGCACGAGAGCGTTACCCCGAGATGTATCGCACCTGGACCGAGCGACCCCACGAGGTAACGTTTCAGGGTGAAGATGGCGAATCGCTGCAAGCGGTGCACAACCGATCTCTCACACCGATTGAGGAATTGCTGGCACAACCGGACGGCGGCACCTGGGTGGTGGTCACACACGACACCGTGTGCCGGTTAGTCGTGGCTGCTGCCAACGAGCAGCCCGTACTCGGTTTTTCGGCGGTTGGCCTGGAAAACGCCGGTATCAGCACGCTGGTCGGTCCTCGTCTGGTGGGCAGCGTCCGGCAGGTAAATGACGTGGAGCACCTCGGCGAGCATCGCGTCAATCTCAGCACGCAAGCACTGTGACACGGATGCACACGCCGCGCGTGGTGGTCGCCGATCCTCTTGCCGCCAACGGCATCAACCTCTTGCGTGAGGCGGCCGAGGTAATCGTCGCCGCGGACCAAGAAGCGTTGCATGCCTCGTTGCCGGAGTCCGATGCTCTGATCGTCCGCAGCCGAACCATGGTCACGGCCGATCTGCTGGATCTCGGCCCACAGCTCCAAATCGTCGGACGTGCTGGAATCGGAATCGACAATATCGACGTACCGGCTGCTACCGAAAAGGGCATCCTGGTAATTAATGCTCCGCTCGGGAATGTACGTTCAACCGCCGAGCACACTCTGGCACTGATCTTTGCCCTGGCGCGGCGCGTGGTGGCAGCGGATGCCGCGGTCCGCGCTGGACGCTGGAAGACCGGATATGAGGGAATGCAGCTGGGCGGCAAGCGCCTGGGCGTGATAGGCGTGGGCAAGGTGGGCAGCACGGTCGCAAACGTCGCCGCGGCGATTGGCATGGACGTGGTGGCGTATGATCCCTATCTGCCGGCTCAGGCCTGGGATGCGCTCGGCTTGCGCCATTCGTCACTTGAGGAACTCCTGAGGACAGCTGATGTGGTGACCATTCACGTGCCCCTGATGGACGAAACGCGGCTTCTGCTGGACGAGGCGGCGCTGGCTCGGATGAAACGCGGAGCATATGTGGTGAACTGCGCTCGGGGAGGGCTGGTGGACGAGGCGGCGCTGGCCGGCGCGCTGACCAGTGGCCGTCTAGCTGGCGCGGCTCTCGATGTGTTCGAGCAAGAACCGTTAACAGATTCGCCGTTACTCGATGCTCCCAATCTGATCCTGACTCCCCACGTGGCCGCCTCGACCCGTGAGGCGCAGGCTCAGGTTTCCACCGACATCGCGGTGCAGGTGCTGGACTTCTTCGCCGGCAAGCCCGTCGCCTATCCTATAAATCCGTCCGTATTGAGAAAGGCATGACCGTGCAGGAATCAGCTATGAATCTCCGCGTTCCCGGACCGACGCCGGTGCCGGAGGAAGTCGCGAGGGCCGGGGCACGGCCCATGGTGAATCACCGCGGACCAGAGTTTGCCGTCACAATGAGGCAAGTAACTGAGCAACTCAAGCCATTCTTCGGCACCGCGCAACAGCCTTTGCTGCTCACCGGCTCGGGCACTGGCGCCCAAGAAGCCGCCGTGGTAAATATGCTGTCTCCGGGCGACCGAGTGCTGGCGGCAACAGTAGGAGTGTTCGGTGATCGGTTCGCGGCTATCGCAGAGGCCTTTGGCGCCGACGTGGTGCGTCTCGAGGGCGAATGGGGCGAGGCTCTCACGCCCGAGCAGGTGGCGGAGGCAGTGTCTGCCAACCCGGGAACCAGAGCTGTACTGCTGACGCACAACGAAACCTCTACCGGTGTAACGAACGATATCGCCGCCATTGGCGACAGTATTCGGCGCGCCTCACCGGATGCCATGCCGCTCATCCTGGTGGATGGAGTCAGTTCGATCGGCGCCCTGCCCTTCGAGATGGATCGCTGGGGCGTGGATGTCGCGATTACCGGTTCGCAGAAAGCCTGGATGTCTCCTCCCGGAATGGCCATGATCGCCGTCAGCCAGCGGGGCTGGGAGGCGCATGCCGAGGCGCGCATGCCGCGCTTCTATTGGGACTTCACCAAAGCGCGAAAGAACGGCGACAAGCAAACCACTCCCTTCACGCCGGCCGTCGGAGTGGTTCATGCCATGCAGGAAGCCCTCCGCCTCATGACCGAGGAGGGAGTGGGTCAGGTATACGCGCGTCACCAACGGATTGGCGAGCACGTACGACGCGGAATCCGCGATTTGGGTCTAGAACTCTTTGCCGATCCGGCGGTTGCGTCCAATACGGTGACCGCGGTACGCCTGCCGGCCGGCATGGACGCCGGAACTATCATCAAGGACTTGCGGGAGCGGCGCCACGTGGTGGTGGGCAGCGGTCAGGAGCGGTTAAAAGGCTTGATCTTCCGCATCGGACATATGGGCTGGGTTCACGAGGACGACGTGCAACATCTGTTGGATGGACTCTCCCGTTCGCTGGAGGAGGCGCGGGTCGGGCAGGCAGTGTAGGCAGGCGGCGAGTTTCTTAGCCTTACACGTTGATTCCGAACCATCCCAGCACCGTGATGATCAGAAGCATCACGGAGAGGACGCTCACGATGATGGCGGTAGCCCAGGCAACGACATTGTAAATGCGCCCGTTCACCATGTCGCCCATGAGATGCGGCTTGTTAATCAGGCGAAGGATGGAGAACAGGATGAAGGGCAGAAGCAAACAGTCCACCACCTGAACGACTAGCAGCAACTGAATCGCCGAACTCTCGGTGACAAATAACGCGACGATCACGCCGATCGCGATCAAACCGGTGAACAGCCCCATGAATACCGGCGCTTCGCGGAAGCCGGCGTCGACACCCTTCTCGACGCCCAGAGCCTCTGTAATTGAGTACGCGGTGGCGAGCGGGAGAATAGCGGCCGCCAGCATGGAGGCCCCGAAGAGACCGATGGCGAAGAGATACTCCGCGTATTTCCCGGCCAGCGGAGCCAGCGCCCGGGCCGCGTCCGAGGCAGTGTTGACCGCCTGGTGGTGAGGAAACAGCGTGGCGGCGGTGGCGATAACGATGAACACGGCGATGAGGTTGGCGAAAAGCGAGCCGGCGTACACCTCAATACGTTCAGCGTTGTAGTCCCGTGGCGTGATGCCTTTATCCGCCACCGACGACTGCACGTACACCTGCATGTACGGGGTGATGCTGGTGCCAACCGTGGCGATAAACAGAAACAGGTAAGCCTGATTGAACTGAAAGGACGGAATGACGGTCGATCGTGCCGCTTGGCCCCAGTCAGGGTGTGCCAAAATTGCCGAGATAGGATAGGCAAAAAAGACCAGGGTCATGGCCAGAAAGACCTTCTCGGCGCTGGCATAGCTGCCTTTGACCACCATCAGCCAGATGCCAAGAGCAATTAACGGGACGGCGATGTACCTGGCGGGACTGTGGGGGAAAAACAAGTCCATGCTGGCGGCAATGCCAATGAATTCGGTTATGACCGTGCCGGCATTGGCGATCAGTAGGGCGAGCAGCACAAATGCCGTGACGCGGATTGGAAAGTTTTCGCGGATGAGGTCAGAGAGCCCTTTTCCGGTGGCGGCGCCCATGCGGGCGCACATCTCCTGGACGATGGAGAGGCTGATCAGAATCAGCGGAAACATCCAGAGTAAGCGGTAGCCGTAGGTCGCGCCGACCGAGGCATAGGTCGCAATGCCACCGGCATCGTTGCCGGCGTTGGCGGCGATAAGTCCCGGCCCCAGCGCCGCGAGCACCAACCACGAGCCCCTCGGACGCGCGAACATGCCGCCCAGCTTGCCCAGCCGTGACCCACAGCGTGGCGTTGCGGTGCCCGGCGCGGCGCTCTGCGCCGCTGAGTCCGCCGCGCTGTCCACCACCGCGGCAAGTAGGTCGGAGGGCCGCTCGGTTCGCTCCGAGCGGTCCGGTAAGTCGGCCATGGTTGTCCTTCGAGGCTAGGTTGGGGTCGCCCAGGTCAGCTAAAAACATGTGGTAAGCGTCGGAGAAAGCGCTCCGGCAAGAGTACCTCCATCGCGTTGTCGACGGTGATCACGCCGAGTATCCGTTCCTCGTCGTCGAGTACCGGCATGGCGATCAGGTTATATTCGGCCATGCGGCGTGACGCCCTGTGGGCAGGCTCGTCCGCACTGACCCACACAAAGTCGGTCATCATGATATCACTTAGGCGCCTCTCTCCCGATCCCAGCAGGAGCGCGCGAAGAGAGACAATGCCCAGGAGCTTGCCTTCCCCTTGCTGATCCGGATGGGACCAGTGAACGTCGCCCTCGGTCTCTACCACATAGAGATAGTCTATAAGGTCGGGCGCGTCTTCAAGGCCGCGCAGGAACGCTATGGCATGGTCCACGGTAATGTGCGGGGGTACGGTGAGAAAGTCCACTGTCATGAGTCCGCCGGCACTCTTTTCTGAATAGAGCAGCAGCTCCTCGACGTCTTCGGCGGCGTCTGGATCCATGCGGCTCTTTAGATCCTCGGCCTGCTCTTCATCCAGATCCGCCAGCAAATCAGCGGCCTGATCCGGGTCCATCTCCTCCAGAATGTCGGCTGCCCTCTCCTGGTCCATGGTTTCCATGATGTCTGCCTGCCGCTCATCGTCCATTTCCTGTAGCGCGTCGGCGGCGATCTCATCGTCGAGGCTCTCGATGATTTCGGCCCCCTGGATGTAGCTCAGATCGTCGGCAATATGTGCAATATCCACCGGATTGAGCAACGCCAGACGTTCGTGCGAGAGCCGCAGACGCACATCCGGAACGCCCGCCTTGAGCGGCTCAATATCCGCCCATTTGATCAACTTGGCGGGCGCTTCGCGTCGTCGCCGCAGCCTGGAAGGACCGTCCTGCGCAGGAGGTCCGGCTGCGGCGTTGATGGTCGCGAACATGTGGCCCTTGGTGAGTCGACGGGCCAGTGCCTCCCCGCTCACGTCTACCGCGGTGACCCGGACCACACCGTCCGCGCTATACAGTTGCAGATCATTGCCACGAATCACGCGCCGGCCGTCGATGTCGATGAGCTGTTTGTCGAGGATATCTCGGGCCAGCAACACTTCGCCTTCGCGCCGTTCGAACGACTGGAGACTGATGGCAGTGCGGTCGAGCCGTGCCCCGCTTGGGTCCAGCGAGCGAACCTGCGACCACGGAACAAAAATCTCGCGTTTGGCCAGGTCCACCACCAGACCGGAGATCGGCGGGAACACCTCCAGCGCGATCTCACCCTTGGCGTTCAGCGCTTCGAGCCGCGCCACGATGTCCTTGATGCGCGCGACCCGTTCACCCTGGCCGGTGCAGACCGGGCGATCGAGTATTTGAGACAGGTAAAAGAAGCCCATGGCTCCTTATTGTAGAGAGAATCAGGCGTCTAGCTCGCGCGGGCGCGGAGCGGGCCACGGCTCTCGATTCCTCCGTCTCGGACGTGCAACAACGTGGCCCTTTCCCGATAATCCTCGGGAAAGGCATCGATCGTCGCCGTGGTGACCAGGACCTGTGGGTGGGTATCCATGAGCCGCAACAGAAGCCGGCGCCGATCGTCGTCCAGCTCGGCCAGAGCTTCGTCCAGGAGCAGCACCGGCTGTTCGCCGGTGCGGTTTGTCATGTAGCGCAGCTCCGAGAGGCGCAGAGCCAGCGCTATGCTGCGCTGCTGCCCTCTGCTGCCGAAATACTGGGCATCTTTGGCATTGATTAAAAATTGAAGGTCATCCCGATGAGGTCCGCACAGTGTCATGCCCTGATAAATTTCCTTGGTCTGCAACCGAGCCATCTTGTCGCGAAACAGATCGGCAAGTTGCCCTCTCGACGCCTCGCCTGCCGCCTCCAGACCGGGGCGGTACAGCACGGACAGCTCTTCGTGAAGTCCCGACATATCGGTATAGGCCTCGCGTGCAAAGTCATCCAGCACCCGCACCATACCCTGCCGAGTGGCCATGATCTCAACCCCGGCGCCGATCAGCTTCTCGTCCCAAAATTCGAGAAGTGCCGCTGGGTCCGGCCGCCCCCGTACGCGTTGTAGCAGCGAATTGCGCTGAATCAGGATTCGACCGTAATCCTGGAGCAAACGCAGGTAGCGGTGATCGATCTGGCAGAGTAAGAGGTCCATGAAGCGTCGCCGTATGGATGGTGATCCCGTCACCAGGGAGACATCATCGGGAGAAAAGAAGACCGCTTTGATTTCTCCCACCACGTCACCGGCCCGTTTCGGTACGCCGTTTAGCTTGAACTGCTTTCGAATTGTCGTATCAGTTCCACCGCGCCCCGGTTGTTCCGCCAGGGCCATGTCCAGGCGCAGCGTGCCGCCCTGCGCCTCGGCATCGGCTTCTAACCGGGCATAGCGTGGCATGGCCGCATCCTGTTGATGCCAGCACAGCAACTCGCGATCGGTCCGCGTCCGGAAGGACTTGGTGGTAGCGAGCACAAAGACCGCCTCGAGTACGTTGGTCTTACCCGCTCCATTGGGTCCGTAGAGGATGGTGATCCCGGGAGAGAGGTGCAGATCGAGGGATTCATAGGTCCGGAAGTTCCCGAGTCGCAGGCGAGTAAGCAGCACGTGGAGGCGCATCCTTTAGTCTCTCAGTATATCAGCCGCTCGATAATGCGACGACTTATTCCCTTGTCAATGGTCGAACCGTCCGCGCACTGATTGCTCACGCCTCTCTCAAGGTGTGCCCATTGCCCAGCAATAGCCAGGGATGAAGAGCGGTGGTGTTGCAGAAAGTGAGCGGTCGCCGTTATATCTGAAGGATCGAGAGACCCCAATCTCCGTCCGAGAGGTACCGTTCATGCAGGCGTGGCCGCGCCCCCGTACCTGGCTCACTGCCCTGGTACTGATCTTAATACCGGTTGTGTGTAGCCTGTTGTTTCTCTATAGCAACGCGCCACGGAACTGGTCGCTCCACTGGGTGGATCCGCGCACCGTGGTCGCCGCTGCCTCGAATCGCGAGTTCGCCGCGGTGACCACGCCGCAGGGCTGGGACATCGCCTGGGTCAATGTGAAGGGGACCCTCGTGTTGTCGCGCTTCGATGTTTCAGGACGGCGGCTGATAGCCGATGTCTCCTTACGGGGGGCACCCAGCGGCTCGGCTCAGCCGCTCACGCTGGCCCGCGCCGGCAATCTTGATGTGGTCGTGTGGCGCCAGGACACGGCGAACGGCAGCAGTCTCCGAGCCGCTCTGGTGGCGCTGGGCGTGCGACCCCTGTATCGAGTCCTGGCGGCGGGCGGATACCCGCTAGAGCACCCGGACGCGTTTGCGTTCAATGGGAAAGTCTACGTGGTTTTTTCGTGGCAGCGAACAGCCTTCGATGTGTACCTGAGTCGCATCGATGCAGGCGGCGTGGTTCTTCCGCCGGTTCAACTGACTCACACATACTCATACGCCTATGATCCGCATGCGGTGGTCGATGCGATGGGCATACTTCACCTGGTATATCTAGATGCGTGCTGTAACCAGCAGGCCTTTGACTTGCGCCACGAACGGTTTACCTTGAGCGGGGTGACCGTGGGACCGAGCCAGACCGTCGCCCAGGTCAACATCGGCGGTGCGGGTGGTGGTGGTAATGCTACTCCGGATCGATGGGCGCTCGACGTCAGACGGAACGGAAATGCAGTGTGGGCGGCCTGGTCAGGAGATGGCGGGCTGTCCGTCGCCGCCTGGCGCGGGAATCGGATGATCGTTGGTCCAGCGCTGGTCGTACCAGGCGGCAATACCTCGAGCTTGACGCTCAGTGTGGCGGGCGGTAGGCAGGAGCTAATCTGGCAGCAGTACTTTGAGCTTGGCTCGGACTTGAGCGCGCTGCAGCTTGATGGACAGGGTGTACCGACAGCAATCGACCGGGTGGCCTTCGAGGCAAGGTCGGACGACGAGCCGGTGGCCGTAGCGGTCGACCGGCAGCCGGCGGTGCTGTGGCAATCGCTCTCAGCCGAGAGTACCGCTACGGGCATCGAGCTAAGCCATTTCACGCCGGTAACACTGACCGCACCCAGCCCATGGTCCAAGCTCGGTTTGGGCCTGGCAAACCCGCTAGGAAATCTGGCCCTGGTCCTGGCGGGAGCGGCGGCGGTTGGTGTCCTGCTCACCGTGGCCAATGTGCTCCTGCTCCTCGTCATGCTAGCGGTCTATCTGGTGGTGTTCAGACGCACGCCGGTTGTGCTTAATACGGTGAAATGGTACGCGTATGCGGTGGTCGTGGCGGCGATACTGTATGCCGTCTTTGTGAATTGGGGCGCTCCCTCGCCGCCACTCCTATTCCTCAGCAGCTTATCGGGCACGGCCGCCATGGTCGCGGTAGGAGGGATGTTGCTCTTCGTGCTCGTTCTGACGCGAACGGTGCTCCGACGCCTGGATGATGTGTTTCGCGCCGCGCTGATGGCCTTCGCCGCTCTCTACTTCATCGCCTTTTTACAGGCTATCGTGCTGATGCAGGGGCAGGTAGCCAAAATCTAGCGAGCCAGCTGGCGGAAGTAGCGGAGGTAGCCGTCCACCGACATTCCGGACGGCGAGGCGAGTTCGTACCGGTCGACGGCCTGGGAATCGGAACCAAGCGCTCGCACTTCGCGATCCGCGTGTTCTTTGAGCGCACGTTTGATGGCGCCCACCTCCGCGCCCGCCCGTAGCTCGCCTTCTATGATGGCCGCCCAGGCGTACAACTGGCGCTCCGTCTCGGCCAGGTGCTCGGCGGTGTCGGAAAAGGCGCCGAAATGGGTG
>JAABUQ010008680.1_pt1 | contig 14137 bp, 10 predicted proteins | sample 5560001 | NCBI WGS metagenome assembly JAABUQ01 (sample SAMN10711888, study PRJNA513371) | rock metagenome | isolation source: Antarctica rocks | place: Antarctica: Victoria Land, Finger Mt nord | collected 2015-12-18
TACTTGTAATACCCGTGTTTGGGGGTTTGAGCATGACTGCAAAGGGGACAAGGCATGGCTTTCGGGAGCAAGGCTAATTTTCTTCTCTTGTATAATAAGCTGTCCCACACTTCCCTGCTGCACAACCGCAGGATATGATGATTGAACACGAGTTTATTTACTCTAAGCAAAACTTATTGGCTGTTGGCTATGACCGCGTACCAGCAGACGATCAAAAGCTATATGCTTTTATTCTCAGTTAATGTGGTCTGAACTTTATGATTTCGGTCTGGTGTCATTTAATGTGGTTCTATTCTTACTTAATATGGTCTCAACCATCTTGTTATTTTCAGTTAATGTGGTCTCAAAAACGCGATGATTTCGGGTCGGTGTGTTTATAATTTCGGGTCGCTACATCTAGCCCTTGTCATTAGCCACATCTCTTGAGGGATGAAAACTAGTATCAGAAATTGCTAATGCACAACTGGACACGAAAATCCGATGACCCAAATGTCAATAGACTCCTCCCCACAGACGCTGAGATGAACCCTATTTACTTGGATTTTGAGGAACAGATGGAATGAATGCTGATGAACTTCTATGGCGGTATGCAGCGGGAGAGCGAGATTTTCGTGGAGTCCACCTGCGTGATGGCATCCGAAGTTCACAAGGCTTAATCGGGGGAAGATTGCGAGCCCACCTTAGGGAAGCAATCTTATGTGAAGCCGACCTCAGCAATGCCATCCTCTATGGTGCTAACCTCTGTGGAGCCGACCTGAGTGGGACAAAGCTGACTGGGGCCATACTGGATACAGCAAATCTAAGCGGGGCAAATTTAAGTCAGGCAATTCTGACGGCTGCCAATCTGTCTGAAGCCAACCTATTTGCTTCAGACCTCCGCGATGCTCAGATGTTCGGGGCAACTCTGATTAGAGCCAATCTCCGTCAAGCCGAACTGAATGGTGCCAACCTGAACAGCGCCAATCTGTCTAAAGCCAACCTAAGTGGAGCTGACCTGAGTGGTTCAAGATTATATTTGACCAATCTAAGTCAGGCCAATATGCATAGGGCCAGAATGCCCGATGGCAAAACTTACAACCCCTTTTGGTGGATGTGGCTCAGCGCATCGTAAACCGAACCACATTAGAACAGCCATTTTTACTGCGGATTAGAGGTTGAGAGTCTGGTCACGCTCTTCTAGCGAGGCTTGACCGCGCTCAGGGGCCCGTAGCGCTTCAGTTGATAGTTTTGGGTCTTTGACATAGACTGAGCTGAGCAAAATATCGAGGACACCAGCTTGACGGGCACGCTCAATGGCGCGGTGAGTGATCAGTTCACCAACATTGAGGATCACATCGTCCTGTTGGTCAAGAATGACACGGGTGACTGGACGCCCCAATGCTCGTTTGAGTCGACTTACTTCTATTGCCTGGGTGCTGCGTTGCTGAAGATCAGCGCTCGTCTGTTTAAGCCTTTCCCAAAAGCCGTTTGCACTGGCTCTAGCCTGGACCGCTCCCTCTCGTAGCCTCCCACCTGTCTGCGACAGTACGTTGCTAGTGCTATGGTGTAGTGCCTGACTGGTCGTTAGACCGACGGCGTTGAGCAACTCGATTTCTTTACGATCGAAACGGGCGCGGTCGATTACCTGCTCCGTGACAATCTGCCCTGAAGCGCCGATAATCGAGCCTTCTTCGCTCCGGACTGCCTGCTGCAGACGTAAACCCAGGGCTTGTTCGACCACACGGCTTGCTAGAACATCACTGGCGGCACGGCTTAGTCCCACTGTTAAGCTACCACCTGCCGCCCGGTAGAGTTGATCGAGTACGCCCCGACGCTCGGCTTCTGCGGCTACCAACGGTGTAACTTGTTGACCCTGCACTACGAGCACTGTACCATCGGGGGCCGTAACATCCTGAGTGACAATTTTGCCGAGCGCGAACTCTTTTTGTGCTGCTGGCTCAACAAAGCTATTCGTCAACGAAGCTGTCGCACTACGCGAAGCTTCCTGCCACCTGCTGTTGGCTGTGTCTGTCACTGCTTGGAGTTGGCGGTTGAGCGCTACCGTTAGGCTGCCGCCCGCAGCTCGATAAAGCTGGTCAAGCATACCCAGTTGCTCAGCTTCTTCTGCTATTGTCAGGGTGACAGGCTGGCCCTGCCTCAACAGCAGCGTTCCATTGGGAGTGAACACATCTTGCTCAACAGTTTTGCCGGTGACAAACGCTTTTTGCTCAGCTGGGTCAACGAGACTATTCGTTAACAAGGCGGCGGTATTGCGCGAAGCCTCCTGAAACCGTTGATTGGATGTGTCTGTCGCTGCTTGAAGTTGGCGGTTGAGCGCTGCGGTTAAGCTCCCACCTGTGGCTCGGTAAAGCTGGTCAAGCACACCCAGTGGCTCGGCGGCGGCTGCTGCTGACAGTGTCACTGGCTGGCCTTGCACCACTAGCAGCGTTCCATCAGGAGTGAACACATCTTGCTCGACAGTTTTGCCGATAACGAACGCTTTTTGCTCGGCTGGATCGATCAGGGTATTTGTGAACGAGGCTGCAATCTGGCGCGAGACATCCTGGAGGCTTTCGTTAGCTGTATCTGTGGTTGCTTGCAGACTGCTAAGTCCTGCTGTCAATCTGCCGCCTGCCGCTAGGTAGAGTTGGTCGAACACGCCTAGACGCTCGGCTGCTTCCACCGCCAATGGTGTAACTTGTTGACTCTGCGCCACCAACAGCATGCCATTGGGAGCCGTCACATCTCGGTCAACGGTTTTGCTAATCACGAAGGCTTTTTGTTCTAACGGAGCGACAGTGGGATTCGCAAACAAGGCTACTGCGCTGCGTGTAGCACCCTGTAGCATTCCGGTAGCTGATTCCGTGGTTGCTTGCAATCTTGAGCCAGCTGTCCGCGTGGTCTCCTGCAGCCTACCACTAGTTGTCTGGGCTACTCCTCGAATGCCACCTACCTGCTCTGCCATCAGATCAGCTGTTTCGAGCGGCACAAACGCCACCTGTTCACCAATCTTCAACGTATGAGGTGCTGGCACAAATGAGCGACCAGAATACGCATCGGCAAACAGTCCACCGGAAACCTCGTAGCCTTCAACTACCCCCGTTTCATCGTTAAAATAGAGGTCAACCATAGTACCCAGGTCGCGTCCATTGACTGTCATAATCCGGGTACCTCTCAGCACGTTGTTGCGCTGCCAAATCTTTCTAATTTCCGGCACTCTCCTGGCTCTTACTATTGCCTCTTTGGAGAACACGATCGCTGCATCAGTACCGAGTGCCTGAATTCGATCGAATGGTATTACTCTGGCGCTGCTCAACCAACCACTTTCTTCCACCAGGAACCCCAGGAGTTGATTACTATTTTGGTCAAAAATCAAGTCCCAGATTCTGGCGATGCGTTTGCCGGTATCGTAGGCCACAACTACCTTGCCAATGACTTCGCTGCCTTTACGCATATCGCTTTCTTCCTGGTTCGATTGGTTCGCCAATGTCAGATGCGGCGATTAGCTTGCCAGTCGTATTACCCTCTTTACGCATATAACTTCGTTCCCGACCAAAAGTTGGAGTCAGGTGAGTAATGCCAAAGTATTCACTCACCCCTCCGGCACCGAGCAAGAGCCCAAGCAGGAACGCGACGACGATGTACGAACCCGTATTAGATTGTCTGCCTACTAGCCTTGGCATCGCGCTTCTCCACTAAAAAATCGATTTGACATAGCAATAAAGTCAAGTCAGTTCTGATGTAAAGCTCCTATTAAATAGGATATTATAGTGCGATTTGATCCACCTTGATCAAGTTGCTGAAATTAACTTTTCCCTTCTGATTCTTTAAGTTCAATTTGCAGCTCAGAACGTAACTTGGTATGAGAGGCTCGGCTTTGAGCTTGCTCAACGATAGTCAAGGAGGTAGCTCCTGCGAACGGTTGAGTCCGTTAAACCTTTAACCAAGTGGTACCAGCTACAGCAATCGCTCCAGCTATTGCCGAGACAGCCAGAGAGGTGAGAGCGGTGCTAAATAGCCACCAAGCTGCGCCAGCTGCGGCTTTTTTTGTTTCTTCTGCTTGACGAGTTGCTTGCTGCTGGAGCGATTGAATGCGTTTTTGAGCTTCCTGCTGGATGCGCTCGGCTCGTTGCAGTACACTATCACGCGCCGCTTCAATCTGGTCAATCATCCGATTGGCATCCGCCTCAGAGATATCCTCACGAGAGCTAAGGACAGCAATTAGGGTGTCACGATCGAATTGACCGAGGCGATCACGCAAAGCCTCTAATCCGACTTGCGGGTCATCAAACAGTTTCTGGAAGTCTTGCTTGACATTTTCATAGTTGAGTTCGGGACGCTCAAGCGAGTTGAGGTAGTCCCGGATTCTACCAAAAATCCCATCAATCACTGATTGAATTCTTTGCTGAACTTTCTGAAGTTGTTCAACAAAGGAGTTGCGGACAGATTCTATTTGATCGGCAATCCGGTTGGCTTCCTCCTCTGTGATATCCGCTCTTTGTGACAGAAGTGCTACCAAAGTGGAACGGTCGAACTGCGAGAGACGATCGCCTAGATTTCCCACCCCGGCTCGTGGCTCCTGGAGCAACAATTGCAGATCTCGCTTGATGCCTTCGGGATTGAGTTCTTCCTTGTTTGTGTTACGCAAGTAGCTTTCAAGATTGGCTTCAAAATCTTGTACCGTTGTCTGAGCCTGGCCTGCCAGACGTTGGGGTGCTTCGACAATGCGACGAATGCCTTCTTGTAGCTGATCGATTGCCCGATTGACTTGCTCTTCGCTTAGGTCTTCCTGCTGACTGAGCAGTTTGACCAAGGTTTCTCGATCCATTTGAGAGAGTCGATCTCTTAGCGATAAGACTCCCTGTTTGGGGTCATCCAGTAATTTAGCCAAATCTCGCTGGATGCCTTCTGGGTTGAGTTCTTCCAGGTTGGTGTGGCGGAGATACTCAGCAATTGCACTCGTAGTTTGCTCGTACCGCTCCTTAGCTTTACCTGCTAATTTTTGTGGCGCATGCAGGAAGCTATCCCGTACCGCTTCAATCTGATCGATGACTTGATTCACCTGCTCCTCGCTGAGGTCTTGACGCTGACTCAGCAGTTGCACTAGTGTATCGCGGTCAAATTGAGATAGCCGTATCCGTAGCGCGCTTAGTCCTGCCTGCGGGTCGTCTAGAAGGGTTCGTAGCTCTCGCTTGATGCCTTCGGGATTGAGTTCTTCTTTATTGGTATCGCGCAGATAGGCTTCTACCTTTTGCCGCAGCTCTTGTGCTTGAGATTTTGCTTGTTCTTGGAGTTCAGTCGCCCCTGTTAACACAGATTTACGGGTACTTTCGAGCTGGTTAATGATTTGATCTGTTTCCTCAGAGCTAATGTCCTGGCGTTCCTTGAGCAGTTGCACGAAGGTGTCGCGATCGATCTGACTCAGGCGATCGCGCAAGGCTTCAAGGCTAGCCTCTGGATCTTCTAGAAGCGTTTTGAAGTCACGCTGAATACCCTCTGGGTTCAGTTCTTCTTTCCCAGTCGAGCGGAGATAATTTTCTACTCGGCTCCTGAGGTCTTGCGACTTTCCTTGCGACTCAGCAGCTTTGATAGGACTCAAAACTTCCATCCGAATGCCTTCAAGCTGGTCGGCAATTTCCGTGACCCTATCCGGAGTCAAATCACCCGGCTGATTCAGCTGTTGTGTGAAATACTCCCGATTTAGTTGCTCTAGTTGCCGTTGGACTGTTCCTGGATCAGCTTCCGGGTTATAGATAACGCCTTTGAATTCGCTTTTGATACTTTCTCGGTTCAGGTGCCAAGGGTAAGAGTTACGCAGGTAGTTTTCTACATCTGCTCGAATGGTGCTAAAAGGTAGCGTCGGTACCTGATCGGCAGCCTGACGGACTCGCTTGTTCGCTTGCTCCATTGCTCGATTTATGAGCTTTTGCAACTGCTCTGAAATTTTCTCAACATCTAAATCCGGCGCTTGATCTTTGAGCTTTTGCAACTGTTCTGAAATTTTCTCAACATCTAAATTTGAGAAGTCTACCCTTTGTAGCGCTGTCTCTAGGAGCGCATTAAAGCCCAATTGCATTGCTTGGTTCATCAAGCCAGTGCCAAGATTTCCTTTGTTTTGTCCGCCCTCAATCAGTTGCGCCAGCTGTGTACTTAGCTGATTCGAATTGAGCTCCTCTGGAGTGGCAGACTTTAAAAGGTTAAGCAATTCAGCCTGCGGATCTTGCTGCCCTTGCTTACCCACCACTTGCTGCCAAACGCCTTCAAGCTGATCAGCGATTCGATTGATATCTTGTTTGGAGAAATCTGTACGGCTGCTCACTAAATCCACAAACGTCTGACGATCAATATTGCGCAGCAGATCGCTCCCGGCTATCGATTTCAACTCTGGATCATTGAGTAACTTTTCAAATTGCCCCCGAATCTCTTTTAGACCTAGCGAAGGCATCTGCAGAGAACCCAAAGAACTCTGTAACGTCTCTCGGATACTGTTAGGGTCGAACCCTGAGGTAAGTTCGCGGCGAACTGCAGCTGTGACTTCCTCTGCGGTAGAGACAACCTGATTTTTCGCCGCATTAGCGCCAAGGGTTGCCGCTGCCGTTCCCATAATTCCTTGAAAACCTGAAGTGGCAGTACTCACAACCGAACCAATTAACGATCCCACCGTATTCGAACCCAACCACACTAGCAGCGAGAAGTACGTCGACCAGATCACTACGCCAGTAATTGCCCCCAAAACCTTACTATCAACCAAGCTAAGTTTCACCGCTAGAAAACAAGCGATGAATAATGCCATGCTGACGGTCAATAAAGTCCAAAGCCCTACTGCGGTCGAAATTTGGCGAATCGTGCCGCCCAAATCTGACGAATGATCGGAATCTGTTTGACTACCTCCTAAAGATGAAATTCCCAAGGCAACCGAGAAGTTAGTTAAAAGTAATTGAAAGGCAAAGGCCATCATCACGCCCGCAAGCAAGGCCACCAAAAATTGAGGACCTGAAAAGACAAGTGCTGCCTCTTCTGGAGTGCTAACCCCCGGCGCAACTGCAAGCTGGGCCATCCAGAATTGCTGCATTCCTACACTCTGAAACATGATATTTTTCTCGTCAAATCTAAAAAGGCTTAAACTTACGCAGAGCAAAGATTGTCTGGGTCTCAACAAATGTGGAGGTCCAAAGCACCGCTCTATGGTCTGAAAAGGTCTAGAGAACGACGGACAGAGCTACTCAGGCTCCGTCTTAAACAGCGTGTATCTAGTCAAGAACGCGCTTGACTCGAGCTTTCACGTCTTCTACCTTGTAACGAACTTTCCCTTCAATTTGCTTCGCTTTCCCTTCAGCTTCAGCCTTGGGATTGCCCGTGATGTTGCCAGTCCCTTCTTGGACTTTGCCTTCAACATATTTGGCCACAGCCTTTGGTTTTCCTTGCCAGCTCATCCTATCTCTCACATTTTCTGCCGCGTGACGAGCTTGGCTTTCAGCTTGCTTCGCTTTCCCTTCAGCTTCAGCCTCTGGATCGTCAGTAATTTTCCCTACCATTTCTTGGGCTTTGCCTTCAATATTTTGGGTCGTAGCCTTTGCTCTTTCTGACAAGCTTATATTTACTTGAGCAATCTGATTGTGAGTTATGCTGGCTGCTATCTGAAATGGAGTTGCAGCCCAGCTCTCCTCAGCTCTGACACCAACTGCTGTAGCAAAGGCCAGGACTGACATCAAGGTTAAAGTTGTCAAAAACTTACGACTATACTGAAGTAAACTCACTTCTGTCTCCTCCAAAAAGCCAATCGCGTCAACAGAATAACAACTATCTGTCGTTTAACTGTTTAATGAAGTCAGAGGGTCTAGATAACAGATGACTACCTAAACCCTCTGCAAAAAGCGTTTTATCTATTTAAGTGGATCTTTGACCTTATCTTTTACATCTTCTACTCCGTGACGAACTTGGCTTTCAGCTTGCTTCGCTTTCCCTTCAGCTTCAGCCTCTGAATCGTCAGTAATTTTCCCTACCATTTCTTGGGCTTTGCCTTCAATGTTTTTGCCCGTAGCCTTTGCTCTGTCTTCTAAAGACATAATGTTTCTCCTTGAAAACTGTTGAACCTGGTCTAGTCTACTTAGCCAGACATTTCACCCTGCCGGTGCTAGCGGCGAGTTCTTTGTTTGACTATTATTACTATGGTAGGTCACTCTACTGTAAATCTGGGGTACTTTCCATTAATTTTCAGATTCAGTTTTAATTTGATTAAAAATTTAACTTTAGGCTAGAAGTACCTTGTTATAAAGGTTTTACAAATATATGTGTGACTAGGTTCTAGCAGTTTGTGACTAAGTTTTAGCGTTGCTTGTAAGAGAATAAAACTAATACACGGCAATGGTTTTAGACGAATTTTTCTACTTTTTTTAGACCTTACATAGTTGAAATAGGGGGTAGTTATATCTATGCCTTATTTTCTAACCTGTCAAGTTGAATTTTCCTATACCGATGAAAGAGTTGGTTTTTCTCTTCTCTATGCAACTCATTAAGTTTTTCGTAAAATTCATCAAGGACTTCTTGCTTTTCATATGTTAGGACTTCGATTTTTTGTCCACGTAAAATTCTCTTGATCACAAACATAAGCACACTCTCTTTAACTGAGTCATTGACTTAATTCATCTAAGCTATCCTGGTAATGTTGCCGATTTGTTGTTTGCCCTTAAATTGATAATCCGGTAGTGTTCTAGATTTGTGGTTAAGACTTGAGGGGGTGACAACCATGCCTCAAGTCTTATGGAGTAAGCATTTTTGGGCAGTGTCTCCTAAAAAGATAGGAGCATATTTTTCATAGGGTTCAACGGAAAATCAAGCTTTCAGTCTGGGCTTATTGAGAATGGACTCAATAAGAGCTAAAATCACAATGTATGTTTTTATGTCGTAGTGACTTCTAATCCTTGCTGGGCAAGGACTTTAAGGAGCTTGTCACCCCCTCAGGGTTAAGACTCCTGAAACGTTCAACGTGTAAACCCTTCAGGTAAAGAGCAACAAATCTAGAACACCACCCAAGCACTACACCCGCATTTCTCACAAAATCTGGAAAGATGGGGCACTAAAAGGGCTAGAATATAGCCATAGCAACAGTTTCAGCGTTTTAGCTTCATGACTCCTGGTGCAACACAGTGTTTCCCCGCTCAATTCAATTTGGGAACTCTCAAAGGCAGAAACGTAATTGCCAATTTCGAGGGAGGAAGGATTACCTCAGATGCCGGAATTGTGTTGATGGCAGAGTTGGACAAAAAACTAGGATTGACAGCTCGTTTTGCTGAATGTTTTCGAGATTATCGAAATTTATCATATGTAGATTATTCAGTTCATGAGTTACTAGCACAAAGAGTGTACGGCATCGTCTTAGGATATGAAGATGTCAATGACCATGATAAGTTACGCTATGATCCAGCCTTAGCAATCGCCTTAGAAAGGCTTGATTTTATTGACTCGAATGCGGCGTTATTAGCAGGGAAAAGCACAATTAATCGACTAGAATATTGCCCAGAAACAATATTAGACCAGAGAGAAAGTCGCTATCATAAAATCGAGCATCAGCCAAAAGAAATCGAAAAAGCTTTTGTAGAAATATTTTTAGAATCGTACAAGCAGCCTCCTCGGCAGATTGTTTTAGACATGGATGTAACGGACGACCAGGTACATGGGAGTCAAGAGGGAGCCTTTTTTAACACTTATTATAATGGCGTCTGTTATGCACCTTTGTATATTTTCTGTGGTCATCACCTATTAGCAGCCCTTCTACGACCTTCCAATGTAGATCCAGCAGCAGGGGCATTATCAGAATTGCAGCGAATCATTGGAATTATTCGAGGGAAATGGCAGAGGACTCAAATATTAGTGCGAGGAGATAGTGCCTATGCACGGGAAGATATCATGAAATTCTGTGAAGCGGAAGTGGGTGTTGATTATGCTTTCGCCATGGCAACTAATAGTCAATTAAAGTTACGAGCGCATGACGTGATTCAAAAAGCTCAAGCCGATTACCAGCAGAGACTTGCACCTGTGACAGCTTTAATGGAGACAGTATTTGCTCCAGATGACAAGCCAGAAGCAGTTAGTCAATTAGTGCCAGAAGCGACCTGGTATCGCTCCCTTTGCTATAAAACTCAAGCGACCTGGAGTCGTGCAAGGAGAGTTGTGACAAAGGTTTGTTATGGCAGCGAAGGATTAGAACTCCGTCATGTTGTCACATCTTTATCTGCAGCTAAAGTGCCTCCATCCCAAGTTTATACAGACAAATATTGTCCCAGAGGGGAGATGGAAAATCGCCTGAAAGAGCAACAACTTGATTTGTTTGCTGACCGGACTTCTACCCAAACATTTGAGAGTAATCAACTCCGACTTTGGTTGTCTTCAATGGCTTATGTCCTGATGCAAGCCTTTCGGCAACAATGTTTAGCACGAACTTCTCTTGCTAAAGCAACAGTCGGAACGGTTCGTCTCGCTCTCTTAAAATTAGGAGCCAAAACTACTGTCAGCGTTAGAAGAATTTTAATTGCGATTGCTAGTGCTTGTCCCTACCAAGATATTTTAGCAATTGCCTATCAACGTTTCCAAGCTATCCCAGCTCCTGGGTAGCTTTTATGGGCTCAAAGATAATTGCATAGTTTGTGAAATGGCTGAGAATTGGATTCAGCATATTTTGTCATGCAAAATTTTGACAATCAACTAATTATTCTGGCTTTTTTAGGGAAATTTCTCCTGAATTAAGACTCTGATTGAGTGAAAACATTAGACAATTTAGTGATTAGGAAAAAACTTCATCTCTCATGTTCTAAATTAGGTTTTGAATTCAGTTTGTGAGAAATGCGGGACTACCACCAGCTTAGTTTACGCCATCTGTCATCTCATTTTTCAAATTGGTATTACATGCGGGAAACTAACGCCAAAATGCTTCCTTCTCGTCGCATAACCTAGCTTCTACGACAAAAGATATCGATTGCGAAAACCTTTACTGAAAACGACTTTTCAGCCTAATGGCTATTTTTTCAAGTATCTCGGCTATATGCCAACTATGGCTGGCACAATTGAGATGGGTTTCTCCATCAGAGAACCTGAGACGACATCAGCACTTCCCGAGAGCAAGATTAGGAGAATGGCATGAGCCAACCGAGTGCCGAACGAGTTCCCAAGCAAATGCAGCCCAAATTTGAGGAAATCGTCAGCCTCACCGAGAATTTCTGCCAAGATCATCTCAACGATGAATATGCTCAACTGTGCCGCAAGCTGACGGCGGCGCTTTGTCGCAAACGTCCTTCCCCCTTAGCCACAGGCAAGGCTAACACTTGGGCTTGCGGGATCGTCCACGCACTCGGAATGGTGAATTTCCTCTTCGACCCGAGCCAAACACCCCATATGAGTGCGAGTGAGATTTACCAGCAGTTTGGGGTGAGCCAGAGTACTGGCTCAGCCAAATCCAAGCAGATTCGAGATGCGATGGGCATGTACCAAATGGACCCGAATTGGTGCGTTCCTAGCCATCTCGACAAAAATCCTCTGGCCTGGATGGTCTCAATCAATGGCTTGATTGTAGATGTCCGTCAGGCCCCAAGGGAATTCCAAGAAGAGGCATTCCGCAAGGGTCTGATCCCTTACTTGCCAGACGATGAAATCGTGCAGTAGTGAAGTGGGGGATAGATTCTCAGAAATATTCAGTCTGGAGCTTAAAGCTTGTCAGTCCTTGTCAATCGCCTTTGTATAGCAGCCGAGAAAAAATGGTCGTTAAGGACAACTGTCCCGCTTTCGATAATTGGAATGACTACAGCAAGCAAGCTATACCAACGCAAGATTAAGCTTTTTCCGAACAGACTGTCTCACATTCAGTCAATAGCGGGACAGTTTAAACCATTAAGTGTCCAATCAAGGCAATCGCTAGAAGCTTTAATCAGCAAGCTTTTTCGCCTTAACGACCAAAAATTCTCCACGGCTATAAAAAGGCGGATCTACGCCTAAAAAGAATGCGATTCAATACCTTCAAGTTTTGTAACGCTCTGCGTATTCCTTAAAGCTCCTCCTGATAAGTAAATAGCGATTGCTACAGAGGAGAAAATTTCACGCTTTACGTAGCCATTTTTATTTTACTAAGTAATTCTGTCAGCTCATCTGACACCAGTCTGAATTTCAATTGTCAGCTTTTACACAGGTAACAGACACGATGACTACGAACCCCTTTGATGATATAAAGCTTGAATCACTAGTAGACCAAATTCCTCATCTGCTAGCTGATACTCAGCGTCTTAATCAAGCATTTCTAGTTCGTCTCAAAGCAGCACTATCGCAAGCTAAAGGTTTCTCCTTCAGCCATCCTAATAATCAGGATGAAGAGGTGTACAAAAGCAGAAACTATATTGGCAACTTCACTAAAACCTTACCACATGATGCTGTAGGGGAGGTTAAGCCTGATGCCTATCTTGACTTGCTTAAAGCTTTACAAACTGGAAAGTTTGCGGATTTTGAGTCGATTCCGCTAGGTGGTACAGCTAAGCTCACTGACCCACAAGGCGCTTATGCTTTTGAACTGGAAGGGACAGACTCCCACGGTTTCACCATGCCTCCAGCGCCTGCTTTTAGCAGCGCTCAAGAAGCTAGTGAGATAGCAGAAGTTTACTGGCAAGCCCTCACGCGAGATGTTCCTTTCTCGCAGTATGACACCCATCGACTCACTCAAGATGCATCTGCCGACCTCTCCAAGTTTTCAGATTTCCGAGGACCAAAAATCGCTGGTCAAGTCACTCCAAAGACACTGTTCCGAGGTGATACATCTGGTGACCTTGCAGGTCCTTACATTTCTCAGTTTCTGTGGGCGGCGGTTCCTTATGGTACTAGCGATGGCACAATACCCGTTCCAACGATAGAGCAACGAATGCGTTTTGCCCCGTCTGGTCAGGACTTCCTGACAAACTATCAGGAATGGCTGGATATCCAAAACGGGAAGCCCCCATCTAAATCAACTCAGTTAGATCCTCAGGCTCGCTATATTCATTCCAGTCGCGATATAACGGAGTTTGTCCATAGAGACTATCCCTACAGCACATTTGTGAATGCCTGCCTGATTTTGCTTACATATGATGGGTCAAAAGCCCGCGCTCCAGCCAATCCCTATCTAAAGGCAACGAGACAAAAAGGGTTTACTACGTTTGGGGCTCCAGATGTTTTAGATTTAGTTGCCAGGGTTGCCGTTGAAGCATTGAAGGCTGCTTGGTATCAGAAATGGTTGGTGCATCGTCGTCTCCGACCAGAAGAGTTTGGTGGATGGATTGATAATCAGTTGAATGGTCGCGCAAGTTATCCAATTAACTTAGAAATCCTGAACTCGCAGGTACTCAAGGAAGTTTCTAAAAAGTATGGCAGTTACTTACTGCCACAGGCTTTTCCCGAAGGGTGTCCTACCCATCCTTCCTACCCTGCAGGTCATGCAACCTACTCGGGTGCTATGACCACCGTGCTGAAAGCATTCTTCAATGAGTCTTTTGTCATTCCCCATCCTGTGGTTGCCAGTGATGACGGTCTTTCACTGCTTCCTTATAAAGGGTCTGACATTCTCACAGTCGGAGGCGAACTCAATAAGCTTGCAGCCAATATTGCAATTGCAAGAGACGCGGCGGGCGTCCATTGGCGCTCAGATGGGATTGAAGGGCTGAAGCTAGGCGAAGCCGTAGCTATCCGCATACTGCAAGACCGCAAGACACTATACAACGAGCCTTTTAGTGGCTTCACTCTCACAAAGTTTGATAACACAACAATAGTTATCTAGGGGGAACAGTCTAAATAGAGGCAAACCTTTAAAAAGAGAGCAGGGGAATATCTGCCCAGGTGTCGATCGCCTGGGTTGATTTGACAACGTGCATCCCTGCGCCAGTGAAGACCCAATACTAGCTAGCAACTGGTTGCGGTTTTTTTGTATGCAATTGATAGGAAATACTCTACGGCAAGGTAAGACTGATCATTCGACAAGGTAAAACTTTCTGTTTTGCTATTTTCCCTGGCTTGTTTTCTCAATATGGCTACCAATTTAAGCCGGGACACTTTGCAGGGTAAGTCTTTGAGACTTTGCTAACTTTTTAGAGATTCTGGGTCGGGGCAACTCACCCATCTGCTCCATCACCCAAGCAAACAGGTTTGGGAA
>JAABUQ010008681.1_pt1 | contig 14133 bp, 19 predicted proteins | sample 5560001 | NCBI WGS metagenome assembly JAABUQ01 (sample SAMN10711888, study PRJNA513371) | rock metagenome | isolation source: Antarctica rocks | place: Antarctica: Victoria Land, Finger Mt nord | collected 2015-12-18
GCCCCCCCCCCCCCCCCCCCCCCCCCCCGGGCCCCCGCCCCGGCCCGGTGGGGGGGGGGGTGGTGGTTGTGGCGTTGATTGGGGCTGGCATGCTGAAGGGGTATGGGGGGTGGACGAGGGTGTGTGGTCGGTGAAGGGGGGATTAGATGGAGGGGAAGCGGAAAGTGTGATGAAAATGCTCGGCTTGATCGATATGAAGACTCTGGGTATTCAGCTCAGAGTTTTCGGATGGGTGATGTGGAGGAGAGATGGGGGGATCCGAGGGGGCCAGGCGTATATATCTTCGTGGCCGGAACCTTTCCGGCCAACTAACTTGAGGGGAGCGGGGAGGCCGGTTTTGATTCCGGCCTGTTGGGGTGGGATGATAAGAGGGTCTAAGAGGATGGGAGGGTCCGCTATCGGTGTTTGAGAGGGTTTCGTGGTTTGGGGGATGCGGAATGTGCAATTTTGGTTGAAATTTGGCATCTGAAGAATGCTGGGATGGCGACAGCTGTGTAGATATTTCGAATTATATGGGTTCAAGGATTCTCCTGGATATTGTTCATCATTGCATGACTGAATACGGAAGGATAAAAAGCGCTATCTTTCAAAACGTCGGTAGGGAGTCAAATTAGGAATGCTTCCTGAACTAAAATTTTGTTCTCTGACAGCGGAGAAATGTGTTGCATTCGTGCGATAAGGATAAAGGACGACAGAAAGAAAGAAAGAAGGAATTTGATGGACAAGGAAAAGGACATTCGATAAGGTATTACCAGACAGAGCGAAAAGGAATGCGCTGAGTACAATGGAAGCGGCAAGAGTGTTTGAGTATTTCCTTTGATCAAGGTCAGCTAAAGGAATGAAAGAGCAAATCCCACGAAGTACCGTCTTCCCGCACTACCATCGTGGTTCATCCCAAATGTGACGCTCTCTGAACGATATAGTATTCAATACCATTTCCAGAGCCTGTAGCAATCGCGAGGAGTGCCGTTAGCCGCATTACACTGCTTCGCCACTGGCCACTGTAAGTTCATTAGGTCAGCAAGTCTTCTCTACTAAGATATGAGCCCAAAGTTCAAAAGACGCCTTGGGAATGTGGCTCTATGGGGTTCATCAGCCGTTGGCTCCAAGAAGATGACTTACGAAGTCAGTCGAGGCCCCCGCGCTGTCCGTGTACAGCCCACAAGAACGGTAAGGATCATTCGGGTCCAATTTAGGGTCAGTAACACTAAAATCCAGTTGCTCGTTGGATGTCAGGTTTCGGCTGAGACTCCACGATCCAAAACCTCCAGGAATACTCCCTTCATAGCCATACACGACGGTGAATAATCCCACCTTATTGATGCAATTCAGATCCGAGTATGCTTGGAAAAACGCGTTTGCGTTTGCGCCCTTGTCGACGCCCAGATATTTAATGTCGAAGTTTGCAGAGTACGTTAATGATGGCATAGCGACCGCGATGTCGAGGGGGAGTCCTGATAGAAGCACGGAGAATGGGGTCAACTTCATTGTGAAAACGTAAAGTGTGTATGATGACAATTTGCATCAAAATTTTATGATCCCAAAAAGAGGCTGGCACTTTCATGTAATTATATAAGAGACCTTCAACCAAAAGTGTTTTGTCTTTTTCTTTGTTTCTCGCGTGAAAGCCGCTTTCACTGCATAACAGGAAATTTAAATCACAAAGCCAAGTATAGTGATACGTTCATTGAAGCTGCAATTCACAGCCTGCCAACTTTTTCAGACCCGGCGTAAACTCGTTCAATCGATTTCAGGGACGCATCAAAATTGGTCGCATTGGATCCCTTCACGATCTTGGAAAAGCACTGACTTTGGGATGCAATCAGATGTAGAGAACGTTCGTCGGACACTCAAACCGAGTGGAGAAGTTCAACCAACAAGAAACAACAACAGAGCGGTCGCAAACCTGTATCATGTCCCCATTCCCATGTAACGACCATCCAGCACGGAGACCCCAGTACAGTACCCCGTCTTCTGCACTGGGAACATACCCATGCACCCATGGCCGTAATCTGCTCTCCGCAGCGGCCCCCAGCTCAAAGCGCCCAGGCAGCAAGGTATCCTCCACGCATCAATACGCACAGCGCGCTGACACACAGCCCAACATTCATCTCGCCTAAGCATTGTCAGCGAGTTTCGCATCTTAAAACAAGCTGAAGCTAGCTGTAGCTGTAGTGGCGTGGCGGGATGATGAGCGCGGGCGCCGCCTTTGTTGTGCTTATGGAAGAATGTTGGGGATGACGCAGGAGGAATCGTATGATGCAACACAGACTTTGGCACTGGAAGTGGGAGAAAAGGAGATTGGATTTGAATGCGGGAAATTTGTCTGTAGTAAATTACGGAGCCAGCACAGCTCTTCTAGTGGGAGAAAGCGAGGAGTGAAACAAGTCTTGAAAATGCCCTAAAACACATCTTAAGGCCTATGGTCTCACACGCAAAGGGGAGAAAAGGCTCTGAGAGGTACTGACCGGTGGTGCGATGAAGGTGTAGGGCCGGATGGTTTGTGCCTGATAGATGGGTATGGGGTTTGAGATGGAGAGAGAGGAATGCAATTTGAGAACTCAAGAGGCGGCTATTTCTCTACTTGTTCTGTGGTTTTTTTGCGCTGGGTCACAGGTATTTATCTAGTTCGGCGAGCACAAGGGTAAAGCTGAGGTCTCAAATAAACAACTTTTCATGTCTATTTACATTGAAATTCCGGGCCAGACTGCAGGCGGATATGGTTGCGTCACATCGTGATCGTACATATATGCATCTATATAAATCCCCTGATAAATTCTTGAAGAAGTTTCAAAAGTAGTGCGTATCCAAAAAGGTATCCCGTAATGACTGTAGGAATGTAAATGCTTGTTTCACCTGGTGCAGGTCTCAAAATCGAGTAAAAGTGCTGCGCACTCCAATCACAATGCTCCTTTGACAACGTCAAGGTAGGTCTTCCCACCCGCAGCGTTGTTTTTGGCAAGGGGTCCATCCCACAACATGACCCCCCCAAAGTTGTTGATACCAGCTTTCGAGGCGCCTTGGATGGCGGTCGCCATAGCGGCTGGTTCAAGATACCCTGAACCCGCAGGAGAAGCGCCAGGTGCTCCGATATAGAGCTTCGGTCCTGAACCCAGTTGCGCACTCCACTGTTTGAAGCTATCGAGGAAGCCGGTTGTGCCTATATTACAACCAGGATTGTTGTAGAATTGGACCCATACCATGTCCATTTGCTTCATGGCGTCAAGGGGAATAGACGCGTCTGGAATCGGGCATTGAGGAGCACCGCTGATATAGTATTGACGGGACTTGTCCTGGCTCATTGCTGAACGGAGTGCTGTGACGAAGGCTGTCCAGCCAGTGGTGATTTTATTCTCACTGTCAATGTCGAATCCATCGAGCTTGATATCTCCGAAAGGTCTTGAGCCGCCAGTGCCACCTCCATAAGAATTCCACAGGGTGTTTGCAGCGCCCTTAGCTTGATCGTCACTTGTGAAAGACAGTGACGCTGCAGCGGCGCCACCGATGCTAAGCATGACTTTCTTGCTAAGACCTTGGCATATGGCGATATCGTTTGCCAGTGTTGGACAACTCTGAGTTCCACTGCAGTCATTTCCGACAGCTATGTGTGTACTTCCTCCATTGAAGGCGTCGAGGAACGCCAGAATCACAATGTCAATATTCTTGTCTTGACATAGTGACCCTAGACTCAGGGAGCCAGAAGCAGCAGACGCTCCCCAGTAAACAGCAAGACTTTTGCCTGATGCGGCCTTTGGATTGCCCCCAGAGCCTCCTGAGCTCCCGGACGGAATTTGAGATGTTTGTGCACTATTGGCAACGGACGAGCTAGGTTCAGCAACTGGGGCTGTGGGCTGAGCTGGGGGTAGGGCTGGAGGAGAGGATTTCGGGGCTCCAGCGGCCACGGAAGTAGCAGGTTGAGCGTAATTTGGAACAGCATTTTTCATCTGCGCCGGCGGAGTAGAGGCTACCGATGGCACAGCACTTGGAGGGGAACTTGCAGGAGATTGGCTTTGAGCTTGACCGGAGGGGGCGGCAGAAGGGGTTACAGACCCCGGCAGGGTAGAGTTTAGCCAGTAGTTGATCCATCCATCGTAGGCTGTGAGTTCGTTCTTGAATTGAGCGATAGCCGAGGGATCTCCTGCATTGGCAGAGGACAGCCAAGCCTGTGTCCATTCATGGAAGGTTGTGTACTGTGACTGAAGTTGTTGAAGCTCTACGACGGGGACTGGCACCGTGCCTGCGGTGGTGTCTCTGCCTCGGATATCTGAGTGACGAAACCTTCGAGACCAGTGAGGATGTGCTCTTGCGTCAGCTATGACTGATAGGGAGGCTTGGGTAAGGACAGTAGTAACAGCGACCAGCGCCGAGAAGGAAGTTGACTTGAAAAACATTGTAAGGAGTGTAGTATGTAACGAGTGTTGTTCGCACGGTAAAGATCGACCAAGGTGAGGACCGGCACACGCAAAGGAGATCGGATAGTATGTAGTAGCTAGGACGAGGGGCGTTTCTTATATATTTTTCAGTAAGGCTACCCATTGTCCCATTGTCCCACTGTTCTCCGCGCAGGAAAATAAACCCCTGAAGAATGATAACGGCGGGAATATCGGCAGGGATTTGACCAGTCCGGCCAATTCGTCAAATGCAACCCCACCAATCCTTCAGCGAACACAGGGCCAATGTGCGCGACAATCATGACTTGAAGCTCCTGAATCTTGGACAAGCTTGAAGAGACTTGGGGGGAAGTTCGATCTGGATATATGATTGGTGGGTTGAGGAAACGTCGATGTGGTGTTTCGACTGTGTTAGGCTTGGCCCGCGGATTAAGCTCATTCTAAGGATGGGCGCCCCTGAAAACGGGCCCCCTTGAGAATGCGCTGAGGATGCCAAGGCGTCTGAGGCCTCCTGTGCATCATTCTCATTCGTCCCTGAATAGCAGTCCATGGGGTTGACTAAGATCCAGACATCAGATGCGCCCACGAGCAATGTCACCAGTCACATCCCTCATAGACTTGGCCACCAACGTGCTTTTCTGGCCGAGACAGGCTGATCTGATCAACACAATTGTTGTCACAGTCCCGAATAGCCCGTCCAAAACATTTCCATTGCCGCCCCACATTGACCGCTATGATTGAAACACCGCACGCAAGATGACTGGCAACGTCTGGAAGAAATCAATTGAACGAGGGCCATGCAATTCGAGCAGTGAAACAGGAAGAGAGGAAATATGATGTTTGTCCGACTCTGACATGCATGAAATTGATCTTCAGACCCATGTCTATGCTTGAGGCATGGTAACAAAAGCAGTCGCCTTGTGAAGCGAGACCCAGGAATGCTGACAGAAGCATGATGCGATCTACACTTTCGAGTGTCATATCAAGTAGATACCCTCACATGGATTGCATGAAAAAATTCCTTCGAGTTGGTCATCCGGGTGATTGAATTGTCACACGCCGTAGCCGATGATTGTCATAGCCACCGCGTAAATTAATAGGAATAGGATCAGACCAAGGAGACACACATGCATACCTCTTGAAGGATTCGGTGCTGTTGAGTATTGGTGATGATAAATGTTGAGTGCTGATGGCACAGCCAAAGGCGAAGGTGAGACCATTGCCACCCTATCTTTGGGAAGCCAGAAGAGACACATTCGAGATGGTGGAAATCCAGACACTAATTCCCAAGGCCTTGCCGACACGATGTCTTGTAGACATACACATTACCCTTGCCTGTGATTGGTAGTATAGATTCCTCGATCTGCAGTTGGGGTATGGGTGTTCCAGTATGCACCAGTAAAGCGTAGGAATGATGGTTGAAAGTGAGATCTTTACTGTAATGTGTGGCACGTAATGTCGTTGAAGGAGCTGTTCTCATGCTGGACTGAAGAAGGCTGCTGCTGTCGTTTTCAATGAAGAAATGGAACAAAGGAGAGGATTAGATTGGGATTCCGATTTTGTCCCTCGTAACACCTCAATCGGCATCTTAATACGGAGCTATACCTAAAAGGGATTAGCCTGCATCTCATTCTCTAGTACCTACCGTAGGCACTTGGTATTTCGCAAAATCCGAGGGATCTCTTCGCCGTGAGCCTCTTGCAGTTGGCCCTTTCAGCGCGCGCCCGGTTGATTAAGTTGCTGGGCTCTAACTAAAGAACCATGGAACACGACACAATCCTAACCATGCCTCATCTTCTCTTTCTCGCCCACCCAACCCTTTTCCCTCATCCATTTCCACCCACATCATCCTTCAAAAGAACCTCAACCATCTCGCCGCCCATCAGAGTAATTGCCACTTACTGCTGCTCGCCAACACAAAACCCACCCACCCACGCGGGTAAAAAGAGTGTCCACCTGCCAGCGTCTTTCACGGTCGCAAAGTCACCAGACTGCCTCAACGCCCTGAAACCACCTTGACCTGCTGCATTCCATCTCACCAACCCTTACCACGCTGCCCGATAATCCAAAAGGCCACCAACACAAGTAATCATCAGCTTCCTCAAATCCGTTAAAATACCTAATCAAAGAAACAGACCATGGTTCCTCCAAAGCAGCCAAGTGGTTTAAGACGAGTACCCAGCTCGTTGTCCAAAGTCTCCACTCCTCCCACCACGACTCCATCCAAACAAAACAAACCCACCCAGCCAACCAAAATAATACAACTGAAGCTTTCTAAAGCCATCCTATCGCGCTTTCCTCAAGAGAAAACAGCATCCAAGCCCACCGAAGTAAAGCCATCAACTAAAAAAGTCTCGGAGCCCTCGCCCCCAGCTTCACTACCAGCCTCTACTCCTGCCAGCTCAGACCCTGATGCCACATCTGTACGAGGTGGTGTAGCCGAAGATTCTAAGTCTTCTGGCAAAGATACCACGAAAGATGACTCCAGTACACCAAAGACTGGCGAGAAGCGGGAATTAGGAACTGGCGTGATTGGGGATGCGGAGGCAAAGCCAAAACCAGTCCAGAGGAAGCGGCCACGAGTGTAAGCCATGCCTTCCCTAAACCTGTCTATTTAGCATGACTTGACTGACCCATCATAGAGGTGAGAATGGAAGAATCGACGGCCGCACCACCGCCGCCAAAGCCCTGGGCTATTCAGCAGGAACTCACAAACTCGGCCCCAAAGCCAACCAAGGTGTCATCAATGAGAAGCTGCGTGCGCTTGATCGTACACCGAAGCCGTGCAGGAAATGGCAGAAGACTGGATTCAAGATCAAGTCCTTTACTGGGAGGACCTGGGAGGTTCCTACCTGGCGAACCAAGAACGCGAGATTGTTCGGTGCTGAAGCAGGTTCTCAAAAGGGGACATCCAACGATCTGAGCAAAGACAATAGCAGTAGTAACGTTGGTAGTGACAAGAGCCCTACTGGCGAGAACACCAAGGTCGCCAGCTCTCCTGTTGCTATTGCTCCGCCACCCGCCTAGACACATCTCGAAGTATGACCTTATTGTATGCGAAGCCGGAAAATATACACGGAGACTTGTACCCTCAATCAGCATTGTCAGCATAGCGCGGAGTTAGGTGCCAATGGACCGATACCTGTACAACTTTTTTCTTCAAGGTTGGGATCCCTACAAAAGCAGAACGGCATTGGGAAAGGGTTTGCAGCGAACCTTACAGGGCGGCATAGAAGATACAGGTGTTTTGACTACACGTATTCTACGATGCTGTTATGGCGAAGACTTTGCTAATTTTCACAACCACGACGATACCATTTGCTCCTATGCAACCCAACCCTGTTGTAACACAAAATTTGGAAGTTCTTGGCACTTTCCATGCAACAAGCTGCCATCCAGACTACGTTGCAACGTCCTCGTGTCTATTAGGTGCAAGAGTGAGGCATATCTCAAGTGCACCACTCCCTTGAGCAAGTACGGCTGGTGGCACATGCCCCGGGCTCATCCATGTCTTCTCTTGTCTGTCACAAGGGAGGGCCAAGACAGACTATCACATCTCTGAGCAGCCTATGGTATCATGCACTTCCTCAATTCCTTCTGGCTTTTCGAAACTGGTCTCTGCATTACGAGAAATGATGGCACACGACCAGGGACAAAAGTCCAGAACCTTTGCAGCCCGAAAATCTTAATGTAGCCAATTCACTATAGAAGCTTTTCGAAGGTCTTGTCTCTGTGTTTGTAGCCATTGATCATATCAAAAAGACTTCTTGAAGGCGCTGAAAGTCGTAGCTTTGCTTGTAGATAATGGTTTCGTGAAGCACATCACCTGGTTGAAGGAGCGAATGAAATCCCGAGGGCGGGGGATTATAAAAGAAGGGTCCGGCCGAGCAAGATGTCGACTGATGTAGAGGAACCTCCAAACGTCGAACACAATCACTTCTCTTGCATCTTCATGTAGCAACTCCAATTATGACCCATCTAGTCAGTCATCACTCGCTCCATACATCCCCTGGCCTCGTCGGCGCTATGACCGACAAGAACCTGGTGTCATAGCACATTGGCGCCTTCATGAGGTGTCCCTGACCATATCACCACAACCGTTGCAGACGGAGGACCTTTCAGGTCACTTCGGAACAGCTATATCGCTTGTCAAAGAAGCTTTCCATTCCCTTCTTCTCACCAAAGCAGCCTGCCAGAAGGCATCAGGCCGGAGGAAAGGCTGCGACAGGCTCCTACTTCTCCTCACCGGTTACTACAGAAAATGACAAGCGCCCCACCTCGAGGCTCCCCTGGGGCCCCTCACCTGTCTTATTCGAGTCCTGATATGCCACGTCGATCTTCTTATGCATCAGTAGCCGCCGGTACAGCAGCACCTCCTCAACCCACAGCGTCTGTGCACCTCCCCGGGACGCGGAATCCAAACGCAGCCCTGTACAGACAGCATTTGTTTGGCGTACAACCGTCAGGAACACCTCCGATGGCTTCAGAAATAGATGGGCAAGCAGAGAGCGGAGCGAGCATCCCCGAATCATGGGGAAGGGGAAGGGACAGTATGTCAAGCTTTACAAGCCCTCGATTTTCCGGGCAAGGATGTGGCTCTCTCAACAACGGGGCGAATGGTGGATTCTTCAAGCCGACATATTTACGGAATTCAAAATACGTGGAGACCTTGGAAGCAGCCCATGAAGCCAGCATCGCAGCTCAGAGAGAAGAGGCCCCACCCCGTTCGTCCAACGCGGGATCCCTCTCGAAAAGCTCCAGCGTCGTGAGCCTTCCGTCGAAAATGCAAGCGTCGCATCGGGGGATGGCATACGACGTTGTTGAGCATCAGGCCCCAGTGGTAGGTGTTGGTCCAACCCCGTTGCCGTCGAGGTGGGCAGAAGTAGACAAGAACACCGCGATAGAGGTTGGGGCAGACGGCCAAGAAGTCAGATACGTTAGCCAAGTGAAACTATCAGATAATGAGGCCGCCGCTGCCCGATCAGATTACCCTATGCCTTCGCAGTGCGGTCTCTATTACTACGAAGTCTACATCAATTCGAGAGGGAAGGATGGCATGATCGGCGTTGGATTCTCTGGACCCAAGGCATCGTTAGAGAAGCTGCCGGGTTGGGAGCAGGATAGCTGGGCGTATCATGGAGACGATGGCAAATCGTTCTGCTGTCATACTACACCGAAGAGTTACGGACCTAAGTTTGAGACTGGAGATGTCATTGGCTGCGGAGTTAATTTCATGACTGGCTGTGCATTTTTCACAAAGAACGGCGTTTTCTTAGGTGAGTCTTTTCGAGGGTTAATGAATCTACGCTGACATTTAGACTAGGTAATGCGTTTCGTGATATCAAAGAGACGTGTCTGTACCCTGCTGTTGGCATGAAACGACCACACGCACATTTGACTGTCAACTTTGGTCAATACCCATTCTACTTCGACATTGATGCAAAGATGAGAGTAAGTCTTCTCGGAAGTATCTTGACGTGGGCAGTCAACTCACATTACGTAGCACGAGGTGCAAGGACTCCGCGAGGAAATTAGCTTGGTCAATGTCTCGAATCTCCACCCAAAACTCAGCAAAGACGACTTGTGTAAAGCCCTGGTGGCTCAGTACCTCTCCCACGATGGATATGTTGAGACAGCCAAGGCATTTGCAGGGGAAGTAAGGGCAGAGGCAAAGGTATTACGGGGTCCATCATCGAACTCAGAGCTTGAGCCATATCTTGTTGTTGAAGAGGACCGTGACGCTGCCGCCCGTCACCGTAAGTTTTGAAGCCTGCATCAAGAGACATTTGAAGAAACCACTAACGATTTTAGAAATACGATCGGCCATCCTCGAAGGAGACATGGATGAAACACTGAAGCTCACATCATCCATCTACCCACACGTCCTACGCGACAACCGAGAAATCTACTTCCGTCTTCGGTGTCGTAAATTCATCGAAATGATGCGCAAGAGTGCCGAATTGCTCGACCATCCCCCTTCAAAGCCAGCCAAATCCGTTAACGGCCACTCAATAGCAGTCTCAGACGATGGCTTCGAGCCAGAAATGGACCTCGACGAACCGATGAAAGATGGTGATGACTGGGACAAAATGGACACGGAAGAAGCTGACAGTAGCGTCAAACACAACGACATGATCAGCAGAGCCATTGCCTACGGCCAGGAGCTGAATCATGAATTCAAGGGTGACCAGAACAAGTTTTTCGGTGAAGTTCTCACTGAACTGTTCGGCATGCTTGCGTACAAGGACGCGAGAAAATCTCCGGCAGCGCATCTTCTGGAGAGTAGCCAGAGGGCGTCGGTAGCTGAAGGGCTTACTTCTGCTATGTTGAGTGAGTCAACCCGTCTCGTTTCCCGTACATTGCGTTCATGCTAACTCAAAGCCTAGCATCGCTCGGTAGATCATCCTCGACAGCGCTCGAACGCGTCTATCAACAAACGGTCGCCTTGATCGACACCATCAGTGAAGACGGCGGTCCTGGCTCCTTTCTCAACGTTCGGAATATACTTAAAGGCGACCGATCGTGGTGATCAGCAATGCAGACTACTCATTGATTTTCGAGCATCATTGGGAGCGGGACGGTGTCCACGGAGCTTGCTTGAATGGCGCGAATTGGCTCTTTATGGATACAGAATGGTTGGTGGCTCGTCGGTGTTCCTGCGTAGGGTGCTTGGGAATGCAGAGGCGTACTTTTGCCCCTCTCTCTTGCGGTGGGATTACAGGGAGAGACATTGGGTGTATTTAGACTAAGTAAGACATACCAACAGGAGTATTGTGGTAGCTTTTCGTAAGTGGAAATCGGTTGCTGCTAAATCTAATACTGACTTTAGGTCTGCAATTAGCGCTTCCCAGAAAGGAAAGTCCTACTGCGGTGGCAAGTGTACGGCATCATCTTGTCCCACAAGGCCATACTACAAATTTTTTTGGTTGTCTCTTCTCTTGCATTCGCCTGAACATGATCCGGCTTGTATATACGATGGCACTGCAGTCTTGTAATAACGATGGACCCATGCTGATTGGGTACACTCTCTCCTATCGGTGGAGGTAGCACGAATGGCGAAAGACACTCGAGATCTCTTCGCTTGGCGGCGAAGGGACGCATCGAAGCCGCCTCCCCTATGGAAGTACAGATCCTCGAATTTTTTCATCGTCTTCACTATCTCTATTGCTGTTTTTACCGTATGTGTTTCTGCTCCCTTCGATCGCTATTGAAATGAGACGAAAGAATAGTCCTTAGTTCCCCTTGCTTTTGAATTCCGAAGTTGACGATTTGATGCTAGGATATATTTTTATATAGCGTAGTATGAATTCACTTCGACTAGCCGGCGGTGTTTCCGTTCTGAAGAAGATTCTAGATTGTGCCCGTCCTTCCATACGCATTGAGCACCCGCGTTGGCGTCGCAGCAGAAGACGGTATACCTCCCCTTTTAGGACAGGAGTTCCCACACTCAATGCCAGACCTAACACTTCACAGTCCAGCACTGGGTCTCTGTCCTTCTGGCCGTCTATGGTGCTGCCCTGCTCGGAGCATCTCGTATGGACCTCATCCGAAAACCACATCCTAGTGAGGACTAACTCTTCTCAGCGGTGACAGGCTACTTCGCTGACCGCACCCCGAATCGGCGTCTTCCCTTTATGCTCGGGCTACTCGCTCTCATAGGCGCTACCCTCCTCCTTGCGCTGTCCTCAACTCTGCCCCTCCTCATCGTTGGCCGCGTCCTTCAAGGTGTCTCAGCCGCCGTCGTCTGGGGTGTTGGCTCTGCCCTCCTCGTCGACACCGTAGGATCTGAGCAAATCGGCTAGGCATTCGGATATGTAAGCTTGAGCATGAGTGTTGCGGTGCTACTCGGCCCGCTACTGGGAGGCGTCGTGTACGATCGGGCGGGGTACCTGGCCGTTTACGGCATGGTGTTCGGACTGCTCGGTTTGGACATGATCTTAAGACTGGCGCTTGTGGAGAAGAAAGTCGCGCTGAGGTGGAAAGAGCCTGAAACGCCAGCAACCACCCAGGTTGAAGCCATAAAGCGGTCACCCGAGTCCGAGAAACCACCACGAGAAGGCGCACCACCATCGCCATCATCCCCCTCCCCTTCAATTCAGCAAACCCAAGAACCTCATAGACAACTCCCCTTTGCGGCCACCCTCAGCACGACTCCACGCCCGCCACCGTCCCGCCACCCTATCCTCACCCTCTTAACCACCCACCGCCTGCTCGCCGCCCTCTTCTGCACCCTAACCCAATCCACCCTCCTAACAGCCTGGGACGCCATCCTCCCCCTCCGCACCCTCCACCTCTTCGCCTGGACCTCCCTTGGCAGCGGCCTCATCTTCCTCCCCCTTATTCTCCCCTCCTTCCTCTCCCCCCTCATCGGCATGTGGGCCGACAGGCGCGGCCCCCGCGTTCCCACCACCCTGGGCTTCACTCTCGCAATTCCGTTCTTGGTGCTCATGCGAGTCGTGCAGGAAGATACGCCAGCGCAGAAAGTGGTGCTCTGCATCCTGCTGGCTTTTCTGGGAATCGCGCTGGATTTTGCCATGACGCCGCTGTTCGCGGAGGTGGCGTATGTGATTGAGGCGGAGGAGAGCCGGAGGCCCGGGGTTTGGGGACGGGGGGTGTATGCGTTGGCGTATGGGTTGTTCAATGTGGCTTTCGCTGGGGGCATGTTGGTTGGGCCGTTGCTCGGTGGTGCGGTTGTGCAGGGGATTGGGTGGGGGAGGGTGGGGTGGGCTTTGGCTATCTTGAGCGCGGCGGGGGCGGGGGTCAGTGCGTTGTGGGTTGGGGGGTGGATTGGGGATTTTTGGACGTTGAAGGGGAGGCGCGCTGGGGAGGGGGACGAGGAGGGTGAGGCTGATCTTGGAGACAGAGGTGGAGAGCGTGGAGAGCGTGGGCGAGAGAATGGTGGGGTGGAAGAGGCTAGGCAGGAGAGTGGAGTAGCGGTGCTGAGACGTCCGGGACCGGACGAGGAATGAGGGCTGCATCCATCTTCCTCGAGAGCAAGGGGGATTCTCCTGGTGATGATGATGCACACGCGCTGAAAATCCGGCAGCAGGAAACAGGATGCAGAGTCGAGAGCTGCAGGCCGTACCTCGAGAATTAAAGCATGGGAAGTCGGACATGAAACCCTTGAGCCTCCTTCGAACGGGGGAATCACTTCCCTCGATCCCACGTGCCAGGAGTGCTGCTGCGTCCACGCCGCCGAAACGCCGTTTTTTTTTTTTTTTTTTTTTTTTTTAAAAAGAGATGCGAAGACAGCGTGCGTGACTGCCTTAGTTGGATGGAGAAGAGAACGAGCTGAGAAGATCAAGGAAAGTGAGATGAGGGGGGAAGAGTCAGGGGGAAGAATTGGAGCGTTGCATGCTCCTCCTCCGTAACCTGCCCATTTACTGTAATCGGTCCCACACCACTCCAAACACCCAAGTCTACACCTCCCGCGCCAACAGGCGGCGCAGAAACGCTCCACCTCTCCCTGTCTACCTATCAGCCGTATGTAGCAGCTCACGTGAAATCCGAACCCCTGGGGTTTTACGATTCCCCACGACCAAGGGCGGCGCAAAAGGTGAACTCCTCCTGACCCACCCCCCCTCACGTTTCTCTTCCTAGGTAGGTAGGCGCTGCTCGCCCCCCTTATGTCTTCGGAAATTATTCACCCGACTTAGGTATCCCCTATCGCCTCCCTCCCTTCCCCCCTCGCCTTCACCGTCTACCCAAATAGCTCCTCCAAAACGCATCCGCTGCCTCGCCC
>JAABUQ010008682.1_pt1 | contig 14132 bp, 14 predicted proteins | sample 5560001 | NCBI WGS metagenome assembly JAABUQ01 (sample SAMN10711888, study PRJNA513371) | rock metagenome | isolation source: Antarctica rocks | place: Antarctica: Victoria Land, Finger Mt nord | collected 2015-12-18
AACAAACGATTATTATATAATAGTAAAACAAATAATAAAATATTTAATTAATATAATTGAAATTGAAATAGTATTTAAATTAAATTATATATATAATAAGATTTTCTAAACTTATTCTGACTCTTCTTAATATAATAATATTAATTATAATTATATTATTAATTGAAATTAAATATATTATTATATTAAAAATATATAAAAAATTATATATTTTAAAAATTTACTTCAAAAGTTTAAATATAATAAAGAAAATATAAAAATTATAAAAATAAATTTAAATAATAAATTAATAATTAATTTGATCGAAAATTTTATAATATATTTTTTAAAATAAAAAATATATAACTTCAATATTATAAAGTAAAAGAATTAATATAAAATAAAAATTAAATTATAAATTAAATTTTTATTAAAAAAATAGTAACAAAGTTTTTAACGAAATTAATAATAATAATAAGTTCAAAGTATATATTTTAACTGTTAAAATTAGTTTAAAAAGGCAAAAAAAGAAATATAAAACTTAATAAATTATTTATTAATAATATTTTAAAAGTTATTATAAAGTTAAAAAAATATCAAAAAATAATTAATATAATTTCTTTAACAATATTAAATTAAATTAAATTTAATATATTACAATTTCGAATTATTATTATTAATTAAATTATATATTAAATAATTAAAATTATATTTAAAACAATTTAGTTTTATTAAATATTTTATTATTTATAAAATTTAAATTAATTTGCTATATATATAAATAAACTTGTATTTTTAAATAAATAAAGCAATTGAAATTTCTTAAGTCAATAGAGAATATTATTAAAAATGCAACCGTATTCAAAATACGTTATTTATATATTTATTAATATTTTTTATAATTAATATATTTTTTCAAGTGAAAGAAGCAATTCGAAACTGAATAAAATTGTAAATTATATAATTATTTTGGTCGTAAATATTAATAATCGTAAATTGTAATAATTATACTTTATATAGATTCGAACGCAAAACCTTTGTTATAAATTAACATCTTTCGGTATATAATATTAATATTGGAATTCCTAAGATTATAACTATCAGATGTACTCAGGGTTAAATTGTTTGATTGATAAACAATAGACATATTACCCTAATATATATTATTACAAAGCCTTAAATAGGGGCAAATAAATATCCCTAGCCGTATTCTATACCAATTGCTTCGCCTGATAAAGTGGAGAACATGTAGTATAATAGTGGTAGTTTGATAGTATGATTAAGGGTCCAAATGACCTTAGAGAAGGCAAAATGGGAAAAACGGGCTGAAAAGGGAAAACAGGGGTAGTGATAGCTGACATGATGTTTACCTTCCACCCGTCCATTTAGCTTATCGCGGTCCCATCAGTCGGTATGCTCGCCGAAACAGATCTCAGCCTACCAGGTCCCGCTCGCCCACCGATTACCAAGTACAGTTATATTCCCTTTCAACGCGATATCTATCCCGTTGCACGTTCGGCTTTAACGCCATCGTCTGTATTCTGATGCTCTAAGCGATTCTATACGACCTCTGTGCCATTCCATTCTATATTCTTATAATCCACTTACTTGGCAATCACGTGTTGCGGTATAACCTTGCAATCGCAAGAAAGACAAGTAAAATCTATCGCTCTTGGGATTTCGATATGATCTTAAATCGATGATTTCTACAAAATAATACTTCATAAAAATCTTGCTCTCCTTCCTCCGTTTGACTGACTTTACTTCCAGATGTACTGGATGCAGCAGCACCACCATCGGGAGAGCAATCAGGGAGAAATCGCCTGATTGAAGGCTAATGGAGCATGGCTCCTTAATATACAGGATGAGGCCCTGAAAAAGGGCAAATGAATGGAATGATGGTAAACCAGGTGGCTGTTGGCTATGAAGGAAAAAACAAGGCCCAGTGAGTGTTTGGAGCCAATACCCAGGATGGTGGAATGCAGTACAAATCGTTGCTTGGTGCGTCTGACAAATGAGACGAAGACATTCACGCAACCCTGACGCGTGCTCTTATACTACCAATCTAGCATCTCCCTACAGTCTCCATCCAACGAGGCCGACCATGGCTGCGACGAAGGAACCAACAAGGAGATATTTGTCCTGCGTCGGTCAGCATCGATTACGACCTTGTACTGCGGACTTACTTTGGCAATGAAACCGCCATTGGAGATGTTGCTGTGCGTCGAATTCAAGCCGCCGGCTGCAGTGGCGGTCGGCACTGTACTGCCGAAGGCAGGCGTGGTCGGCACAGCATTTGAACCACCAAAATGGTCGAAGCAGGCAGAGGATGTCGCCTGCCCGCAGCAGGAGTCAATCCGGGCTTGATTGACGCTGGTGCAATATCGACAGACGCCGTCAACAGCCATTTGCTCCAACAGGGTTGACTGGTCGGATGCGATATTGGTAAGGGGGGGCAGTCCTTGAAGGTAGTCCGTGCAGATGCTGAACGAGGTCACAAGGACCCCCGAGGGAGCGGACGCTGTTGTCGCCCCGATGAAATGCGAGAAGACCGTGGAGTCGGCCTGGACGTGCATGAACGGCGCCAACGCAGCTAGGTAGATAAGATTGGCTGAAAAGGAGGGCATAATGGCAGAGACGTCGAGCTAGGTTGCTATGGAGCGTTCGATGCTTGTAACAGCACTCAAAGGATATTCAACATGTAGTGATCTTGATGGAAACGAAAGAGAATACAAGCAAAGGCTTCTCGATCATAGCAATTATGGGCCGACCTTGTATATTTAATGTAATCGCGGTGGCACAGCATAACAGTCTCGCCCATCGCGAATTCCCAAATTTATGCGGGAATAGTCAATAATAAAAAGTTGCGCAGTTATTCAAGGCAAGTCTGCTGTAAGTATCGTTGAATTCCGTGTTTGGATGAGTATAGAGCGTGTGCAAGCTAGGCAACGCAAATAGAAACGCCACAGCGGCAGAGAAGCCACGGCCATTGGAAGTCCATGGTCAACAACAGATTTAGCAAGCTCATTCCTAAAGCGTTTCTTCGCAGACTACATGAGCTTTGCCGCAATGGAGATTATAACGTAGTAGTTGCGCGCGTTGCTTGAGCGGCGTACATAGCAATTGTGGCAGTTGACGCACCAATCTAGTTGATTGGCCAATCAACGTACGTTGGATTGGCAATCCAACTGACGATTGGCCATCCAACGTACTAATGCAGGTAGTTGGCCAATTACCTAGTTGACAGCCCAATTGCCTGCAGTAGTACGTTGAATAGCTATTCACCTAGAGCCGCTTTTACTCCCCCTAAACGGCTCCCTTTAAACGGCTCCCCCGCTCCTTTCAAACAACCCCCCCCCTAAACGATCGTAGGGTAATCGCAAAAACAAAAAAAAATCTCTGTCGCAAAATTCGAGGACCCGTTTAGGAAGAGCCGTTTAGGGGGAGCCGTTTAGGGAGGTACGTTAAACCAGCGATATACTATCATTTATATGGTTAGTGATTGCTTCGTCAACTAGTCTTTTACCTATCTAACCTAGCTGTATGCTTAGCCGTTGAATGATCAATTTAGTCAGTTGATTGATAGTTCAGCAGCATTGGTGCGTTAACTGCCACACAATTCCTGTATCCGTGAAAATCCTGTTCAGCCTCTTCTTATTGTAGCGGATATCCGCCACATCCATATTCCACCAAGGTGGTGACCGGCCTGGCCCTTTGCCTATCCACTTCTTTCTACCTGCCTTAGTCTGTTATTTGCTCTGTCTTGCTCCCCAGCCTGCCGTTCAGCGACCTGCCCCTGTCGAGCTGCGTGTCTGCTGTCTGCCCAGGATCCCTGGTCTGCGCCGCCCTGCAATTGTGGCTGTTCATTCGCCTACCTTGTTCCATACCATACTCCCTGTGCGACTCCTTGCCCTGCCCCGCTCTTTCACCTGCCCTGAGATGCTGCCCGTCTTCCCCTGTCTTGCTTCTTGTCCTGCTGGCTGGCTAGCTACCGGGCTGGGCGCCTACTGTCTACCTAGCCTAGTATTTGCTGTTTACCGGCATTTAAATAAATGTTCGAATTGTTGTTGCGCAATCCTTGCAGCAGAAAATTTTAATTCTAGCTATGGAGATATACTGTCAGGAAGATTTCGGGGTGCGGAGCGACGGTCCTAGCACTATGGAGAGGAAGTAATGAAATATCTTTTTATTCCGCTCAAGGTCGTAGCAGAGGTGGAGGGTCTCGTATTTTCTTTGGATAGGTACCGTTTAGGAATTCCTCAGCCCACCTACTCGTTAGTGGATTCACCATCTTCGCTCCAAGCTCTAACAGCAATTCTACTACACGATCCTCTCCATACATCATCGCGCTGAGTATTGGGGCTGGCTCTTCGGGGTAACCAGTACTGTCGATATCGACTCCAGCTTTGACCAGAACCCGAATCACTTCCGTATGACCCCTTATGATTGCGTCCGAGAAAGCATACTCTCCACATTCGGAAGCGTTGATGTCGGCCCCTCTGTCCAGAAGAAGTCGCATTGTGCCCACATTCTGACTCCTCACTGCTTCAATTAGAGGATTTAGGAACCCGCTGCCAGACTCTGCGTTGACGTCGGCACCATTGTCGAGGAGGACACGAACGACGTCCTCGTGGCCGCATCTCGCTGCTAGGTTGAGGGCACCCTTGTTACCATATTCATCATCATTGAAAAGGGTCCCTCTCTCCAGAAGCAAAGACACAACGAGGGCGTGGCCGCCTCCGGCGGCCTCAGTCAGTGCATGTTCATCGCAATTCCCTCGGAAGTTGACATTGATCCCGTTGTCCAGTATTGTCTGAACCAATCGAATATGGCCATATCTGGATGCCACCAATAGCATTTCAGATTGTAGCCTTCCGAGATTGGCAGAATTGTGTTTGTCGAGTAAGCAAGTGACCACATTTGCATGACCGAGACGCACGGCTTCCATTATCGCATTGTCGTAAGCTACTCCCGCAGTCTGGAGTCCGTAATTCGGCTCTAAAAGAAGCCGGACGATCGCTTCGTCGCCTCTCCGGGAGGCGGCTTGTAGCGCGGTGTCTTCACCATGACAATAAGCGGCACGGCCCCCTACGTTGCTGGCGCTGGCTCCATGCTCGAGCAAGAGCCATACGACTTGGGCATGTCCTCGCCCTGCCGCCGCCCTCAATGGAGAGCCAAAATACTCGCTGTTTGTATTGACATCGACGCCCTCGCGAAGTAAAGACGCTACGATATCCAGCTTTCCGAGAAAGGCTACAGCAGCGAGGATGTGAGTCGAGACATCTTCTGAACGCTCGCATGTTCTCGAATCTGAAATTATCATTTTCACAGCGTTGAGGGGTCCTTGATGGAACACTGCAGCCGCCAAAAGAGCCTCCCTGATGCTGCTTTGCGGTATGTCGATGCAACCTGGGGAAAACTCTTGTACCCGTTGAGCGATTCGGTCAATTGCATATAGATGTGGAGCCTCCTCAGATGGGGCGCTATTGAGTCTCAGAAGTAACAGTTTGGCCAGTATTGACCCGTCAATCAACGGAAAATAATCGTTGACATGTCTACAGCCTTGGCGTGCGCAAATAATTTTGCGGCCCAGCATAACATCTAGGATTTCGTGATCAAACCACCCTTGTGTAGTCAGTCAGTATTCATTGCAACTCCTTTGTATTTCGTCGTCCTTTCTTACCGCAAACGGCTCTGAGGGTCAACACTTTGCGCAAACCGAGATGATTGACGAGTTCGTCAATGATTTGCCGACGTGGTAGCCACGGTAGTGCTGTCAAGCTTGTATTGCATGATGACATGTTGACGTGAATTGAGCGATGGTGGTCATCTGCTATTGCTACTGGTTTGAAAGCCTGGAGATGAGCGGGCAGAAGGTATGGTTATTTATCACGGCGAGCGTCGGTCCTCAGCCGCTGCACCGCCACCAGGCGTAGCTCAGGATCGAGATGCAGCATTACGTGAAGCGCTTGGTTTTAGTTGCTTTCTATAGCTACTTTGCAATCTAGACCAGCTGAGATCCTTACGGACGAATCTGTCGATAAGGAGTAGCAAAGGGAGTCTTAGTTCAACCCATTACCGTCCCCTTCGTCGTCCTCATGAAAATATGCATTCCGAGCCTTCTTCATCTCAATAGCCCCCTTCCACCGTTTATCCGCACCTTTCGAATCCCAGGCCGCTATACCAACCGCAATCATGGACAAAAGAAATTCTGCGATCAGCATGCACTTGGCTATATGCTCAATGTGGCACTGTGGCGGGTAGATGGCTTCAACCGTTCTGGAGTTTGCCATACTACAAGCCCAACTTTCCAAGTCAAAGGTGCCACTATCATATGCTCTTGTATGACCAAAATCGTTGGCGTTAGGGTCAAAGGTTGCCGAGCGTGTGTGGATAGCGAGAATCGTTATAAGGGCGATAAGGGAGAAGACAGCGTTTAGGATGATAATAAGAATCACACGCTGTGGGGCGACAAGACATTTCTGGTGTATGAGGTATGGCGTCAGTCATTGCAGATACCATGGGAGGGGAAAGGGAATCGTTCGAGTCTTACCCTTTTTCTATCGCTCCAAGCACAAAAAGTGAAGGTAGAGACTGTGAATGCTGTAACAAGCAAAGCGATACTTGATGCCACGGCAAGGTTGATCGCGCTTGTGCTGAAGCTTGGAGGAAGCGCAGGAACAAGTTCACTGGTTTTTTTATCGTTGGGATTGAGGTCGAAGAGTGTGTCAGAATACACGTTGATGAATTTGAAGCTTGTAATGTTGAGACTTAGACTGGTGATGGAAGCGATCGCTTGGAAGGCGAGGGTAGCTACCAAGCAATCACGAGCGAGATGGGAAGTCATGTTGCAGAAGATTTTTTCGTATGCATTCAAGTCAACAGAAACCGAGTGGAAGACGGGCAGAACGTATCAACGTGCCAAATATATGTGTGTCCATGTGTGAGGCTAACAAGAACTGTGCTATTATTGCATCCTATTCATAAGGAGCAAGGTCATGCGCCGGCCGTGATGCATCAGGACTTCGCCCCTCATGTCAGCTGAGGGATTCGCGCTGGAGGCTATGTCACCTGAGACGATGTAGGATCCTATTGCTTGAAGGCGAGCTCGAGAGAATGTCGAAGCTATACGGACCAATGTCGGACTAACCGCCCGGCGATCCAGCGGTTAGCAGTCACCTAGCTGAGGACCGCACTGCAGGAGTCACTGCAGCTGAATCACACTGTGCTGTTTCAGGCGAGATTCGGACTGTCACAACCAAGCAATACCAAAGGCCTCACCCGAGGGACCCTAAGGAGCTGTTCTTATCCAGCCGCCGCTGTGCCGTGTAGGATGCAGCCTATTCCTTTGAGCCTTGGCATTTTCGTTTGGGCTTTCTCGGATCTGATATGGCCGACAAATTGCAATAGACTCGTCTTACTACATTGTGGAGGAGCTTGAGAGCTACCCTTGCCTCCCCGCGGTTACTATCCACTTAAGAATTCGAAAGCTGTTATCATTTCTCCGTATTTATTATTGATTTAAGAATTTAAAAACTGTTTACTTGTAAGGCTATAGTACCTAAGAAGGGGGGGTAGGGCAAGAGCCTAATACCCTCGCAGCTATCGTTTTGGCCCGGTGGCCGAACAGTAGCGATCCTTACAATACTTTTCTCCGCAATTATTATTGATTTAAAAACTTGAAAGTTATTATTGTTTTTTTGTAATTATTATTGACTTAAGAGTTTAAGAATTATTGTTATTTCCCTATAGTTATTATCGATTAAAAAGGTTAAAATTTATTTTTATTTCCTAATGTTTATTATTAATTTAAAATATTATAATTAAAATATAAATTTCGTTGAAAAGTTAATTAATTAATATATATTATTGCAATTAATTAATTATTACTTTTTCCTTAATATTAATTAATATATAATACAAAATTAATAAAAGTATAATATAATGTTTATTGTATTTTTTTTAAATAAGGTTGTATTATTGTTATTAGAAAGTATTCAAAACAATATATATTTGAAAAAATTTTGCGATGAATAAATTTTTTTCCTTTTATAATTATTTTATAATAACTATTCCTTTTGTTAATTTTGTATTATATTATTTCCAAAAATTGGTAAAATAATCAGTCGTTTTGGAATATTTTAAAATTTAAAATTCTTTAAAGTAACCAAATTAGTATATTAAATGTTTAAAATAAAAATCGCGAATTATTAAAGTATTTATTCTTATATTCAATAAATATTTATTTAAAGTTTATATAATAATATTTTATACTCTTTGGCGCTTTATATATATATAAATAATATAAATAATAAAGTAAATATATTTTACCAATAAAGAAATGCAAAGTAGCAATGATTTAATACTATAAGGCTAGGGCAGTTATATACTATTGTAAATACAATTAGCAATTTGTTGAGAATAAGATTTTAAAAATATAATTATACTTTAGAATTACTTATTCAATTATATAATTTAATATTTTCCCTTAATTAAATAAGTAATTATTCGGATAATTAGTTTTATTACTTTAAATATTCGCTTATTAATAAAAATTAATATACAACTTTTTTTAAATTAAACCTTTTTTAAACTTTTATATAAGAATATATAATAATTTAGCCTTGTAATATTGGAAATATAAATATTAATTAGATTTATAACTTGTTAAAAATAAGATTTTAAAAATATAAATATATTTTAAAATTATTTATTCAATTATATAATCCAATATTCTCCGTTAATTGAATAAGTAATTATTCGAATTATTAAATTTGTTATTTAAAATATTTGCTTATTAATAGGATCGAATATATAACCTTTTTTAAGCTAAACCTTTTTTAAGTTTTCATATAAAGATATATAGTAAATTTTGTAATATTGGAAGCGCAGAACGCTAACCGGACTTATAACCTATTAAGAATAAGATTCTAAAAATATAACCACACCCTAGAATTACTTATTCAATGATATAATCCAATACAATTGGAACTTCAACTAGCATCATTGCCTACCTAAGATAATGTAGTTGAATAGTGAGTTGATTGATGGGTGAACGAGATTCATGCTTCAACCATAACAAGGAGCTTAGGAACTGCCTTTGTCTCCCCGCGGTTATCACCGACTCAGGAGCTTAGGAAATACCCTTGACTCCCTAGGGTCCACGGCAATCTCTGTCGGGCTTCAGGAAGAATCTACTATAGAGCCTTTCTAGATTCCCGAGGATTATTCGATAATCTTCGGCTGCCTTTGCTCGAACCACACCTTCGGGTAGAAGAAAGAGTTTTGCCTGTACCTTTCCCTTCCCTACATCCCTACCTCGCCGTGGCTATCTATTATTTGGGGACTTGGGAACTGCACTTGTCTCCCCACTATTCACAGCGTATCCAAGTCAGAGACTTGCTCTGATGAGGTGTATTGCCAAGCCGTGACGGCGTTGTCATAGACTCAGGAACTTGGAAATTGCCCTTGTTTTCCGCACGTCTGTACCGATGTCCATTCAGGCATATACGTTTGGCTGGCATGTCGTTGGGTTTTAGCAGGTCCTGCTTGTCCATGGTAACATCTGCACTGCCAATTTGACCCAAAACCTCCGTCACCAAGACCAGCCCTACACAGCTTTCCAAAATACCAGACACCAAAATATCTTCATCACCAACATTCATCCATCAGATTCTCTTACAACTCCATTACACCCTCTATCATTACCATCTGCAGCTTCTCTAAGCCTCAAAACTAGCCTGCACCAACAAACCCAAAAACTCTAATACCAAAACCTTCCCTACAAACTCTCCTTCGCCATCACATATCATGTTACCAGCAACTCCGCTCCGTTCTCCTCTTCTTCCTTTGCCTCCCTCTACGAACGATGTCTCAGAACCTCTGCCCAATAGGCACATGCAACCTTTTCCCCTCAAACAATAGATAAAGCAGGATTTAATTTGAAACAGCTCAGAAACCTCGTCGAATGCGATATATGCTACATACAATTAGATGGTTGGGAGCTATTGGATAGACCCAGCCAAGAGCATGTAAAACGATCACCTAAATGTGTTTTGGCAAAATATCAGATCCATCCTTATCTGGATGCAACAAAGTCACGGCCAGCCGAGCCGAAAATGGCTCTAACAAACCATCAGCCAGCTTCTTCCGAGCCAACTCCATTACAAACATTAGCTCCCCACTTCCTGTTTATCCTCCGCAAACACCTGCATCGCCTCCTGTCTCCGCCCCGCAGAAGCCTCTTCCATCAGCCTCCTCTCCACCCCCTGTTTCCGCTCCCCAAACACCTTATGTGTCATAAATCTCACCGCTACCAAGTTACCTGCCTCTCTCACCAACTCCGCCCTCATACAAACCACCTTCGATGACATAACTCACTATGTAAGGCCTCCATGCGAGATACGCGCCTCAAGTGCTCCGCATCCAGCCCCGCATCTATCTCCGCACTTCCGCTCCGCCCTCACCAGCCAAGCCAATTTTCACCATACGAGACCTTTATAAAAGTTATGGCAAAAGCAATGGAAACAAGAACACAAGCCAATGCACGACCTCTCGGCTGAGCACGTCATCAACGCAAAAGAGCAAGAAGTACATACAAAATACCACGGGAAGCTGGGAGGCTTGGAAGCTGGCTGTTTTCAATGTGAGGCTGAAGTGCTGCCAAATTTTCGAAAAGCTTCATTTTGCTCGGAGGCTACTGTTCATCATCGGCTTGTCCAAATGACCTCATGCTTGGTTCCCCGGCTTGCGCTAGTTCATGGTGAGGCCCGAAGAACTGCTCACATGTAACTCTGCTCCTTTAATTCCAAAACCTGGAAAGGCCAATCCGTTTTCTGCTGGGTTCCGGACAGCCCTTGCTCTAGAATCTGCAGAAAAATCCAATGTCTCGCATGGTAAAATCGCACTAATCCTCGAGGTCTTCTCCCAAGTCAACTCTTTGGACTTTTCTGCCGTTTTCTGGCTTTAGTGTGTGCATTGCCCTATGCTTTGATCTTTTCATTGCGATTGTATATTCACGCACGTTTTCATCTGCAAGAATCTAGAGGTCGCCCGGGGATGTGGACCTCATCCCAATTGCTTTTTGCCTTCTGTCTTTTCAGAACAGGATATGCTATACCAGCCGCTGTGCCTACAATATCCACTAAAACCACTGTAATAACGTCTTGCAGCTGCACTAGCACCTCGAACTCCGCCGGCCACACATCTACCGTACAAATGACCAATTTTGCTTCCTGTAACAGCAAAGGTATAAAGCCAACTTGTAAAACCACTAGGAACACAATCAAATCTGTCATCCCGCCGACTCCCTCTACCAAGGCCTCTTCTGAGCGATCGACAAAAGTATCAACGTCTTTATCGAAACCGTCCACACCGCATTTATCGACTGCGGCCCCTACCCCAACCAAGAATACCGGTAGACGAGGCCTTGCGTATAATGATCCAAACCTTACGGCCCCATTCTCTCTTTCAGGCCATATGTATATTTGGACTCGATTCTACTTCATTTCCAACCACAAGACATATTCTTATCTACAGATACTCTGAATATACTCTGACCCCTAATCTTTTGCATCCACACCGCTCGAGTCTCAATGCTAATCCAGTAGCCCGCCACAGAATCCTCTAAAGTATTATAGCCCTACAACTGGCATTCATCTCCATACACCATCGACCAGACCCGAACAGGCTACAATCCCGCTCTATCATTCACTCCGATGCTCCCGTCAGCCGCCTCAGACCTTACCGCAGTCTGATTCTCCAACGTGGCCTCCCCCATCAAGAGCTACGGCACTCTCGCCGTCCTCGCCTTCAACGAACCAGACGGCTGCGGTGGCGGTTCGGCCTGCATGAACGTCTCCGCCGCCGTTCACGGTTACCAAACATTCATAAATCCTCTCGCAGACAAGCTGCGCCTTGGTGCCCCAGCTGTAACAAAAGGAGCTGGTCTTGCGATGGGGTTGAGTTACTTCAAGCTCTTCCTTGACAATTGCACTGGCTGCGTGATTGAATTTGTGCCTGTTCATTGGTACGGGGATGCAGGGAATTCCAGCCGGTTTGCATGGTTTGTGGGTTAGGCCTATACGGCTGGAGGTAAATTGCCGGTATAAATGACGGAGTTTGGGACAACGAGTAGTACTACAGAGTAGACGGAATTTTCCTGCAGATGGTGATATCGTAGATAGATAAACTGGCGTAAATAGAGAATTATACTTGGTTTATGAAGACGCCTGGAAATCTTATAAACGCCAATGGGACTAGGCTGAGTACTTTGGAGGAGGTATATAATAATCAATAAAATAAGTATTTATTGAATAATACTTTCGCTTACAATAGAGATCTTGTTTGATTAAATATGTTATATTTATAAATTGTAATTTTGATAGAAAATATTCGATTTAATATATATATATAAGTTTAATAATAAGATTTCGAAATATAATTTTATAAAGAAATACAAATATACAATCGAATATTAAATCAATTGAAAGTATAATTATAAATTCACAAGATTTATTACTTTCAAATATAATTAAATTTAAAACAGAATAAGAAAAAGCAATGAGTTTATCTTTTATTAACAAGGAATTGAATTCTTTTGGAAAAAGCGATTAATGTATATTTTAAACTACTAATATATTTGTTTTGCCAAAAAATTAGTATTAATTAATTAATATTTAAAGATACAAAGGCTCTCCTGTAAATGGTTGGCAAATTGGATGTAATAGGGGAAATGGTATTGTTTCTAGCTTGGCCCAGACTTTTGATGTGGCACTGTACTTAAACAACACATCTTTGCATTCAAAACCAGAACTCCCTTCGATCTAATACTCCCCTCCTCTTTGCAGCCCCGTCCTTCCACAACAAATTATCATGGCTGACTCCTCCCAACCCAGCCCCTCCAAGTCCCTCATCTACCCCCACCCCCTCCTCTACCCCCCAAAATCAAAATACGACCTCCTCCCCTCGTTTTACCCTATCACCGCCCTCGAAGCCTCCCGCGCTGGTCTCGAATCTGCTTACATAAAAGAACAATCTCAGATCTTCTCTTCCGACCCTTTTGTACTAAACCACCAAAAGCTTTCGGACCTGAGACAGCACACGATGAGCAAAGAAGACGCCCATCGCTTCTGCTGGAAAGACTGTGCCGTCTATATCACTGTTGATTTGGCGGATGAGATTGTCAGCACAGGGGTGGGCGTGGAGAGGGTTTTCAATTTCCTGCACCGAAAGTGGTTTCGCGATGATGAGGCACACCTGGATGTGGGCAACTTCTTTGGATGCGCAGTGCAGTGCTGGGAGACGGGCAGTCCAAAAACGATCAAGGAGATTTTTGAGGCGCATCGGGTGATTTGTGAGAAGGTCAAGGAGAAGCAGGTGGATGAGAAGGCGGATGAGGATGAGGTTTTTGAGTGGAATAAGAGACATGGGGAATTCGTAGTGAAAAGGTCATTTGAGAGGTGTTTCGTGGTTGTGGATCAGGGGGATTGGTGGGAAAAGGGGGTGGTTTTGGCAAGGAGTAATAAGGCTAAGGAACTAGAAGGTAAAGAGTCAAAGGGGGAGTGGCCGGTTTTCAAAGCAGGCGACAAAGCCTGGGCTGTTAGGCTAGGGATGGAAGAAGCAATAGAGTTGGTTAGGAATATAAAAGAAAATAGAAAATAGAAAAGATAAAAGTAATAAGATAATGAAATATAATATAAAAAAAAAAAAAAAAAATTCAAAAGTAATTATAAAATAAATAAAAATTTTATTAAATAAAAATTAAAAATTAAAAAGAAAAAGAAAAAATTAATATTATTTTTCTTTTTTTTTATAATATAAAAATATATATAATTTTTAATATAATATATATATATATATATATTATAAAATAATTTTATTAATATTAAAATAATTTTCGAATTTAACTAAATAAAAATTAAAAGTTTTAATTTATTAAAATAAATTATTAATTATTATAAACAATTTATATTATATTAAATAAATATATATTATAATATATATTAATTTTTTATTATTAATTTTTGATTCAATATAAATTTTATTAAATTAAAAATTTATATAAAAATTAATAATAATTTAATAAAAGAAAATTATATTAAATTAAAATTTCAAATTAAATTATATTTAAAATTATTTATTTAATTTTATAA
>JAABUQ010008683.1_pt1 | contig 14131 bp, 16 predicted proteins | sample 5560001 | NCBI WGS metagenome assembly JAABUQ01 (sample SAMN10711888, study PRJNA513371) | rock metagenome | isolation source: Antarctica rocks | place: Antarctica: Victoria Land, Finger Mt nord | collected 2015-12-18
GTTCGTTGGTCATCTGACGCAGCTTGAAGTTCTTGGCGTCCTGTTTCAGAGCCGCCAGCTCCGACAAGGTGTCGTCGCGCGCCAGCAGCCGGGCGAGCGCCTTCTGCGCCGCATCGTCCAGCATGCCGGCGAGCAGCCCGCCCAAACGCCGGCGCTCGGCGGACAACGCCTCGCTGATCAGCGTTTGCAAAGTCGTGTAGCCGGGGCGGATGATCTTGTGCTCGTTGAGGTGTGCGATGAGCTCGGCGACAATGAACCCTGGCGTGACATCGCGCCGAACGATGTGGGCCGCCTGTTGGGCGAGTGGCGGGAGGCAGTCCACCGACCACAAGCGATAGCCGAACAGCTCCGCAATCAGGGTGCGCTGCGCGTAGTATTCGTGTTTGGTGATGGCGTGCGGCTCGAATCCTGGGCTGTCGAAATACCGGGTCAGGACAAAAGCGACGTCGTCCGCCGCATCGTCCCAGGTGAAATGGAAGAAGGCATGTTTGGCCTTGAAATAGCCGATCTGTAGGGCGCAGTAGGCTTGGGCGTGGAGGCCGGGACGGCTGCAGGCCAGTGCCAGTTCCTGCTCGGACAACGACAGAAAGGCCAATCGCTGTCCGTCGTCGAAGTCGGGTAGGCCGTACAGGGCGAACTGCTCGGCAGCCGGCAGGACGGTCAATAGCTTGTTCTTCATCGCTATCGCCGTATCGTGCCCCAGCCTCAGAGAACTTTCCCTATAATCCCTGCTTTCGGGAAAGTAACCTGGTGCGACGGCAGACGCCGCCTGCCTTTCAGGTCGATAGCGGAGCGCCCGCCAAGCATCGTTTTAGGGAAAGTCGCCTGCCATGAACCCGCCCCCAAAGGTCCCCAATGCCGAGCGGCGCAGCCGGGAGCACCTGACGCCGGCAGAAATCGACCGGCTGATGGCCGCCGCACAACGCCTGGGCCGTCACAATTAGAACAGCATAAGAGCCCGTTGCTAAATGATTTTCCGGCTTGGCACCACACAGCATATAGCGTCGAGTTAGTGGAAATTGGGCTACATCTTGAGCAGATTTGTTTCGACCTGTAATTGTGCAACAGCCTCAATAAGACTCCTGTGTTTCGCAGTTGCAAATGCCGTGTAGACTGACTTTCCCGGGAACAGCCCGGCAATGATGAGCTGTTTTGCTGGATACCGTGTACGGACGGGTGCCGAATCATGTCAACGGTGCCCGCCCGCTCGTTCGCAGCTGCATTTCCGTCTCGACGCCAGACACATCATCTGTATACCCTATGTGGAACGGGGCAACTTGAACTAGCCTCGGCCTCTGGACGCCAGCGACGCGGCCTCGTGATCCATTGCACGGAGCCTGACCATGACGACTCTCAAAGCCGCCCCTCCGCCCGGGGATGCCGGCGCGGCCCAAGTGGGATCCGCCCGCCTTGGCGCCTGGCTCACGGCCCTGCTAGCCTTGCCTGTGTTGGGCTTCTTCTGCTTCGCCGCCTTCAGCCCGGCGAGCCTACGCGTGCCATTGGTGCCCGGCGGCACGATGACCTTCTGGTACGTCTACGGCCTCGGCCTGATCGGCTTCTCCCTCTTGCTCGGCCTCGTCTACGTCGTCGCCACCAACCGGGTGGCGGACCGCATGACACGGGCCGGGAGCCTGATGATCCTGGCGGTGGCCCTGGCCCTGCCGGGCCGCGATGCCCAGGCCGCCTCTGGTGTGGCGGAGCCGGTCGGGGTGAATGTGACGGCCCTGGCGCTGTTCATGACCCTGGTGTTCGCCACACTGCTGATCACATGGTGGGCGGCAAAGCGCACCCGCTCGGCCAAGGATTTCTACGCAGCCGGCGGCCGCATGCGGGCGCTGCCGAATGGCCTGGCTATCGCCGGCGACCTGATCTCGGCCGGCGCTTTCCTGGGGCTGACCGGGCTGGTATACGGCGTGGGCTTCGACGGGCTGGTCTATGCCGCCGGCTACAGCGTCGGCTACCCGGTGATCACCATGCTATTTGCTGACCGCATGCGGAACCTGGGCAAGTTCACCTTCGCCGACGTGCTGTCCAGCCGGTTGGCCAAGACGCCGATGCGGATCTTCGCCGCCATCAGCACCCTGTTCATCGTGATCTTCTACCTGATCGCGCAGATGGTCGGCGCCGGGCAGCTGGTGGAGCTGCTGTTCGGGCTGGACTACGTCTACGCCGAGATCGCGGTCGGCCTGCTGATGGTCTGCTACGTCATTTTCGGCGGCATGATGGCGACCACCTGGGTGCAGATTATCAAGGCGGTGCTGATGTTGGTGTCCGGCGGCACGATCGCGTTGCTGGCGCTCTCGGCCTTCGGTTTCGACTACAACGCGCTGCTCGCCAAGGCAGTCGCCATGCACCCTAAGCACGAGGCGATGCTGGCGCCGGTCAGCTTCGTGGCCGCTCCGCTTTCCGCCCTGTCGTTGGGGCTGGCAATGTTCTTTGGGTCGGCCGGGCTGCCGCACATGATCATGCGCTTCTTCACCGTGCCGGATGCGCGCACGGCCCGGGTGTCCATGATGTGGGCCTCGTTGTTCATTGGCACTTTCTTCGCATTTATCAGCGTGATCGGGCCCTCGGCCGTGGCGCTGGTGATGGGGGACCCGCAATACCTTGCCCCCGGTGGCGGCCTGCGCGGCGGCGGCAACATGGCAGCGATCCACCTAGCGCATGCCGTGGGTGGCAACCTGATGCTGGGCTTCGTCTCGGCCGTGGCCTTTGCCACCATCCTCGCGGTGGTCGCCGGGCTCACGCTCGCCGGCGCTTCCGCCGTGTCACACGATCTTTACGCCAACATCCTGCGCAAGGGCTTGGCTGACGAGCGCAAGGAAGTTCGTATCTCCAAGATCGCGACCCTGGTGCTGGGCATGCTGGCCGTCTTGCTGGGCATCGGCTTCAAGACGCAGAACATTGCCTACCTGGTGGCGCTCGCCGTCAGCGTCGCTGCCTCCTCCAACTTCCCGCTGCTGCTGCTTGCGATCTACTGGCGGGGCTTGACGACGCTGGGCGCGGTGCTGGGCGGAGTCGTCGGGCTAGTCGGCTCCGTTGCGCTGACGATCCTGGGCCCGGCAGTTTGGGTGAAGGTGCTCGGCTACGCCACTCCGGTCGTGGCACTCGACCCGCCCACGCTGATCACCATGCCGCTGGCCTTCGCGGTGTGCATCGGCGTTTCCATCCTGGACCGCAGCGCGCAGGCGGCACGGGACCGGGCGGAGTTCGATGAGCAGCAGTTTCAGCCAGGCAGCATACTGGCGGCGGCCGAGTGAAGCCGACACTGTTCGACCCACTAACGCTGCGCCTGGCATGCCGCCGTCGCCCTAGGTGGCGCGGTGGATGTCCCGCGACCATATTAGCGCGTGCTGCCCAAGTCCTGGCCCGGCTACGCCGCAACCCGGCCCGAGTAAGTGGCGGACGCAGCGTCGTTGCAAGCGATGGCGGCGGACTGAAAACCCGGCCCGATCAGCCCGGGACGGCCTTAAGCAATGTCAGGGACGCCAGCTCGGTCCGGGCGTCGGCGCGGAGATATTTTTTCAAGCGTCAGGCTTAGGCGGGCCACGACGGTCCACAAGGCGGGATGGCTGACACGGACGTCGTGCTGCTGCTCCACCCACTCGCGCAGTTCGCGCAAGGTCGCGTCGGAGTCGGCCTTGACCTGTGCGTGCAATGCCTCTGCCACCGGCGCCAAGCGAGGCGGCACATGATTGTGCTGTGGCCCTGGCGTCGCGTCGCCCAAACGGTGCATCCGAGCTTTCATCTTCGAGACGTAGGACGCGCTGACACCGAACCGGACCCGCATCCACGCCGCGACCACCTTCTCATCCCAGCGCGCCAGCAGCCATAAAGCCACCATCGACCGGAATTGCAGCACCCGTAATGTAGCCGGCGCTTTCCGAAGCTAGGAATGAGACCAGCGCCGCGATTTCCTCTGGAGTGCCATAGCGTTTCATTGGAATCGCCGCTGTGTACGCACCCCGGAATTCCTCGGAATGCAGTACCTTCGTTAACAGGCTGCGGAAATTTGGCTTTTCAGCCTGGCCCTGACTTGGTTCAATGGTTGGCCTAAGTTGAGCCTGGGGGACGTGGACGAATGCGTGGTATCGCCTGCCAGACTGCTGCGATGTTCAGCTATTTGAGCCCTGAAACCCTTGTGCCGCCGAACCATCCCTTGCGGGCCATCCGCCCGTTGGTGAACGCGGCCCTGGAGCGGCTGTCGGGACGGTTTGAGCAGATGTATGCGCCGCGCGGCCGAGACTCGATCGCGCCGGAGAAGCTGCTGCGGGCGCTGTTGCTGCAAGCGTTGTTTTCGGTGCGCTCGGAACGGCAGCTGATGGAGCAGATCACGTATAACATGATGTTCCGCTGGTTCGTCGGCCTGTCGATGGACGCGCCGGTGTGGGACGTGACGGTGTTCACCAAGAACCGCGATCGTCTGCTGGCCGGCGACATCGCGCGCAGGTTTCTGGCGGCCATCCTGGTCGATCCGCAGGTCGAGCCGCTGCTGTCCGACGAGCACTTCTCGGTGGACGGCACGCTAATCGAGGCTTGGGCCAGCATGAAGAGTTTCCGGCCCAAGGACGGCTCCGGCGAGCCGCCAGCGCCGGGGCGCAATGGCGAAGTCGATTTCCGGGGCGAGCCGCGCAGCAACGACACGCACGCCTCGACCACCGATCCCGACGCGCGGCTCTACAAGAAGGCGGCCGGCCAGGCGGCCAAGCTGTGCCACATGGGGCACGTGCTGATGGAGAACCGCAACGGCTTGGTGGTGGACACGTCCCTCACCAAGGCCACCGGCACCGCAGAGCGCGAAGCTGCCATCGCCATGGTCGAGGACCTGCCGGACGACGGGCGCATCACGCTCGGCTCGGACAAAGGCTACGACACCCAGGACTTCGTCGCCGAGATGCGCCGCCTCGGGGTGACGCCGCACGTCACGCAAAACAACAAGAAGCGCCGCTCCGCCATTGACGGCCGCACCACGCGCCATGCCGGCTACGCGGCCAGCCTGCGCATTCGCAAGCGTATTGAAGAGGTATTCGGCTGGATGAAGACGGTGGGCGTCCTGCGCAAGACCCGGCACCGTGGCACCGAGCGCGTCGGCTGGATGTTCACCTTTGTCGCAGCCGCCTACAACCTGGTGCGCCTGCCCAAGCTGCTAGCTGGCACGGCGTAGTCATGCCCGGACTCTGTCCAAAGGCATGATTTTACACCGTCCAGGCAGCAAAACCGGCCAAATCACTCGCCTATAACCCGGCTTGGCCGCCAAAAGACCGATCAGATGCTCGCAAATCGCACAAATTTCCGCAGCCTGGTAATGCTCGGCGAGGATGCTAGCCGCATCCGCACCAAGCCCGGCATGATGGCCCGCATTCGTTCGGTCGCCCTCAACGTCCTCCGTGCCAACGGCGTCCAGAACATCAGCTTGGCGCTCTACGCCAACGCCGTCAGTTTCGATCAACTGCTCGTTGGCGCCCAGTAATTAGAACTGAATGGCCCTGGCCATGAGCTGGCTTCTGTGCTTCCGCAAATTTGCGTTTTACCAACGTTCCATCCCCCAGCCTGTCTACGCTTTGTTTCCGCTGAGAATAATCGTGACATACGGGATTGGCTAGATTGAACTAACCTGAAAAATTCATGAGGGTTGGCGGGCGTAGTACAAGCCCTTGATTCAGCGTAGTATGTGGTTCTCAAGGCCAATTCTACGGATCCGGAGCACCATGCCCGCCAAGGTTGAGATTACCCCCCCCCCAGGGGTTACGCATGAGAAGCTCTGAGTTGAATCAGACTACATGACACTAACCGGCAAACGGTCATTTTTGCTCTGCACGTGCCCGTTTTCTCAACCACGGGAGATGCGCCAAACCACACTGAGCTACCTGGGCGATCTCGTGCGTGAGCCCTGGATTACCCCCGCGCTGCCCGGCCTGTCACCGGTCGGCGGCAAGCCCGTGGTCGCCCGCTTCGACGGTGGCCACCTTTCATTCGACGGCAGGCTGCTGGTGCTGCGCGAGGTGGAGCGGCGCCGGTGCGTGTCAACGTAGTTGTCGCCTTGGTTCCGTAACGGCTCCTCCTTTCAGGGGGGCTTCAGAGCTCGCGCTCCGACGCCAGACTGCGAGCCCCCGACCGATCTCGAGCCTGCCACGGTGCTCGCGCCCGGGAAGGTCCGGTGCTCGCCCGCCTCGCCATGCTCACGCGGCGAGCCGCGTTGGGGGATGAAGCTGGTCGCTAGGACGAACACAGCCGTGATCGCGGCCATGATGCACTCGCGTGTCTCCTCGAGCGTTCGGGCGGGCAACGCAGCGTGCGAGGGGGGCGTTGGGCGAGACACCGGACCACTCCGCCGAAGAGATCGTCTCGCAGCTAATCACACCTGCCCTTGCAGTGCGATCCCGGGCTGGCAGCGTGGGCCGTATTTTGGGTCAGTCGGTCTTTCGGCTGCGCTTGCGCGGCACGGCGTGATACCATCACTGATGGCGTTGATGCCCGAAGGAGTGTGTTCTGAGCAGCGCGGCCCGGTTTCCTGAATTGATGACGGTTGAGGAGTTCCAGACCTGGCAGCCGGAGCCTGAACAAGCGGGGTGGCGTTGGCAGTTGATCGACGGCGAGCCGGTTGGCATGGCGCCGGCCAGCATCGAGCACGGGGCGATCCAGTTGCAAGCCGGGACAATCATCAACATGCACTTGCAGAAGATCGGGCGCTGCATCGCCGTTGTAACGCCCGGTGTTGTTCCCAAGGCTCGGTCGAAAACCAACCAGCTTGTGCCGGACATCGGCGTAAGCTGCGCGAGACAGCGTGGTGGCAACACACTTACCGATCCCGTGCTGCTCGTTGAAATCCTGTCACCATCCAACGCCGCGATCACGCGAGGAAACGTTTCTGCCTATCAGACGATACCCAGCGTGCAGGAAATCCTCGTGCTCAACAGCCTGAATATGTCGGGCACGCTGCACCGGCGGGACGAGCAAGGCGGCTGGCCTGACGACCCGGAGGACTTGGACGCCCATAGCATGGTGGAGTTGCGCTGCATCAGCCTCAAGGTCGCGATGCCGGCATTCTACGTGACCAGCCGCCTGAAGGTGTGAAACCGACGCCAAATGGCGGGTGACCCTTCAGTTCCCATTTATGTCCTGGACGGGGCCATGCTCGAAGCCGTCAGCTTCATCTCCGCGCTGCTCGGCGAGAGCTTCGCGCGGTCAACGCCGGAAAGGGGGTTTTGGTGGACGGCCCCGGCCGCGCAGAGGTGGCCGTCGTCGTGCATAAGGACCCCATTCGCTCGATTTCACCGTGGACATCTCCCTCGCAACGTGCAGGGGCGCTTCCCGAACGTGGCGAAGCAATACGCCGTCTTGGGTACGTGCAGCACCACGGCCTAGCCTGGAACCGGCTGTGATTGACACCAAGACCCCAATTGGAGCGATGGCATGAGTGGTACACCCGAAGCCAGCCGCGTCCCGAAGATGACACCGGAAGAAGCGCAGGAGATCGCGTGCGCCCTGAAGGGGTTGGCACAGAGCTACGCAGGGGCAGGCATGACGCGTGAGGCCACCTGCGCGGAAAGAGACAGCCAATGGTGGATGGCGTACTCGGCATCAATGGCGCCGACGAAGCCATGAACCCGCTTCCACAAAGCTTGTGTCACGACCTGAGACAATAATATCATTCCGCGACACTGCGTGGAGGACTGCCATGGGCCGCATGAAGAACCCACCCCATCCTGGCCACATCGTCCAGCGCAGCATAGACTTGCTCGGCTTCGGCATCGACGACGTAGCGGCGCATCTTGGCGTGCAGCGCGCTTACCTCAGCGACGTGAGCGCCGGCGTGGACGGCATCAACGCGGACCTTGCGGTGCGACTGGCCATGGCGTTCGGAAGCAGCGCGGAGGTTTGGCTCGGGATACAGGCCGAACACGACCTCGCACAGGTCCAGGAACAGAAGATCGAGGTTGGGCGGCTGGGTGCGCTCGGCAGTTGCGACGCCATCCTCGCGGAAGCCGGCATCGAGGTCAGCCCGCGCGAGCAGCCACCTATCGGCGTCCATGTGAACGCCGGGGATTTCGACGAGGAGAAGTTGCTCTATCCGAACGGCAGGCCACGGCACAAAGCCTATGGGTGTCTCAGCACCGAGGATGGCGGAACAACCCGGATCACGCTCGTCGACCTGCCGGGCTGCACCGCGCAAGGGCGAACCTTCGACCTAGCAATACGCGCCGCGACAATGGCTGCGGAGCAATGGCTCCGGCAAGCACGCGCGGCAGGTCGCCCAATCCCGGAACCTCGCGAGATTGATGAATACTTCGCCGATCCTGAAATCAGGCGGGCGCGGGACAGAGGCGCGTTCCTGTGGTATGTCCGCATCGATCCCGACAGCCCCAGCGAAGTTGCGCAGCGGTTAGCGCCTGATCGGTGAGGAGAGCATGCGAACCCTTGGAGGGTGATCAGGCGGCCGCTTGCAGGGTCAGGCCGTCGTTCGCCGGTCTGAAGCCCGCATAGCGCTGGCGGAAGGCGTGCTCGAGCGTATTGTTCAGCACCGCCGTGCGCACGTCGAGGAAGGGCTGTATGGTGGCCCTGTTCCAGCGCATCTGCTGCTTCTTCGTCATGCGCCAGGCGATGATCTCGTCCTCGGCGCTTTCCACGAACGAGGCTGCGATCGGTTCGGCGACTGATGACAAGACTGCTGGGAACGGGCCTACTTTGCACTTCGCGGCGTAAATGTTGGGCTATCCTCCTAACAGGACGCACGCCGCCCGTCGCCCGGGTCAAGGGTGGGCGCCAGCCTATCGCGCAGCGGCGTACCGCTTGCGATGGGCCCTCAAGGCGGGGCCGGTGCTGTGCATGCTCGGAAAAAGCGAGGCTGCTTCCGACCGGATCGACGGCCCAAGTTCCTACAGCGCCCGCGCCTGCATGATCTCGTTGGGGTGGGTCGTGTAGCGCGATGTCAGCCGCCCCGCCCGCGTGCCCCAGGGCCGGGCAATGCCGGTAGCGAGTGGCCGCAACGTGCCCCGGCCGTAGCGGCTGTTCACCTGATCCATCGCGCGCATCAGCGCCGCCGAGCGCGCGGGGTCGCGGGTCGGGAACAAGGACCGCGGCTCCATCGCCTTGTTTCGTAGGTCGTCCAGCATGACACCGACCTTCATGTAGCGCAGCTCGTCCCGCCACAACGGCGCCAGCATGCGCACGGCTTCTCCGATCAGCGCGCCGGCGTCGTCGGTCGGCTCGATCCGGCCCGCGCGCTGGCCGCTATACCAGGGGCCACCCCCGTGCGGGTCCGTGTGCAGGAACACCGCCATCCGGCCCGCGACCAGCCCGCCCGCCCGCAGCTTCTCGCCGGCGCGGGCCGCGTGGTGGGCACAGGCTTCCCGCATCTCCGCCCAGGTCTTAGGTTACTTTACAAGTGTCCTACTGTTGGTGTGCTCGTGATAGCCGCTATCGACCCCAAGCAGGCTTCGCGAATTCGGCTCAGGTCATGTTTGTGCCAATGGCGTGAACTGGACGGGACCGTTGATGACCGCCGCAGCCCCGCGGGCGAACAAAGGAGATTTGCTGTCATCACGGGCGGCATGCGCCATTGTTGGCCAGAAGTCCTCGGGGTCGAGAAGTAACTCCACTTCCTTGATGGGCTGGGTAATCAATGTCGGCACGATCAGGCTCAGGTCGAACGGCTGTGTCGTGAACACATCATGTATGATGAGGCTTTCGTTCTCGACCGTGAAAGCTACAGCGGCGTCGTATTCGGGCACCCAAGAGACAGTTGTCGGCTCACACGTCAAGTTCCACAGAGCGAGCCAGTAGTAGTCGCGGGCAGTCAGGCGCCCTCGGGCCGGCCGCGCTTTCGCGCATAGAGCAGCCAAACGTGCCCGGTCCGAGGCGTTCGACAGGTCGCATTGCGCGGCCTGCACACCGGCCGGATGCAGAGCAGCCACGGCGACGGAACGCCGTTGCGGCAGCCGCTTGAACCCGAAGCGGGGATAGAAGTGGAGGACGCTGTTATTGGCGAACAGGATGACGGGTTGGTCCGCTTGGTCGAGGCTGTCGATCACCCATTCCATGAGTTGGCGTGCGACACCCCGGCCGCGATGCCGTTCTAGGGTTGCCACTGTGCCGAGCTGATATCCGAGCCGCTCCTCGCCCTCGACCACCAGGTGCATGCGGCTTCGTCCGATGGTGCCGACGATGCTTCCGTCATCGACGATGGCGAGGACCTCGTAATCCGCTGTCCAGCCACCCCGGTCCCGCCATTCCGTCCAGGTCTCGGCTCGCCCGCCGCGGAAGACCGAGTCCACAAACTGGAAGAACACGGGATGCTGGTTGACGTCGGAACTTAGAATCTTAACCCGTTCCATGCGCGGGGTGTCCTCCTCGTGACACGGCAGCCACTTCAGACCGAGGCATCAGACAACGACCGTAAGCCTGCTTTCCAACATGAACCGCCGGTCGGGATCCGACAGGGCGATGACGCCCGGCGAGGTCGAGCATGGCGCCGTGCGCAACGTCCGTCGAGGACGCTGCGCGCCGCCTCCGGCGGTGGCCTGCGGCCATCCTCGACCGCCGCTGCGCACGGCGCCCAGGGTGGTGCAGGCCGGGGCGGAGAAACGGCCCCCAGCCGAACCGAGAAACGGGACTGCGCCGGGCCGTGATCAGCGGCGTGGCCCTACTGCCGCGTGGGCTGCGGTCTGGAGCCTCTCCTCCGCCACTCGCGCCCGGTGGAGCAGCAGGAGGTTCTCGCTCGCCAACTGGCGTTTCTCCTCCGCATGCCGCCGCGCGGCCGCACGCAGCTCAGCATTCTCCGCCCTGAGCCGCGCCACGGTGGCGGCCAGATCGGCAGCCACGCACGGCTGTCCGGCAGCCACCGCGATCTCGTCGAGGATGCCGCGATGCGTCGTGTAAAGCGGGTTTCGGCTGCGCCGCGCCTCCCGCGCGACCGCGGCCGGGCTGATGCGCACGGGGCGTCCGGCGAAGGCCGGGTGCGTCGCCTTGCCCTCAATCAGCCGGTTGAGCGCAGCGCGGTAGGCCCGCGCGGCGTTCTCAACCTGCGCCGTCGCTTGGCGGGGTTGCGTCCGGCTCTGCTCGGCATGGCTTCGCCCGGCTGCCATCCCTGCCCTCCTCGATACGCCTCAGCATACGGTCGCACTCCCCGACCGCCTCGGCGAGCGCGGCCTGAGCCAGCGGGCTCGCCCGGTCCCACAATGCCAGGTTCCTCCGGCGCCGATCCTGCCAGTATGGGACGTGCCGGTCATCCACCGCCAGGTTCGCGCACTTGGCGCACACGGACGGGCTCCGGCCCGCCTCGTTCGGCGCCACCTCCCCGCCGCACAGGGCGGTCTCGGCCTGGAACACGCACCAGCCGTAGTCGCAGCCGCGGATGCGCAGGTCCGTCTCGGCCAGCACAAAGTCGATGTAGTCGCGCCGGACCTGCTCGCCAGCCCGGCCGCGGAAAGCGTGGTTGCGGGCGACGATGCGCTCGCCCATGCGTCCGCCGAGCTGGTCGCTGGACAGGAGACGGTCGAGCGCGAGGGCCGTTTCGGCCCGGGCCTCCTCGTCCACCAGCTCGTGCAGCTCGAAGTCGGTGCCGACGTAGCCGCGGGAGGTCATGGACACCGAGACGTGCTTGAAATGGTCGGCAAGCGCGAGGAGGTGCGAGCGATCGCCCCGGGCCACGAAGCGGGCGAACGTCTTGCGGAACTGGTGCGGCGTGAAAAACCACCGCTTGCCCTCGTGCAAGGGCACGCCGACGTGTGTGGCGAAAAAGTTGAGCCGGCGCATGATGGCTTGACCGCTGATCTGCGTCGCCGCGCGCCGGGAAGGGTGCTTGCTGAGGAACAGATCGCGATGGCCCGAAGCGGCGCGCAGCGGGGCGCCGAGGCGCTCCAGGCATTCGACCGCACGCACGACCGGCTCCGGCGCCAGCCAACGTTCGATCCGGCCCTCGGGGTCGTCGGCCCCCTTGAACAGGCGGGCCACGACGTAGGCCTGGTCCAACCCGGTCTCGCCGAGGGGATGGCGCTCGACCGCGCCGGCCTGCATGGAAAGGATCTCGCTGACCCGCATGCCGACGAACCCGGCGATGAGCACGAAGCAGGCGTCGACCAGGTGCGCGCCGGCTTTGGCGATCGCGAGGTCCAAGATCAACGGATGCCCGTCCGGGCCGGGGATCGCGGCGCGCCGCATCGCTCGGTTGGCCTCTTGGACGACCCGCCATCCGGGATGGCCGGCCGCTCGCAACTCGTCGGCGACCCGCCCGCGCAGTTCGGACGCCCGCAGGATGTCCCCGGCGTGGACCTCCACCCAGGTCAGCGACTTGGAAAGCAGGTCCACGGCGAGGGCATCCGGGATGAATGGGATCGCGCCTGCGGTGGCGCGCGACATGCCCGCGGCCTCGTTTACAGTTTCACCGGCCAGCGGGTCGGTCCGGGGAGCGTCATCCAGCTTGCCGCGCTGGCGGTGCATGTTGGCAATCACGACGAGGTAGCTGCGCACGGTAGCCGGCGTTGCCGTGCGCCCCCGCCGCCTGCCAGGTCTCCTCCGGAGCCAGACGCAAAGGCGCTGGACGGCGGACGCCTCAAGCGTGCTGAAGGAGGTCAGGTTTTCGGAGATCATCCACCGGATCATGACGCGCAGGACCACGCTGATCCTGGACAGGGTGGATGGCGACCACCGTTTCTGGCCCGAGGGAGGGTCCACCACCATCGACCACAGAAACTGCCTGGCCGCGCGCAGGAGGCCAGCGTGCCGCGGATCGGTGAACCGGGAACCGTCGGGCATGAGGGCATCCCAGCGGACGCGTTTCCCGCCGGGGGGCAGCCCAGCGACGTGGATGTCGAGGTACCAGACGTCGTCGCCAAAGCGGCTGCGCGACGACACGGACGCCCGCATCCAGTCGTCGCCGGCTCGGGTGACCCGCGGCTGCGGGAGCAACGCGGGTGGGCTCATCCGATCGGCGGCGGCGGGGGGATCCACCCCACAAGCTCCGACGCAGGCGCGCGCAGAGCGGCGGGAAAGCGGGGCAGCACGTCGCGCTCCAGGATCGCGAGCTTGGGCGCGTAGAGCAGCCCCCACCGGTCCAGGGCCATGCGGCCCCGGGCCTCGGCGAGGGCGTCGCGCATGAGCATCAGCCGGGCCAGCGTGTCGGCCTCCAGCGGGATGACCGCGTTGGGGCACGTGAAGCAGCCGAGCCAGGCGGTGCAGAGGCGGCCTTTGCGCTGCCCGGGAGCGACGCCGGCCAGCGGGTCGGAGCAGGTGAAACCGGACGCCGTGGCATTGCGCGCATCAATTGGCGGTGCCGCGTCCACCCCTGCCTCACCGTTCACAGCGGTCGCCCCGTCTCCGTCGCGCACCACCGCGACAAAGCGGCCCTGCAGCCGGGCCAGCCCGGCGGCCTGGCCCGCTCGGACCGCGGGTTGGTGGACGTAGCGCATTGTCGTGTCCGCCGAGGCGTGGTTCGCAAGGACCTGGGTCTTGGCCACGTCATGACCGAGCGCCGCATGGGCCAGGGCCAGTCCGGTCGGGCGGAAGGAGGCCAGGGTCAGCGCCAACGGGGCGCCACCGAGGTCGCGCAGGCCATGCCGCGCGGCGAAGGCGCACACGAGCGCGGTCACGCGCACGGGGTCGATCAGCCCGATGCGGCGCAGTCCGCCTATGCCGCTGCACAGGTGTCAGTGCCGCCTGCATTCTCCGCAGATCGGGCGGTTGAATATTCCCCAGTTTGGCGCGGCGGCGGTTCACCCGTGAGCCCGGCGCTGTGGGGCGCTGCCCGACCGTAGGCCACCATTCCCCTCGGCTGTTCGGGGGAGTGCGATGGTGGTCAGGCTTGGGGAACTCGTCATGATCTTGGATCTGCACCGGCAGGGGCTGGGCGTGTCCGCCATCGCGCGGCGGAGCGGCCTCGACCGCAAGACCGTGCGCAAATACATCGAGAGCGGCCTGGAGCCGCCGGCCTATGGGCCGCGCCAGCCCCGCCCGGGCAAGGTCAGCCCGTTCGAGCCCTACCTGCGCGAGCGCGTGGCGGCCTACCCTGACCTGACCGGCAGCCGGCTGCACCGCGAGATCCGCGAGCTCGGCTATGGCGGCGGCTACACCATGGTGAAGGACTTCCTGCGCGAGGTCCGGCCCAGCGCGCCTGCGGGCTTCGAGGTGCGGTTCG
>JAABUQ010008684.1_pt1 | contig 14128 bp, 13 predicted proteins | sample 5560001 | NCBI WGS metagenome assembly JAABUQ01 (sample SAMN10711888, study PRJNA513371) | rock metagenome | isolation source: Antarctica rocks | place: Antarctica: Victoria Land, Finger Mt nord | collected 2015-12-18
CCCCCCCCTCCGACCGGCCGCGATCCGCCGGGCGAGGTCAGACCTCGAGCTTCCAGGGGGAGCGATACTCGCGGGAGATCATGGCGTTGGCCTTGTCGGCACCCGGGCCGGTGAACTGCTCGGCCTTGGGGTCCCAGCAGACCGGGATCCCCAGGCGGAGCGCGATGGCGCCGATGTGGCAGACGGTGGCCGAGCGATGGCCGACCTCGACGTCGCAGATCGGCCGGTTCCGGGTCCGGACCCCTTCGAGGAAGTTGGCCATGTGGTCCGACGACTTGGTGAGCTTCACCGCGTCGGGCCCCAGCGGCTCGTCGAGGAGCTTGGGGTCGCTGGCCTCGATCCGGGACCGGCTGACGAAGATCCACCCCTTGTCGCCGATGAACCGGTTGCCGTTCTCGCCCTCGCTGGTGGTGACGAGCTGGACCCCATCGCCATAATCGTAGGTGACGGCGAAGTGATGATGGCAGTTGTAGCTGTTCGGGTCCTTGGGCAGGTCCGAGCCGACCGCCGTGGCGCCGATCGGGCCGGTGCCGTCCTTGCCCAGGCCCCACTGGGCGATGTCGTTGTGGTGCGCGCCCCAGTCGGTGAGCTTGCCGCCGGAGTATTCGTACCACCAGCGGAACTCGTAGTGGCACTTCTGGGGGATGTAGGCGACGTCGGGGGTCGGGCCTTTCCAGAAGTCCCAGTCCAGCCCCTGGGGCGGGTCCGCGACCTTGAAGGGGCCGCCGGAGGGGTTCTCGCCGATCCGGGCCTCGACGGTGTGGACCTTGCCGACCCGGCCGTTGCGGACGAGCTCGCAGGCCAGGCGGTAGCGGGCGTCGGAGCGCTGCATGTTGCCGGTCTGGAAGATCCGGTCGTATTTCCGGGTCGCCCGGACCATCGCCTGCCCTTCGGCGATGGTGAGGGCCAGGGGCTTCTCGCAGTAGACGTCGCAGCCGTACTTCATGGCGGCGATCGAGGTCAGGGCGTGCCAGTGGTCGACGGTCCCGACGATCACGGCGTCGAGGTCGTCGCGGCCGACGAGCTCGCGGAAGTCGGCGTACTTGGCGACGTCCTCGGCCTTGCCGCCGGACTTGCCGACCTCTTCGGCCGCCTTGTCGCGGCGGCCGGCGTCGACGTCGCAGACGGCCAGGACCTTGACGCCCTTCTGCTTGAGCGCCTGCTTCATCACGTGGGTGCCCTGGCCGCCGGAGCCGATCAGGCCGATGGCGATCTCGTCGTTGGGGCCGACCTTGCGCCGCCCCTCGGCCGCCTTCCGCTCCTGTGCCTCGGCCACGGCCTGGCCGGCGAACCAGGCCGGGACGCCGGCGGCGACCATCGCGGCGGTGGTCCGATCGATGAAGCCTCTGCGGGACAGATTTCCTTGGGTCATCTTCCATCCTCCGGTTGGGGGCGGGTCAGGGCGCGATGCCGGCCCCGGGCGTCCCGGGGGCGGGTCGGGGTCTCCGGGCGCCCGGCCTCCCGCGCCAGGATGTCCCGGCCCGGGACCTCGTCCCCGGCAGGGCGACCGGCTTGCCGGCATCCTCGTCGTGCGATCGGGAGGCCCGGACGACCGACCCCGGGTCCGGCCACGTCCCCCGATCGTAACACCGCCCGCCGCCGACCGGAACGAGGTAGCCGGCCCGGACCTCGCGATTTGCCGGCGGGCTCAGCGCTTGGCTTCGGGCTCGACCGGCGGCAGGCCCAGCGCCTTGAAAAACGTGCGGCTTTCCTCGTCCTCCCCCGGGGAGCAGCCGATCGGCCGCTCCTTGCCCACCAGATAAACGAATACCGTCGGCCCGCTCCCCGGAAGCTCGGGCACCTCGACCGCGGCGATCTGATCCTTACGGACGAACGTGGTGCCGATCTTGAAGAATTCCCCGACGGGCTTGACCTCGACGATGGGCGGCTTCTCCTGGGCCACCCCGGCGCGGGCCAGGATCGCGAGGGCCCCTAGGCCGCACGCGACCAAGATCGCGCCGTAGACTTTCTTCGGATTCATGTGGATATTTCTCCCTTCAAACCGTCATTCCGCCTCCGAACCCCCACGTCGCGGGGCCAGTCTACCATCCAGGCCGATGTCGGGCCAGGAGTGGCGTCGGGGCAAGGTCGATCGGTCCGTCCATCGCCGGATGCAAGCAAAAACGCAGGGTGGCGCCGAGCGCGGCGAGGCCCACCAGCCGCCCTTCGAGGAAGGTGGGCCTCGCTCCGCTCGGCGCCACCCTACATGTTTTTTTGTCGATGTAGTCGGCCCGATCGACGGCGGCCCTTGACCGGGCGCCCGTCCCCGATCAAAGTCGCCGGGTCGTCACGATCGCCCTCCCCGAGATCCTCCGCCATGCCCCAGCGCATCGTCCAGGTCGACGCCTTCGCCGATCGCCCGTTCGTCGGCAACCCGGCGGCGGTCTGCGTCCTGCCGGGTCCGACCGAGGACCGCTGGATGCAGGACGTCGCCCGCGAGATGAACCTGGCCGAGACCGCCTTCCTCGTCGACGAGGGGGACGCCTATCGGCTCCGCTGGTTCACGCCCACGGTCGAGGTCGACCTCTGCGGCCACGCCACGCTCGCCTCGGCCCATGTCCTCTGGGAGGACGGGCTCCTCGACCCCGCGCAACCGGCCCGGTTCGAGACCCGGAGCGGCCGGCTGACCGCGACCAAGGGGGGGGATTGGATCGAGCTCGACTTCCCCGCCATCCCGGTCGACCGGCCGATCGACGCCGGGCCGATCGCCGAGGCCCTGGGCGTGCCCGTCGTGTCGGCCTGGCGGAGCCGCTTCGACGTGCTCGCCGAAGTCGAGTCGGAGGAGGTCGTCCGCTCCTTGGAGCCGGACCTGGGCCGGGTCGGGGCGATCCCGGCGCGCGGGGTGATCGTCACGGCGTCTTCGCGATCACCCGATCACGACTTCGTCTCCCGCTTCTTCGCGCCCCGGTCGGGCGTGCCCGAGGACCCCGTCACCGGCTCGGCCCACTGCGTCCTGGCCCCGTACTGGGCCGGCAAGCTCGGCCGCGACGGGCTCGTCGGCTACCAGGCCTCCCCCCGGGGGGGGTTCGTCCAGGTCCGCTCGGCCGGCGACCGGGTCATCCTCCGGGGTCGGGCCGTGACCGTGCTCCGGGGCGAGCTGATGGCCGACCCCCCGATCTTGCCCGAGTGACCCGAAGACGGCACCGATTTCGCCGAAGTGGCGACTTCGCCCGAGCTTCGGCCTATAATCGGGCAAGATCAGGCGGGCCGCGGCGACCGGCGGATTTCAAACAAGGGCTCGATTTCATGAGCGACGTTGTGTTCCGCAAGCTCTCCGAGGTCACGCCCAAGCCGATCCGGTGGCTCTGGGAGGGCCGGATCCCGCTGGGCAAGGTCACGCTGCTCGAAGGCGAGCCGGGCGTCGGCAAGTCGACGCTCTTGACCGAGATCGCCGCCAGGGTCAGCCGAGGGGCGGCGATGCCGGCCTCCAAGACCTCCGAGCTCGGCCCGGCCAACGTCGTCCTCTTCGGCGGCGACGACGACCTGGCCGACACCGTCCAGCCCCGCCTGGAGGCCGCCGACGCCGACCTGGGCCGGGTCTTCGCCTTCACCCACGAGGTCGACGCCGGCGACCTCGCCCCGCTCAAGCCGGCGCTCATCATCCTCGACCCCATCTCTTCTTATATCTGCTCATCTTGCGAGCGCGACCCTGTCGCGGTGATGCGGAAGCTCGGCCACCTCGCCCACGAGACCGGCGCCGCGATCGTCGCGGCCCAGAGCATCTCGGACAAGTCCGAGGAGCGGCAGAGCCCCGAGTTCTACTCGACCCCCCGCTCGATCCTGGCCCTGACCGCGCTGGGCCACGGCAGCCGCCGCCTGGCCGTCTCCAAGACGAATTTGCGGAACATCCCCGACGTCCACCCCCTGGTCTACTATTTCCACGACGATGAAGGCGAAGTCAAGATCGTCAACTGGTCCGACGGCCGCTGATCCACCCTTCCGGCCCGAAGTCCCCCGGCCCGACCCGGCCCGAGTGGATCGCCGAGCCGACCAGGGCGGCGGCCACCCCCCGGCCGGCGAGGTCGTCGAGGTCCTCCGGCCCGGAGATCCCGCCGCCGACGATCCGCTCGACCCCGGCCCTGGGGGCGAGGTCGAGCCGGGCCGCGCCCCGGCCGGTCCCCACCCGGGCCAGGTCGAGGTGGATCAGCTTGCGGACGCCCGAGGCGATCGCCCGGTCGGCCAGCCGCTCGGGGTCCTCGGTGCCCCAGGCTCCCAGCGTCGGGACCAAGGGTCGCCCCTCGCGGACGTCCAGGCTGAACGCCACCCGGTCCGGGCCGGCCTCCTCGACGATCGCCGCCAGCTCGTCCGGCCCCCGGACCGTCTCCAGGCCGACGACCGCGACGCCCACGCCGGCGCCGAAAAGGGCCTCCAGGTCGCCCGAGTCGCGGACGCCCGAGTCGATCCAGGTGGCCAGGCCGAGGTCGGCCAGGGTCCGATACAGCCCCAGGGCCGGGGGCGAGCCGTCGGCCAGGGAGTCGAGGTCGGCCAGGTAGAGCGCCCGGAGGCCGAGGGTTTCCCGGCACGCCCGGGCCAGCTCGACCGGGTCCGACCCGGCCCCGAGGACGCTCCGGAGCGGCCGGTAGGAGTGGCGGTCCCCCGCCAGGGCCCGGACCGCCCGGCCGCGGCGGACGTCGAGGACGGGGATCACGATCATGGGCGGGCCGACCTCCGACCTCGGAAATAATGCGAATTTTCCTGCACGAACACGTCTCGGGCGGAGGGTTCCGGGGCCGTCCCCTGCCGGGGTCCTGGGCCCGCGAGGGCTCGGCGATCCGGCGGGCCCTGGCCGGGGACTTCGCGGCCGTGCCGGGCGTCGAGGTCGTCGCGACCCTCGACGGGCGGATCGGCGCCGAGCCCCCGCGCCCCGGGGTCGCCCACCGGATCATAACCGATCGCGAGCCGCTCGACTTCGCCCGGATGGTCGCCGGGGCCGACGCGACGCTCGCCGTCGCCCCCGAGGCCGGCGGCCTCCTCGCCGGCTTGGCCCGGTCGATCGCCGAGGCCGGCGGCCGTTCGCTCGGCTCCGACCCGCTCGCGATCGAGCAAGCGGCCGACAAGCTCGGCCTCGCCGCCCGCTTCGAGGCGCTGGGGATCCCCACGCCGCCCACGCTCCCCTTCGGCCCCGGCTTCGAGCGGCCGAGCACCTGGGATGGGCCGATCGTCGTCAAGCCGATCGACGGGGCCGGGTCGGTGGATACGTCGGTGATCGCCGATGGGGACTGCCCCGATTGGGCCCGCGAAGGCCGGCGGGCGATCGCGCAGCCGTTCCTGGCGGGCGAGCCGTTGAGCGCCAGCTTCCTCGTCGATCGGGCGGGCGGGGCAACCCTGCTGGCGGTCGGCCGGCAGCGGGTGGAGGTGGACGCGCGGGGGCGGATCTCGTATCAAGGGGGATCGATCCCGCGCGCGGTCGATTTCCCCTTCGAGGCGGTCGAGGCCGCGGTCGCCTCGGTGCCCGGCCTGCTCGGCTTCGTCGGGGTCGACTTCCTCGGGCTCGGCGACGGGTCCGTGTCGATCCTGGAGATCAACCCGAGGGCCACGACCTCGGTCGTCGGCCTGGCCCGGCTCCGGCCGCCGGGGACGCTCGCGGGCGCCTGGCTCGCCGCGTCGGGTGGACCTCTGGGCGGGACCGACTGGCCGGCCAGGCTCGCGGCGGCCTCCGCGTCGCCCCCCCTGATCTTCGACGCCGACGGCTCGATCCGCCCCGAGAGATATTGACAAATGAGCGCTCGATTCCCGGGACCGACCTGGCTCGCCCTCGACGTCGGCGGCGCCAACCTCAAGGCCGCCCACTCCGGCGGCGAGGCCCGCTCGCTGCCCTTCGAGCTCTGGAAGCAGCCGGACGAGCTGCCCCGGGGGCTGGCCCGGCTCCTCTCCACGCTGCCCCAGGCCGACCGGGTGGCCCTGACGATGACGGCGGAGCTCTGCGACTGCTACCCGACCAAGGCGTTCGGCGTGCTCGCGGTGATCGACGCCACGCTCGCCGCCCTCAACGGCCGGCTGGTCGCGATCTGGGGCGTCGACGGCCGGTTCCACGCCGTCGACGTGGTCCGGCGGGACCCCGCGCTCGCCGCCGCGGCGAACTGGCTCGCGCTGGCGACGGTGGCCGCCCGCCTGGTCCCCGAAGGGCCGGGGCTCCTGATCGACGTGGGGTCGACGACCACCGACCTGATCCCCCTGGCCGGCGGCCGGGTCGCCGTCCGGGGGCGGACCGACACCGACCGGCTCAGGACCGGCGAGCTCGTCTACGCCGGGGTCCGCCGGACCCCGCTCTGCTCCCTGGCCCGCGAGCTCCCCTTCCGGGGCGAGCCGACCGGCCTGACCGCCGAGCTCTTCGCCACCACGCTCGACATCTACCTGACCCTCGGCGCCGTCGCCGCCGACCCCGCCGACCTGTCCCCCGCCGACGGCCGCCCGGCCACGCTCGAGGCCGCCCGCGACCGGATGGCCCGGATGGTCGGCGCCGACCGCGACGGGTTCAGCCCGGAGGACGCCCTCGCCTTCGCCCGGGACGCCGACGCGGTCCTCGTCGACCGCCTGGTCGGGGCCGCCGAGCGGGTCGCGCTCGCCACCGTCGGCCGCCCGGTGGCCGCCGTCGTCGCCGGCTCCGGCGAGTTCCTCGCCCGCCGCGTCGCCGAGCGGATCCTCGCCCCCGGCGGCCGGATCATCTCCCTCGCCGACGCCTGGGGTCCCGTCGCTTCCTCCTCCGCTTGCGCCCTCGCCCTCGTCCGCCTGGCCGCCGAGCAGGCCGAGGCCGGCGGCATGGAGTCGCTCGGATGAACGCCCCGATCGTCGTCTTCAAGGTCGGCGGCAGCCTGCTCGACTGGCCGGGCCTGCCCGGCCGGCTGTCCGCCTACCTCCGGGCTCTGCCCGAGGTCCGGCCCGTCCTCGTGGTCGGCGGGGGCCGGTTCGCCGACGCCCTCCTCGATCTCGACCGCCGCCATGCGATCGGCGAAGCCCGCGCGCACACCCTCGCCCTCCGGGTCCTCGACCTGACCGCCCACGTCCTCGCCGACCTCGTGCCCGGCCTCGCGACCGTCGACGAGATCGCCGAAGTCGAAGGGGCCTGGTCCCGGTCTCTCGTGCCCGTCCTCGCCCCGAGGCGGTTCCTCGACCGCGACGACCGCTCGCCCGACCCCCTGCCCCACGCCTGGTCCACGACGACCGACGCCATCGCCGCCCGCCTCGCCGTCCGCCTCCGGGCCCGAGAGCTCGTCCTCCTCAAGAGCGCCGACTGCCCGTCGGGCGCCACCATCGCCGAGGCCGCGGGCCTCGGGCTGGTCGACCCCGAGTTCGCCCGGGCCGCCGCGACGATCCCGACGATTGTTTATCGGAACTTTCGCGATCACACTTATCAGGATAATATCCTGTTCAAATTTTAATCAAGCGAACAGGTCGTCCAAGGTCCGGATCTTGCCCGCGAGGGCGGCCTCCAGGAACGGGGCGACGGGGCGGAGGATGGTGGTGGAGCTGTCGCCGGGGAGGCGTTCGGGGTGGGGGATTTCTCGGGTGCTGGCGCGGATCAGGTGGGCCCCTTCGAGCCAGGGGAGGCGGGCGAGGTTGGCGATGAAGGCGGGGAAGCGGCCGGAGCGGAGGAGGAAGAATTCGACGTCGGAGAGGTAGAGGAGGGAGACGGGCAGGTTGCGGCGGCGGAGCCAGGCGGCGAGGTTGGGCAGGGCGACGGTGCCGGCGAAGTCGCCGATGAGGGGGACGATCCGGTCGCCGAGGTGGGCGGCCCGGAGGGCTTGGTACCACTCGTCGCGGGCGAGGAAGTGGGCGGGCCGGCCGTGGCGGTCGCGGGAGCGGATCAGGCGACCGAGGGTGGGGTACATCGGCAGGGCGAGGAAGCGGGCCCCGAGGCCGGGGCCGGCGATCCGGGATTGGATCGTGGCGAGGTCGGGCCGGTCGGCGTCCGCGAGCAGGCCGAGGGGCGCGAGGGTGGCGGCGACGGCGGCGATGGCGGCGTCGAGTCGGGCGCGGTCCACCGGCGGGCGGGCGAAGGCGGCGGCGAGGTCGTCGGCCGAGGGGCGGTCGGGCAGCGGCCCGGGGTCGCGCGCCAGGAGGCGGGCGAGGTAGCCGGGCCGGTCGGGTTCGATCATCAAGATCGCTTTATGGACGAGGTGGACCAGGGCGTTGCGGCGGCGGAAGTCGAGGATGAAGGCGAGCCGGGGTCGGCTCCGGGCGATGTAGGTCAGGTTCTGGTCGGGGCCGACGCCGAGGTAGGCGCCGCCCGGCGGGACGAGGCGGTCGAGGTCGGCGGCGACGCGGGCGAACGAGTCCTCGTTGGTCACGAGGTTGTCGGCCGGGCGGCCGGTCCCGGGCTCGGACAGGTCGGCCATCACCCGGGCCATCGGCCGGTCGCGGGCGGGAAAGGCGACGTCTTCGAGGCGTTCAGGCATCATCATCTTTCGGGGACCGGAGGGGCGGGCGGCCGGGCCGTCCGGGCGCATCATGGGCGATCGGGGGCGGCGACCGCGACGGGCCGAGGCGCGGGCGGGTCGGGCATGTGCCTGATGTGAGGGCCCGTCGATCTTGCCCAGGCGGGCGGACCGGGCGCCAGTGGTGGATAAACGTTGGAATCTGGATCCGGCGCGCCTTGCCAGGCATGATATATTCGGGTAATAACTCCCCTGCGTGACGCGACAACGGATCGCCGTCCGCTGGCACTCAATCATCTCGGTCGGAGTTCGAAGATCATGGCGGTGAAGAAGACGACCAAGAAGGCGGACGAGTCGGCGGCGCCGGCGAAGACCGAGGCGAAGGAGACCGCCCCCAAGACCAAGGCCCCCAAGACCAAGGCCGCGGCCCCGAAGGCCGCCGAGCCGGCCGAAGCCAAGGCCGCGCCGAAGGAGGCGGCGCCCGCCGCCTCCGCCGCCCCCAAGGCGTCGACCCCGAAGAAGGCGGCGGCCCCCGTCAAGCTCACGCCGCCCCAGGGCGAGCTGCTCAAGAAGATCGGCTCGGCGGCCGAACCGGGATACACCGCCGAGAAGTCGGCCGAGGAGCGGTCGATCAAGCTCCTGATGGACAAGAAGCTCGTCCGCAAGGGGGCCAAGGACAAGGCGACCGGCAAGGTCCCCTACGCGCTCACCGTGGCCGGCAAGAAGCACCTGGGCTGAACCGCCCCGAGGGGCGATCGCGCCCCGATCGCCGCGGGCAGGTCCGGTCGGGCGCGATGCCGACCGGGCCTTCATGCGCCCCCCGGGCGCCTCCGGATCAAGCCTCGGAGACGAGGATGATCATCGACCGGGCCTCGACCCGATGGGGGTGTGATACGGGCACAAGCGGCCCTTCGTCGAGGCCGAGGGCGTCGTGGGGCGAGGGGCGAGCCGTGTCGACCGCCGAGCGCCAGGGTCGGCCCGAGGGGGAGGCGGGGACGACGAAGGGCAGCGATTCCCAGAAGGCGTTGCAGGCGACGTAGATGTCGCGATCGAGCTCGTCCCGGTCGCTCCGCCGCCCGTCGAGGGCGAAGGCCAGGGTCCGGGACGAGGGGGAGAAGTCGGGCCGGCAAGGGGTCGCGCCGTGCCAGACGACGTCGGGCGTCGGCCCGGGCTTGCTGTTGAGGAAGGTCCGACGCCTGAGCACATGATGCCGCTTGCGGAGCGCGATGAGCTGGCGGACGAACCGGTGGAAGTCGGCGTTGGTCCGGGCCAGGGACCAATCCACCCAGCTCGTCGGGTTGTCCTGGCACCAGGCGTTGTTGTTGCCCCCTTGGGTCCTCAAGAACTCGTCGCCGCCGAGGAGCATCGGCACCCCCTGCGAGATCAGGAGGGTGGCGACCAGGTTCCGGGCCTGGCGGGCGCGGAGGGCGAGGACGCTCGGGTCGTCGGTCGGCCCTTCGGCCCCGCAGTTCCAGGAATGGTTGGCGTCGGAGCCGTCGCGGTTGCCTTCGCCGTTGGCCTCGTTGTGCTTGCCGTCGTAGGAGACGAGGTCGGCCAGGGTGAAGCCGTCGTGGCAGGTGATGAAGTTGATCGAGTGGAGCGGCCCCCGGCCGTGGCAGAGGTCGTCGGAGCCGCAGAGCCGGGTGGCCAGGGCGGAGGTCAGGCCGGGGTCGCCGATCCAGAACCGGCGGACGTCGTCGCGATACTGGCCGTTCCAGACCGACCAGCGGTGGCCGCCGGGGAAGCTGCCGACCTGGTAGAGCCCGGCGGCGTCCCAGGGCTCGGCGATCATCTTGGTCCCGGCGAGCAAGGCGTCCTCGGAGATCTGCTCGATCACCGGCGGCTCGACCAGGACGTTGCCCCGCCGATCGCGGCCGAGGACCGACGCCAGGTCGAACCGGAAGCCGTCGACGCCCGACTCGGCCACGGCGTTGCGGAGGCAGGAAAGGATCTGCGACCGGACGATCGGGTGGTTGCTGTTCACGGCGTTGCCGCAGCCCGAGAAATTCAGGTAGCGGCCCGACTCGTCGAGCATGTAGTACAGGCTGTTGTCGAGCCCCCGGAGGCTGTAGGTCGGGCCGTTTTCGTTCCCTTCGGCGGTGTGGTTGAAGACGACGTCGAGGACGACCTCCAGGCCCGCCCGGTGCATCGCGCCGACCATCCGGCGGAACTCCTCGCGGGGCTCGCCGCCTTCCCAGTTGCTGGCGTAGGCCGCCTTGATCGCGGCGTAGGCGATGGTGTTGTAGCCCCAGAGGTTCTTCAAGCGTTCGCCGGTCAGGGGGTTGACGAAGGGGCAGTCGTTCTCGTCGAACTCGTCGATCGGCAGGAGCTCGAGGGCGGTCACGCCGAGGTCCCGGAGGTAGTCGGCCTTCTCGGCCAGGCCGGCGAAGGTCCCGGGATGGCGGACGCCCGAGCTCGGGTCGACGGTGTAGCCGCGGACGTGGAGCTCGTAGAGGATCGTGTCCGCCCGGGGGGTCTGGGGGTTGATGTCCTCGGGCTGGTCCGACAGGCCGGACGTGAGGAGGCTCCGGCGGGGGAGGCCGTCGGAGTGGCCCCAGGGGCGGCCGCAGGACAGGGCCCGGCAGGCCGGGTCGAGCAGGACGACCGTCGGGTCGTACCGGTGCATCGGGCCGGTCGGGCCGTCGACGCGGTAGCCGTAGCAGAACTCGTCGGGCAAGCCTTCGACCCGGACGTGCCAGTGGTCGCCGGTCTTGAAGTAGCGGGGGCCGAGGGGGACCTCGGTCTCGACCTCGGGCTTGCACGGCTCGGAGAGGACCAGGCGGACCGAGGTCGCGTGGCGGCAGATCAGGACGAAGTTCACCCCGTCGGCGGCCCTGCTGGCGCCCAGGGGCAAGGGGTGGCCCCGGGAGACCCGGAGCGGGTGGCCGCGGAAGTGGATACGAGGCCCGGAGTCGGTGGGGAGGGTCGTCGGCATGGATGCTCGGGCCTGGGGGCGGCCGGAAGGGGGGACGACCCACTCCGGCCGGCCCTCCCCTCGGTCGGATTGACGGGCGGCTTAGGCGACCGCGTGGTGTTCGGCGGCCGGGGCGTCCTGATGCCGGGGTTCCTTCTCCATCAGGTCGTGGATCGGCCCGGTGATGAGCCGCGAACCCCGGTCGTGGAACATGTAAAGCAGTGCCCACTCGAACATCACGAGCAGGCGGTTGCGGAAGCCGATCAGGAAGAAGACGTGGATCAGGCACCACATGACCCAGGCGATGAAGCCGGTCGGGTGCCACTTGCCGACCATCCCGACCGCCTTGGCCCGGCCGATCGTGGCGAGGATCCCCTTGTCCCAGTACCGGAACGGCTTGCGGGGCTTGCCCTTGAGGGTGTCGAGGATCGCCTTCGCCGCGTACTGGCCGCCCTGCATCGCCGCCGGGGCGACGCCCGGCACGGGCTTGCCGTCCTGCTCGATCGCCGCGAGGTCGCCGACGACGAAGACCTCGGGCGAGCCGGGGATCGTCAGGTCGGGCTGGACCTTCACCCGGCCCGCCTTGTCCAGCGGGGCCCCGAGCTTCGCCCCCAGCTCCGACGCCTTGACCCCCGCGCCCCAGAGGATCGTCCGGGCCTCGATCCGCCCCTTGTCGGTCGAGACCCCTTCTTCGTCGACCCCGGTCACTTTCGTGCCGAGCCGGACCTCGACGCCGAGCGCCTGGAGCTGCTTCAAGGCGCTCTCGGACAGGTCCTCGGTGTAGGCGGGCAGGACCTTGGGCCCGGCCTCCAGGAGGATCACCTGGGACCGGGCCGGGTTGATGTGGCGGAACTCGTGGACCATGTCGTGCCGGGCGATCTCGGAGAGCGAGCCGGCCAGCTCGACGCCGGTCGGCCCGGCGCCGACGACGACGAAGGTGGTCCACTCGCGGCGGCGGCGGGGGTCGTCCTCGCGCTCGGCCGCCTCGAAGGCCATCAGGGTCCGCCGCCGGATCTGGACGGCGTCCTCGATCGACTTCAGGCCGGGGGCGAACTTGGCCCACTCGTCGTGGCCGAGGTAGCTGTGCGAGGCCCCGGCGGCCACGATCAGGTAGTCGTAGCTCAGCTCGCCGTCGAGGAGCTTGACCGTCCTGGCATGGACGTCGATCGACTCGACCTCGCCGAGCACGACCTCGACGTTGTCGAGGTGTCGCAGGATCCGCCGGAGCGGGCTGGCGATGTTCGCCGGGTTCAGGCTGGCCGTCGCCACCTGGTAGAGCAAGGGTTGGAAGAGGTGGTGGTTCCGCCGGTCGACCAAAGTGACCCGGACCTTCCCCCCCTTGAACGCCTTGGCCGCCTCGAGGCCGCCGAACCCGCCGCCGATGATGACCACATGAGGAAGCTCGGCCGGCTGGGCCGCCGCGTGATGCTGATCCGCCATTTCGAACCCCCTCTCGCCGAAATCTCCGTCCCGTTCGCGGAGCCCACTTCACGCAACCGAGGGGCCAAGGACGAGAGGAGTGCCGCGCCCCGCGAAAATCGGCGTCACCGGGCCGTCGCGAACGGGCGGAGGGTTTCCACCCGCTTCCGGCCGAAGTGGGGGATGGCGGCCAGGTCGTCGACCGACCGATACGGCCGGCCGGCGATGATCTTGCGGGCCCAGGACGCCCCCACGCCGGGCAAGCCTCGAAGCTCGGCCTCGGTCGCGGAATTGAGGTGGACCGTGCCCTCGGCCCGGCGGACCCGGGCATCCTCCGCCGGAGGCGCCCGCCGGGCAACCCGGCCCGGGCCGTCGACGGCCCAGGTCTTGCCGTCGGTCCGGATCGCCACGGTCCCGCTCAGGTCGGTCCTGAGCAGCGGGACGCCCTCCGACCGGAGCAAGGCGAGCGTCTGAGGGTGGGGGTGGCCGAAGTCGTTGCCCGAGCCGAGGCTCGCCACCGCCAAGGCGGGGCGGGTCGCCTCGAGCCAGGCCCGGTCGACCCCGTTCCGGCTCCCGTGGTGGGCGAGCTTGAGCACCTGGACGCCCGAGCAGAGCCCCGAGGCGCGCCGGAGCCACCAGCGCCGCTCGGACCCTTCGGAGTCGCCGGTCAGGAGCGCCGAGAAGCCGCCGAAATCGACCCGGATCCCGATGCTGTTGTTGTTCTCCTCATGCTCGTTCGAGGGGGGCTGGGGGAACAAAGTGAGCACGACCGAGCCGAGGTTGAGCTTGCGTGGACCGTCGGAATAAGGCCGGACGGCCGTCATCCCCTGGTCCTTGACCAGTTCGAGGAGGGCGACGTAGAGCGGGGTGGCGTGGGGCGAGTCGGCCTCGACGAAGACCCTGGGATGGAAGGCCCGGATCACCTCGGCCATCCCGCCGTAGTGGTCGGAGTGGTGGTGGCTGACGACGACGAGGTCGAGCGACGTCACCCCGCGCGCCCTCAGCAAGCCGACGACCGACCGCGAAGGGCCGGCGTCGATCAGGGCCGTCTTCCCCTCGGGCGAGCGGACCAGGATCGCGTCCCCCTGGCCGACGTCGAGGAACTCGACCGAGGCGACCGGACCTCGGAAGCCGGCGAGGCCCCGCTCGCGGCCCCCCCGGACCAGCCCGACCGCCAGGACGACCAGGCCGACCACGATCAAACCGAGTGCGATCTCCATCGCGAGCCGGCGCTTCATAGCGTGACGTCCCCCCCGGGGTCGGTCTTGCCCAGGTCGTCGCGGAGGCTTTTCGCCTTGCGGGCCAGGGCCTCGGTCGCCTTCGGGTCGCGCTCCAGCGACATCGTCAGGGCGTCGCCCGCGTTGACCCCTTTGGGGAGCAAGTCGCGCGGGATGGGGAAGGACCGGCCGTCGCCGAGCAG
>JAABUQ010008685.1_pt1 | contig 14122 bp, 14 predicted proteins | sample 5560001 | NCBI WGS metagenome assembly JAABUQ01 (sample SAMN10711888, study PRJNA513371) | rock metagenome | isolation source: Antarctica rocks | place: Antarctica: Victoria Land, Finger Mt nord | collected 2015-12-18
AATCAACCGCTTCTCAGCAGCAGAACGGCGCTTCCTTACCTGCCGGACCAACAACCCAGGATCTTCCATCCCACCATCGTCGGGCACCAAGGACGATCCCGCCAGATGGGAAGATCACACGCTTACTCTGCGCCTGACGTCCCGCCACCCGAAAAGCAGTCGTGGTCACAGAGGCACGGGACCACTGCTCAGTGGCTTGCGATAGGGGCTACTCTCTTGGTAAGCGTCATAACCAACGTTGTTTTGATACACAATCGCAGCGTTGATACTGATGTGAAAAGGACGGATAAGCATACGGACGCTCTCGTCGACAAAAAGCTCAACCCGGCGATAGCTCAAGTAAACCAACACACCGATGGTAAGATGACGGAACTTGGTTGAAGATTGACGGCTTTTCAGGCCGCATCAGCGATCTTTCGGACAGAGTGTCACGTATCGAGGGTTCTCTAAGTAATCGCATTTCTGGCTTAGATAATCGCGTTTCTGGGGTTGAGGCTCACGGGGCGAGACAAACTTCTCTGGCGAAGTTTCTGGACCCGAATCGAACATTGACCCTGATTCGAGAAAAAATTGCATTTGCGCAGAAGCGAAACAACCCGCTTCCTGCTACACAGCTAGTTGATTACAAGAACGCCGTTCAAGAACTGCCGAGTTCAGCTTACGAGTACTGGACGACTGTGGCGGCGGTCATCAACTACCAATCCTACCTCCTCCAGATGAGTGGCGAAGCCCCAGATCCGAAGAAGGTTTCCAAGCGTTGCGGCGGAATAACTTCGGGAACAGGAAGCAACAACACTTTCAGAGGTGGTGTACTGTCTGACTGTGTGGTCGATCTGGATACCACTAATGACACCTTCGATGGCATTGTCTTCAGAAACTCGGTGGTTCGCTATTCGGGTGGTGCAATCCATCTGCGTAACGTCCGCTTCGAAAACTGCAACTTTCAATTGAACCTTTTCTCGCAGAAAGCACCAGCAAAACCGAGCTTCATGCTAGCCCTTCTGGACTCCCCAAAGCAGAATGTCGTGAACATTGAATAATCGGCTCGTCCAGATCACATCAACGCGGATTGTGCGAGACCCTCGAAAATCGATTTCCGCTTTAGCAATGCCACGATCTCTTTGATCTTCCAGACGTGATCCAGAAGCCCGGCTGTTTTCACAAGCCTAGATCTTGCTGCCCTAGAAAGCGCTTAGCAAACAGGCGCTTGAACTGGCCGATGTTGTCCGACACAGTTACGAGTGTCTGAATTTCTTGGATCTGGCGTTTGAGCTTCTCAAGGCCGTAACCCAGTTTCAGATGCTGGTGGAAGCGCGCTTTCCGAGTACCCTTTTTATCCACCTTGGGATTCACGCGATCCAGTTCCTTCAGCACCTCACCGTTCTCAAGCGGATGGTAGATGTATGTTCTGGTGAAGTTGGCGATGTGTTGGGGACGGTTCTGCATCACTGTGCCGCTACGCGTCTGCGTTAGCTGTTTGTTGCCGTACATACGGTTGATCTCGACGTAGAAGGAGTCTGGGAACTCCTTCTCCCACTCACGCATCTCCTCATCCACGTACTGCTGAACAAGTAAGCGCAGAGCGTCTGGACTCCTAACTTTCTGATAGCCCGTGGCTTCGTCGATGAGGGCAACGACGCCGACCTTTGCGAAGGCGTTCAGCAGTATTTGTGCTTGGACAGCCAGTCTGTGTTGCTGCCTAGTTAGGCCACCTTCTTTATCGGCTTTCGCAATGGCCCGTGCAACCTCGCTAAGAACGTCGGCTTCGTAGCCGTGGGCTAGATCCCTATTCAAAGGCTTGAAATTGATAGGATTATCTATCTTTTCCCTCAACTTTTCGGGGAGTCTGGATCCCAGCCCTTTTCCCTGCATTGTCTTCATGAAAGCATTTCCGCCTTCAGATTTCAGACCCAAGGCCCGCGCCATACCACCCTTATGAAGAACGCGTCTCCCATCTGCCAGTACGTAGCAGTCGAGCGTGAGGTCACCGATGGTCATTTGCCCTTGATGCGTTGCAACTGGCAGATCAATCCGCCCATCTTCGGGGATGTCGTTCGTAGCTGGGTCCACCTTGATCTCCTTTGGATCAGTGTTTATGAAACGCTCAAGTGCCTCATCAAAGGGCATGTCGACAGTCAGCGGTTGGTCGTATGTTTTCTTAGTGCTCACGCGGTCAACTCCTTATAGGTGAGTCGCCCGTTCGCCAACTCAAGTAGGGCGTTGACGCGATTGCCTCGCCAATAGCGCGGTTGTTGAAACGCCATGTCATCTCGCCCAAGTACCGAAAGAAGTGCTTCGGGGAGAGAACATGGTGAGTATCGATGACTTGCCGCTTGAATAAGGACCACACGCCTTCGATACCGTTGGTGTGAAATCCGCCACGGCGAACGTACTCCCCGGCGCTGTGATTTACGCGCTCATGGATGTACTTGGATCCAACCCGGTCAAAGGAGAGGGCGGTGTCCGTCATGATCTTGGATCCGGGTTTGACGTTCTCGACAATGACCTCTTGTACGGTTGCAGCCTTGAGGTTCGGAGTAATCGCGGTACGAAGCTCGCCGTCCCGCTGAAGCAATCCGAGGACGGCGATCTTACCGGATCCGCCCTGCTTGCCGCCCGTCCGCTTGCTGGCGTGCTTGTTTTTCTCTTTACCGCCAACGTACATCTCGTCGGCTTCGATGTTGCCGTCAAGCGGGGCATTGAACGAGCGTGTGCGGATTGCGTACCGAAGCCGCTGGGTCATGAACCATGCTGTCTTTTGAGTGACGCCTAGATCCTTTGCGAGTTGGGTGCTGGCGATACCCTTTTTGTGCGAAGTGATAAGCCAGATCGCCATGAGCCAAACGCGAAGCTCAATCTTGCTGTCCTCAAAGATGGATCCAACCTTGATCGAGAATCGCTTTCGGCAGTCGCCGCACTTGTGGGTGCGCTTATCTGAGAAGTGGTAAACGCGCTCCGTGGATCCGCAGTATGGGCAGAATGCACCGCCCTTCCACCGGATCGCAGTGAAGTGGTCTATCGCAGATTGTTCATCGGGGAAAGCCGCCATCATCTGGATCAGTGTGTCGAACTTTTTCATGGATCCACGCTCCGCTGCAACGTGAATCTAGATTAGGTGACACACTGACCCATGTCAATAGGTTTGGGTCACAGATGTATATAGACGCCCAGTTTATTTCTTAGGAGATAATCGGGGGCCTTCTCCAACGCTAGGCAGTGCGTGGTCATTTCAGACAGTCACCCTTACCCCAACCTCAGCCTCGGCTGAGTTGCCGTACTCTCGCGCTTGGGATACGGGTGCGACATACAACTTCGCCAGTGATGCAATCGTGAACGGAGCGATACCGCCGTCCTCCTACGATCTTGTTCTCCACGACTGCCATCTGCTAAACAACAAAGGGAAGGCCGACAGGTCGACGCTCGCGTTACCAGCTTCGACCAAGCCGAACGCTTCGTCCTCGGCGATCGACATGAACGGATACGTGGGCAATCCGCTAACTCAGCCGCATATCCTCACACCGGACATAGACTGGGACATGCAGGTGAATCTCACGGCGACAAACCAATCCCTCCCTTTTCTGCAGGTGGCGGTTGCCAAGTATGCACTGACGATCGTTCACGACTGTTATCCGGCCCACGAACTCAGCATCGCCTGGACCGACGTGTACTCGTATGTCCCAGTGGATAGCTCGCACCTTGCAAGCTGTCTTGCTGGGTTCAATCAGATACGCACCATTCAGAGCGGTACCGTGAATTTACAGCCAAGTCAGGCCGAGATAAAGGAGGCCCTACGTGACCCAGCGAAAGATATTCTTAGCCCTTTTGTTACCCGCGATTCTGCTGACCGTGAACGCCACAGGTCAAGCGCAAGACCAACTGACTGGACTGTTTGAGAAAATGTCGAGCCCCGATCAGGCGGTTAGAAAGCAGGCCGAAAAGGAGGCCTTCACGGTTTTGGATCAGGTAGTGCCCCACATCGAAACTTAAATTCCCGTCCTCAAATCGGCCCTGGTGGGGAGCGATCCCCATCTCCGTCTCCAAGCGTCCGCGATTCTCAACCTCATAACCACGGAGGCGAAGGGTCAACACGACGATGTCGTGCTCGCTTGCATGCCGGAGATGCTCAAGGCCGCGGATGACGATAGGGATAGGGTGCAGGCGAATGTTCTGTTTGCAATGGCGAACATCGCGGGCGGCCCGCCACCTTTGGTGCGGCCGACGCTGATGAAAAAGGCTGTGAGCGGCAATGGACGGGTTAACGGTCTCGCAGCTATGGCCCTGCTCCGGTCTAGGCGAATCGAACAGAGGTCGAGAACACGTTGAAGCTGGCGATCAGCGCAAGTCAAACGTCCAATGCAAAGCAGGCCATGGTGAGGGGAATTAGCAGCGGAGGTCCTGTGCTCGAGGCGACGGCGGACTCGGTCGCCGCGCTAATGCTTGACAGCGACCCGGACGTTCAGAAGGCCGTCATCAACAGCCTGGACAGCATTTATAGCAACCGGGAGACAGCGCGGGCAAAACTTACGTCGGTTACACAGAATGAGAGCCTGGCCGCAGATGTGAGAAAGGAGGCCAGCGACGCCGTTGTACGGCTCGACGTTCGCTAGTCGCATGACAGATGCTACACAGCAGGCGAGTGTCACGAGCGATCCACTGCGGAAGAAAGTCTCCGCTTCAATGCGGATGCTCCTGCCGACACTCGCCATGTTGTTTACATGGATAATCTTTACGGCTCTGCTCCTAGTTCCCAGGCATCTAGAGGTGATTCCCGTTGCCGGGTGGTCAGGCATCTTCGCCAGTTTTCTCTCGTGACCTTTGTTCCCTTTTTAATCGGATTTGTGCCCCGCAAGAACGCAACTGCGACTCTGGTGGTTGATTGTCGCGGCTTCCGAAGTTTGGGGTGTGGTCCTTCTACGCCTCTTTCTCGGCTTGCCCGCGGCGAAGCTGGTTAGCGACGAGCTGTTCTGGGCAGTCCTCTGCTTCGGCGTTGTCGCCTCGGGAATCTACGTCCTTGAACTTCGGTGGCTCCTCCGCCGAAAGGCACGATCAGACGGTTAGCCCAAATCCTCTACTTGCCGCTTGGAAACTTTGACAACATAGACATCGCCGTCTAGGCCTGAGGGTATGGGCTATCTCGGATCGAAGGCCGCGTCCGGGGCGTATCAGGCCATCATCGCAGTGATGCCTCCACATGAGACGTTTATAGATCTGTTCGCTGGCTCTGGCGCTATCCTCTCGCGAAAGGGAGCTGCGGCGCGATCATACGCCGTGGACCTGGACGCCGCGGCGGTCGATGCGCTAGCTGACAGTCCGGGTCTGGTGAAGCTGTGCGGCGATGCTCTCAGGTTTCTAGACAAGTTCGACTATGCTGCAGCGGGGCGGGTGCTGATCTATGCTGATCCGCCTTACCTTCACCAAACCCGTACCTCACGCCAGCGTTATCGGCATGAGATGACGGACGCCCAGCACATGGAGCTGCTGGTTCGGCTGCGACGTAGCTCGGCGGCGGTGATCCTGCCGGGCTATCCTTCGGCACTGTACGATCTGCATCTGATTGGATGGAACACTTACGAATTTCAGGTTATGACGCGGGGCGGCCCTCGTACAGAAAAGCTCTGGTTGAACTACAGGGCGTCGGATGTTCATTGGCTTCCTTCGCCGGAGTGGATTTTACTGACCGACAGAGAATCAAGCGTAAAGCTGCTCGATGGGCGGCTCACTATCGAGCGCTGCCTGCCGGCCGAACGCCTCGCGGTCCTGGCTGCCCTGCGGGAGGTCCACCACAGCGACGGATGACTATAGGCGCGCCGGTGCTATGTGAGCTCGAAGGGGGCGGCGGCGGCGGGGAAGAGAGGGCCCGTGTCGATCGAACATAGAGCTCAGCACGTCACGGCCGCCGCCCTTCATCTTCTGGGCCGGCATGAGGAGGCCGATCGGGAAGCACAAGCAGAAACGAATGGCGACACCGCTGTCGCTCCAACTTCATCCAAAGAAGGACACTCGTAGTCGGGTCAGAGGCAGATATGGCAACACTCCTGGAACAACTTCGCACCATGTCCACTGTGGTCGCCGACAGTGGAAACATCAACTCGATCGCCGCTTACAAGCCGCAAGACTCTACGACTAATCCCTCGCTCCTTGCGGAAGCTGCGAAGCAAGTGAGTACCAGTCCATTGTGGACGACGTCCTCCGCACCGCACGGGAGAAGCTTGACAAAGACGCTTCCAAGAAGGAGGTTGCGGCACAGGCGTTCAAGACTCTGGCCGTCGCCTTCGGCCGCAAAATACTCGAGATCGTGCCTGGGCGCGTGTCGACCGAGATCGATGCACGGCTGAGCTACGATCGGGAAAAGACTCTTGCTGAGGCAAGAGACGTGATCTCGCAGTACGATCAAGTCGGCATCTCTCGCGAACGTGTGCTCATCAAGGTGGCTTCCACGTGGGAAGGGATTAAAGCCGCGGAGATCCTCGAACAGGAAGGCATTCACTGCAACCTAACGCTTCTATTCGGGATGCATCAGGCCGTCGCCTGCGCGGAGGCGAAGGTAACGCTGGTTTCGCCCTTCGTCGGGCGCATCCTCGATTGGTACAAAGCAGATACTGGCAACGACTTTGAGGGTCCAGAGGATCCTGGCGTTCAGTCCGTGACGCACATCTACAACTACTTCAAGCACTTCGGTTACAAAACGCAGGTCATGGGCGCTAGCTTCCGGAACACGGGAGAGATCGTCGAGCTTGCAGGATGCGATCTGCTAACAATTTCACCAAAACTTCTCGCGGAGTTGAATCAGCAGCAGGGACAGCTTAAGCGAAAACTCGATCCCGAAAAGGCAAAGGCGATGCCGATCGAGAAGATCGAGATGAACGAGAGCATCTTTGAGTCGATGCACGCCGCTGACCGCATGTCGAATGACAAGTTGACGGAAGGCATCGAGGGGTTTTCCAAGGCGCTCGTGGGTCTTGAGGAATTGCTGGCTTCCAGGCTGGCAGAAATCGAACGCTAACGAATACACCAGCATTGAGAGGGAGACTATGAAGCGATTCTTTGTTTGGGCCAGCTTGCTTTCCGGAGCTGCCGCCGCATACCTGATGGACCGCCGCGGTGAATCATTGGCCACCATAGCGAAGAAGATCTTGAATCATCCCGTAGGCACCTTAGCCACTGAGATTAAGAACGCGCTCTAACCACCTGGAACGACCTGCCTCGGCGGGATTGTTGCATCCAACAAATTGCAGGTGGTTAGCACTTCTAAGCCGCCGGGAGGAACCAATGGCGGCCGTTTTGCTCACTGATATCGACGGAACCCTTGTAGACAGCAATACTCTTCACGCTGAAGCATGGCGTCGGACGTTTGAACATTTCGGCATCGAGATCGGCATGGACGATGCCTGGCGGCAGATCGGCAAGGGCGGGGACCAGGTTATCCCGACCTTCGTACCGGAAGCTGACTGCGAACGCCTCGAAAAGCCAATGAAGGAGTTCCGCAAAGAGCTTTTCCACCGCGACTACATGTCTCGTATCGTGGCGTTCTCTCAAGCTCGCGACCTCCTCGTCCGAGTAAAACAGTCTGGAATGAAGATCGTTCTCGCTACCTCCTCCGAGAAAGAGGATATCCCGACCCTGTGCAAGATCGTCGGCATGGAAGACCTCATCGACGACGCTTCCACCAGCGCAGACGCTAAAGCCTCCAAACCTGAAGCCGACATCTTTGCCGCAGCACTGAAAAAAGTTGGCATGGAGACACAGCAAGCCATCGCCCTCGGAGACACCCCGTGGGACGCGCAGGCAGCAGGCAAGCTGGGTATTCCGACCATTGGGCTCACCAGTGGCGGTTGGAAACGTAGTGACCTTCGTGATGCTGGCTGCATTGAGGTCTGGCAAGATCCAGCCGACCTTCTGCTCCATTTCGACGAATCGGCTCTACGTCGATGACCTGGACTTTGGTTCCAATCGCGCTTCACTTCTACTTAACCGAATGTGAAAGACAGGACTAAATGGCATCAGAGATCTCTTCCGTGACGATCATAGGGTGCGGCAATGTAGGGTCCGCCTGCGCGGCCTCTCTTATTGCCCAGCCCTCTGTTCGTGAGCTCATCCTGATTGACCACTCGGAAGATAAAGCGCTTGGGGAAGCGCGCGATCTTCAGCATTCCGTTCCGCTCGGAACTCCCGTCAAGGTCATCGCTGGCTCATACAAAGAAGCGGCAGCAAGTCAGGTTGCTGTGATTACGGTGGGCGCACCGGGCAAGTTCACGAGCTCAAGGCTCGATATGCTCAAGGATAATGTTGTGCTCGTCCGAGAGTGTATTGCAAAGCTCATGTCGGAAGGATTTCAGGGAGTTTTGCTCCTGGCTTCAAATCCTGTCGACGTGCTGACCTACATCGCCCAGCAAGAATCCGGGCTTCCGGTTCGGCAGGTCATCGGTACAGGAACGCTCATCGGTTCAGAGCGCCTGCGCGCGGCTTTGGCGGAGCACCTGAAGGTAGACGCACGTTCGATGCACGCCAATGTGATCGGCGAGCATGGTGATTCTTCAGTTCCTGTCTGGAGTTCAGCCCAAATTGGGGGCATCCCGCTTGCTATCTTTCCGGGTGCGAACGAACTTGCTCCTCGTTATGAGCTGCAACGGGTGGTACGGCAGGCAGGGACAAAAGTTGCTGCCCTCAAGGGAAATACCTGTTTCGCCATTGCCGCCTGCGTGACGCGCATCTGCCAGGCGATTCTCAGGGATGAACGCTCCGTGCTGATGGTTTCTACTCGCATCGACGGACAGTATGGACTTCAGGATGTCTCATTCAGTATACCCTGCATCGTCGGAAAGAATGGCATAGAGACTGTGCTTGAGCTTGCGCTCAATGCTCCCGAACAGAAGGCCTTGATCGAGTCGGCAACGATCCTCAAGGAGGCTTTCGCGAGCCTCTGAGACGACAGTGGACACCGGTACAGAGCATTTGTTCGTCTTCTGGGTTCGAATCAAATGTGGACCGTTATCTGGCACGAAGGAAGCCCGTTCGGGGAGACGTTAATTGGGAGTATGAGATGTCGCAAGAACACGTTCAGGACCACATTGATCTGATTGCGAAGCATGAACAGGAGTTCTTGGCAAAGCGTACGCGTGCGGAGAGGATTGCGGACGCGATTGCGAGCTTTGTTGGAAGCCTTCCCTTCGTTCTGCTTCACATCTCTATGTTTCTGGGCTGGATTCTTTTCAATACACTTCGTCCTGGGCACTGGTATCACTTCGACCCACCTCCTTTCTCTCTGCTAGGCACTTGCGTCGCCCTCGAAGGAATCGTCCTTGCGAGCCTAATCTTGATGAGGCAATCCCGCGTCAGCAAACGTGGCGACGAGCGCGATCACTTGATGCTGCAAATTCTTATGCTCACAGAAAAGGAGATCACCGCCGTGCTCAGCATGGACAGGCAGATCGCGGGAAAGATGGGTTTGCAAAAGGTCGCGAACGATCAAGACATCGTGGCCCTGAGTCAGCACACTTCAATCGAGGATGTTGCACAAGCGATTGAGGAAGGTCTCCCTGCGGAGTAGAGACGAATACCGGGAAGGTCGAACCGGCATACGATTAACCTCTTGCGTCCATCTCTAGTCTCCTTCTCCTGTCCTTTTTATTGGAGCAAACGGCGAACATTTCCCGCTAGTCCCCCGAGGTGCTGGACCGGCGTCCGTAGTTGTGACCGCGTCAGCGGTCTTGATATGCGCCCTCTCGAACACATCGAGCAAACGCTTCATACTGTTTGCTGCAGCGCTTGTAGGTGTCTAGCTTGCCTTCGAGCGCTTCCGTTGCTTTCAAAGACGAAGTTTCAAGGCATTCAGCACTACCGTGCCTAGAGCTCCGCCCGCTTTCATATCGCCCGATCAACGCTCTATCGCGCCATCCTCAAACCTGCCTCTTGACCGCCGAGCGGCTGCTTCGGTTCGAAGAGCCTGGGCAATTCCCCATCGATTTGTCATTCCTCATCCGCTTCAGATACTAGCGGCGTCTGAAATAGTAGGTGAACGAGGCGCTGACATAGGACCTCAGAGGAAAGCCGGTATTCCGGGTGAAGGGAGCGCCCTCTCCGGGAAGTGAGATCGACTCAAGGGTTTGTCCCCCGTAGCCGCTGGCGATAAACACATTGACTCCGACGTCAAAACCTCTTGACTGAAAGGGCCGAATCAGCGCTGCCCGAAGTTCGCGCACGGATACGGAATCTGCGTTCGAACCATCGTCTAACTGGCCGAGCGGCTTGCGCGAGACCTCTTCGTATTCGCTGCGGCCCACGAGGTGCAGCGGCAGTTGGTCGATCGTTGCGAGAATGTCATAGATCTGCCGTGGAGCTTCCGGGGTGGGCAGGCCGGTGAGCCGGTCGCGAGCGTCAGCTTTTGAATATAGAGCCTGAATAAAGCCGTGCTGGAAGTTATGGCGGACGGTAAACGTGAGGGACTTGATCAGCCCGGGACCGAGGTCTTGTTGGAGGCCGGTGTCATTCGAGATGCGAGCGAGTTGCTGAGCGGTGGTCACATGGGCGAAATTTAGGCGAAGTTCCGTCTTGGCGAAGGTCTTCCTTACGACCAATTGGTAAGCGCGAGCTTTGGCCACGATGGTCCCGCCGGTGACGGCAGTAGTGCCGATACGTGGGTCGTTGATATGGAAGGCTTGGCCGTAGCTGAGCGAGACCACAGGAAGAAAGGAAACGTTCTTGGGGGGTAGAAAGGTCAGAGTCGCCTTTGGCGAACTGATGGTGGCGGACCGGTCAAACGACTGCTGCGGAGTAAGAAGGTCCTGATTATTCACTGCAACCTGATCGAGCCGGTACCCGGCGTCATAGTGGAAGACGTGGAAGAGTGCGCCATCGAAAGCCGCGAAGGGTGAGTAGAAGTTGATAGTGAGATTGTTTGAGGTGCGGGGTTGAAACACGCCTGTGGCTTCGTCAAAGTGGTCCAGGTTCAGACCGCGTGGAGCCTCACGACGAAAGTCAGCACCGGCCAGAAGCGAGAATGTGTTATTGAACCGATCCGAGTAGATGACATTTTCGGAGTTTGCGTTGCGGTGTTCACTCTGGCGGATGAGACCGTCGCCGAAGTTGGGTCGCACATCGAGGGTGTAATAGCGGTAATAACCTGAAAATTGGACCTGCCGCCGGGGGTCAAGCTGCCAGATATCGTTGAAGATCGCCGTTCCGTTTGAGGTCGCCTCATGCTGGCGGGCGTCGTAGGTGTCGTCGGGAGTGGCGACGCCGACTGGAATGAGTCCGGGCTGGAATGCGGCTCCGTAATAGCAAATCCCGTATGTGGTCAGCTCGTGCTTGCCGAAGGTGAAGACTTTGGAGATGTTGCCTTTATATTGTTTGCGATGTTCAAGGCGAGCGAGATAGCCGTTACCGAAAGAGATCTCCGCACCAATCCAGGCGCGATTGGAGGGGTCGACTGGGCTCCAGCCGCCAACAAGGTTTAGATCACGATAGTCGCCGGTCAGGCGCAGGAAGGGCTCGATGCGGTCACGCAGACCGAAGGTGATGGCGGCATTCACGGAGTTGTTGCCTTCGCGAACGTTGAAGGCGGCGCCGTCCGTCTGTACTGTCTCGATGGCGGCGGGGATAATGACGTTCGGGTCGGCGTAGCCGTTGCCGTGCGCATTGGCGGGAAGATTGTTGGGAAAGAGATAGCCGCCGACCTGGAAGAACATGGCAATGAGTTCGCCGTGATCGCCTGCGACACCGGGGACAAAGTATTGCGGAGGCTTGACGCCGCCGGCAGGTGACTCGACGGGCATGCCGGGGATGGAGATGGGCATACCTGGCCGGCCGGGATTGGCATCTAGGGTTTGATCGCGGATCATTACCTGCTGGGCTGGATCGGGCTCGAAGACGCCGCGGTCGGTGACGGAGGCGGTGACGTTGACCGACTCGGCTTGAGCGGCGAGGCTCGAAAATTGAATATTTTCAGCTTGCCGTCCGCTCGGATGTACGGCCAGAGTCCGGTCGAGCACGGCAAACCCCGGAAATTCCACCGTTATGCGGTATTCTCCGCCGTTCAGATCTGGAAACGTGAAGCGTCCGCTAGCGTCTGTTCGCGTCTCTCGAATCGATGCATCTGCCCGGCGCAGCATCCGCACAGTGGCATTAGGCAGGACTTGACCCTGAGGATCAGTAAGTTCACCGGAGAGCTCGGTGGCAGAGGCAATACGTAAGCCAAAGCCACTCAATGAGAGGAGCATGACCGCAACATGCATCCGCTTGGTTGAGATTCGCAGCATGGTATCCCCCGGTCGTGCTGTAGGCGCTTGGCTGGAATACGTTTCTGTCAAACTGAAGTGGATTTCGCCCGGCCCCCGCAGCAAAATGACTTCCAGGCAGTTGTCCCCGTCCAGATGCGCATGAAGCGTGGAGATGACGAGATCGTGATGGGCATGTTGCAGAGCGGTTTTGTTCTGCTCGCCGCGCGCCGCAGAACGGCTGACGGCGTGATTCGCTCGCACTGCGCTTGCCCTCCTGGAAATAGTTCGTTGGATGGATCGCACTCTATATATGGCCTGGATGCTGATCACAAACGCTCCTTTTCACTGGCGAGGACCTTGGGACTTCACTCCACGGCAAATCAGATCTGAACAGCAAACACAGAGAAGATGCTGCCAACTCCACGGAACCTCACGAGCACGCATTTAATCGTCGAATCTCGACAGGCAATATCGTTGACAGGCATTCTCTGTCAAATTCCGTTCATCACTCCAAATTCCAAAGTTCGCCCCGCTCGTAACGAAAGTGCAGAGCGATGGCATTAGTCTGTTGGTTCCCCACCTAAGTCGTAGTAGCGTCAGTCTCGTTGCCGGTTTCACTTCCTGCATAAAACAAAGGAGTTCATATGCGTCTCCGATTCCTCGTGGCTGCCGCCGCTGTGCTTTCGGCCAGTCTTGCTGCTCGCGCCGACACTTTCAATTTTACCTTCGGGACCACCGCCGATGCCTTCAGTGGCTCGGGAACATTCACCGCCTCAAGCGTCTCCGCAGGGCAGTACCTGATCACGGGCATCTCAGGGACAACTGACACAGGCAACGGTGTCAATCGAACGATCGCGAGTCTGCTGGCCCCAGGAACGTTTCCGACATTCTCCAATGGCGGTACCGTTCCTCCCAATGACAACCTGCTGTTCGATCCGCCGGCGAACGGAGGATATTTCGATCAGGCTGGTGTCTCTTTTAAGCTGGATAACGGAGCCCAGGTCAATCTGTACCATGTGCCGTTCGATCCCAGTGATGCATTCCTATTGCGCACGAACGGGGCGACCGTCAATGAAAATGTTGCGATCACAATCGCGCAGGTAACAGCTGTAACTCCGGAACCAAACACAATCGTCCTGTTGAGCACTGGTTTACTGGGCATGGCGGGTGTGGTTCGGCGGCGGATACTCGCCTAGTTCTCTGAGGCCACGTGAAATTGCTCCCGTCGCACACTCGGTCTCATGTGGAATTCCAGCAAACTTGCAATCCAAAGTCTCGCGTTATTGCGTAGCTCTTGCATTGAGCGGGATTCCCAACCTTCTTTCGAGCTCGCCTTTATTCAGGCGTTCCGCTCCCTAACCCCGGGCCACTCTACTTAAAGGGAGAGATCCACGTGTTCAAGCAAAAACCGATCGTCGGATTTACATTGGGTCTCCTGCTAGCCGTGCCGCCGAGCACGTTCGCGTCCAGTCACCGGGAAGCGCCCATTACGGCGCTGGACCCCACAGCCGATATCACCGACTTTTACGCGTTCGTCAGCTACGATCATCCGGATCGCGTCACGTTCATTATGAACGTCGATCCCTTCCTCGAACCCAGCAACGGACCGAACTATTTCCCCTTCGATCCCGCCATCCTGTATCAAATCAAGATCGATAACAATCAAAGCGCAAAGGAAGAGATTGGCTTCCGGATACGCTTCAAGACTCAGATCCGTGCACCCCAGGTCTTTCAGGCCTATGTGGGTGCAGGCAGCGGGATCAACGCGCCGGCGAACGCGCCGGCGCCCCTGGGTCCAGGCACCCCCATCGTGCCGCCTGCGATCACCTCGCTGGACGGTCCCGGGTCTGCCGGCATCAATGTCCGCCAGACCTATACGGTGGAGATGGTGCGTAACGGCCGGACGA
>JAABUQ010008686.1_pt1 | contig 14121 bp, 13 predicted proteins | sample 5560001 | NCBI WGS metagenome assembly JAABUQ01 (sample SAMN10711888, study PRJNA513371) | rock metagenome | isolation source: Antarctica rocks | place: Antarctica: Victoria Land, Finger Mt nord | collected 2015-12-18
GCCTGATCCACTTTGTCGAGGATGGACTGGTCTGCTGGATCGGAACTACGCTCCCGCTCAATCAGGGATTGCACTTCGGCAGGGGTTAACTCCTCCCCGCCCTCGCCCGATTCCTCTAAAACAGGGTTCTCCGCGATCTCGTTGATGATCATGTCTTTCAGCTCCATGCGATTGAGCTGAAGCACCGTGACCATCTGCACCAGGCCCGGCGTAAGTATCTGCTTTTGCTGGACTCCAAGATGTAGCCGTTGCGAAAGCGAACTCATTCGGATATCAGTTTAACACCGAAAGAGGCTCTTCCACCCTAAGGTAAAACTGCCGCTTAGTCCGCCTTTTCAGTGGTATAGAAGGAAATTAGCTCACCCGAGCTTACCCGAAATAGAAGTTCTCGCCGAGGTAAATGCGCCGCACTTCGGGATCATTGCCGAGAGATTCGGGCGAGCCGGCGCGAAAAATCCGCCCATTGCTGATGATGTATGCGCGATCGGTGACCGCCAGCGTTTCGCGGACATTATGGTCGGTCACCAGAATGCCGATGCCTCTCCGCTTCAGGTCTTGGATGATGCGCTGCAGTTCGGTGACCTGGATCGGATCGATGCCGGAAAACGGCTCGTCGAGCAGGATGAAATCGGGTTGCAGAACCAGTGAGCGCGCAATCTCGACGCGGCGGCGCTCGCCACCGGAAAGCATATAGCCTTTGCTGTGGCGCACGGTTTCAAGACCCAGATCCTCGATCAGGCTCTCCATGCGATCGCGCCGTTGGCGGCTACTGAGCGGCAGGGTTTGGAGGATCGCCATCAGGTTGTTTTCGACGCTCAGTTTGCGAAAGACGGATGGTTCTTGCGGGAGGTAGCTGACGCCGCGGCCCGCGCGCAGATACATGGGCAGCTGCGTGATGGGCTCATTATCGAGCAGGACCTGGCCAGACTCGGGACTGATCAGCCCCACAATGATGTAGAACGAGGTAGTTTTACCGGCGCCGTTCGGTCCCAGCAGGCCGACCACTTCGCCCTGCTCCACGCGAACAGTGACGTTGTCCACTACCTTGCGACCGCTGTAGGATTTCGAGATCTCGACGGTCTGGAGGGTTCGGGAGCCTTGCGCCGCTCCCACTTACTTTCTACTCACCGGCATGCTCTATGATACGCGGTGAATGGAAGCTGCGTTCCCCCACATCAGCCGGTCCTCAACAGTCGCGCTGCGTAATCGGCGTTGGCTGTGGGCTCTTGCGTCTGCGCTGCTCTGCCTGCGTTTCGCGCATATCCGTCTTCTTTGGGCCGACGAGGATTACCATCTTGCCGCAGCCATTCAGATGCTCGGCGGCAAACTGCCTTACCGCGATTTTTGGTACGACAAGCCGCCCCTAAGCGCCGCTTATTATCTGCTGATCGGAGGTCATGCGGGCTGGCCTCTGCGGGCTCTGGATGCCGCGTATATAGGCGTTGCCTGTTTCCTGGCGTACCGGCTGGCGCGCGTCTGGTGGAGCGAAGCGGAAGGTTGCGCCGCCGCCCTGCTGTTGGCGTTCTTCACCACGTTTTATCTGCCCTCGGCCGTCATACCGTTTGCCGCCGATGCCCTGATGCTGGTGCCGCATCTCGCGGCCATCTATTGCGCACGGCGAAAGCGGGCACTTTGGGCGGGCGTGTGGACCGGCGTTGCTTTCCTGGCCAACGCTAAAGCGCTGTTCGTGTTGGCTGCCTGCGCGGTGTGGCTGGCGCCTGAGTTACCGCTGCTTTTGGCGGGTTTCGCCATGCCTACCGCTTGCGCTGCTCTCGCGGCTGTGGCTTGCGGTGCATGGCCGGGGTACATAGAACAGGTTTGGAGCTGGGGCTTGATCTACGCCGCCCAGCCGCCGGTTGCGCAGCCGCTCACTAATGGCTTTGCGCGAACGCTGAACTGGCTGGGCTTTCACGCCGCACTCGCGGCCGGCGCGGTGCTGGGATGGCTCCGTATCGAGCGAGGCGATCGCTTCCAGCTCGGTACGTGGCTAATACTATCTTTTGCGGCGGTGTGCCTCGGCTCGCGCTTTGCGCCGCATTACTACCTTCAGTTACTGCCGCCTCTCGTGATCGCGGCGTCTCACGGCTTGGTGCTCACTTGGCGTGCGCGACGTGCATTGACCGCAGTGATCTTATCCTTACTGCTGCTTGTGCCTTTCGTCCGCTTCGGGCCACGTTATGCCGCGCTCGCTTACGACAACCTGCTGAATCGCGAACCGCATTGGACAGATGCCGCAATGGATCTGGACAGCCAGGAAGCGGCCGCACGACTGCGCGCCATGGCTCAACCCGGTGACACTCTGTTCGTGTGGGGCTATCGCCCCGACCTCTATGTCTACACGCGCATGATGTCGGCAGGGCGTTTCTGGGATTCGCAACCGCTGACTGGAGTCCCAGCCGACCGCCATCTCTTCGCCACCCGCGCCATTTACGGCGGAACAGCGGCGGCCGCGAACCGGCAAGAGCTGGTCCGCTCGCATCCCACTTGGATTGTGGATGGGCTCGGTCCGCTGAATCCGAAGCTCGCACCTACAATTTATCCGGAACTCCGGCCATGGCTCGACGGGTACAGGCTGGTCGGGCGTACCAAGTTGTCTCTTATTTATCGCCGGCGCTGATTCATCAATCGGCAATGCGAGGAGTACCCGTCTCGTAAGCGTGGAATCGAAGCAGAGCGGGAAAATAATAATTCAGCACGTAACGCCTACGGGCCAGAAACCTCTATCCAGGTGTAAGGCGATCTGAGAAAGGCACGGCTGAAGAGTTGGCGCTTCTCTCTTAAACACTTTGGGCTTAGTTGCCCCTCGTAGTATTTTCCCTGGTGTTGTCGTTTTACCCGAATTAAACTCTCGTGGGATCGCATCGAGCCGCGACCTGACGACGGAGAAACGAATTGAATCAAGCGACCGGCAAGGCCCCCAGTACGGCCATGGATGAGTTGGACCCGTTAGAGACGTCGACGGATTTTGTCGTGCCGGTAGTAGGTGAAGAGTTAAACGTCCGGAAAGAACTTTTCGCCGCTGGAACTATTCGGCTCAGCAAAGTAGTTCATGAAACTCCGGAAGTTGTAACTGAGAACTTGATCTCGGAAAATATTGAGATTGAACGCATGCCCATGGATGTGGTTATCGACGTTCCACCTCCGGTTCGCATGGAAGGCGACGTGACGGTCATCTCAGTAGTGGAAGAGGTAATGGTCGTCACCAAGCAACTGCGTCTTAAGGAAGAACTGCGGATGTTTAAGCGGCGATCCGTATCCGAATACCGGCAGGAAGTGACGCTCCGCAGTGAAGAACTGGTTGTGGAACGCATTGACGGTAACAGCCCCAACCCAGCAACAAAACTTTAGAAGTACACGTTTCAGAAGGGAAAAACAAACACAATGGCAAAAACTGTAGTAGGACTTTTCAAGAGCGCCACGGAAGCCCAGAACATCAAGCATGAACTGGTAAACGATGGCTATTCCGCTGAGAACATTCGCGTGGTTGCGAATGATGGAGGCACGGCCGGATACACGTCGGGTGCGACGTCGACGACCCAGACAGCAGGCTCCGGCACGAGCGACACCGGCGTGATGGGCTCGATCAAGAATTTCTTTTCTTCCTTTACGGGCGATGGGTCCGCAAGTACCGATCAGGAATATTACACCAAGGGCGTCAGCCAGGGTGGAGCTCTTCTGATGGTGACTGTTGCCGACGAGCGTGCCGATGCTCTGGCCTCCAAGCTTAAGCAATACGGAGCGGCGGACGTGAATAAAGAGAACGCGGCTGGAGTTGCAGGCACTCCAGCACCAGCGCGGGCGGCTGCGGCGGCAAGTTCAACCGGTAGTGCGGCGATCCCGATTGTGGAAGAAGAGTTGCAGGTTGGAAAGCGCGAAGTGCAGCGCGGCGGAGTGCGTGTGTACTCGCATGTTGTTTCTACGCCGGTGGAGGAAGAGGTCAGACTGCGCGAGGAGCACGTTCGTATTCAACGCAACGCAGTGAACCGGCCGGCTTCTGAAGCGGACTTCCAAGCTTTCAAAGAAGGCAGCGTGGAAATGACCGAAACTGCCGAGGAAGCAGTAATTTCCAAGCAGGCTCGTGTGGTGGAAGAAGTGACCGTCGGTAAGGACGTGACCGAACGCACCCAAAAGGTAAAGGATACGCTCCGCCACACTGAAGTCGACGTCGAAGAACTGCCCGGACAGGTTGGCGCCACCAGCAAGACCGGCGCCACCAAGACACCGTCCAAGTACTAAGACTCAGGTGAGGCAAGCCGGAAGCTCCGGCTTGCCTCACTTACAACTCCAAAAACAACTTACTTAGTAGTCGCGGCATCGGCCGTTCGCTTTTTGGAACTGCCGGATTCATTGGCCACTCGGAACCCCGCCTTCTTTGCATCGTCCTCCGTCATAAACTTCCCTCGTTTTGTGGTTCCGTACATGGACGATCCGTCTTTGTGATAGACGTGTGTACCCAAATTCGCCCATACCATTCCCTTTGACTTGGCGTCGGCAATCTCTTGTGCGGACGGTGCAGCTTTCGCGGCTGCTCTCTTGCCAGGTTTACCGGTTTCTGGGTTGCCCGCGGCTGGAGCGCTGGCGGTTTGTAAGAAGGATGCAGTTCCCGCTCCTGCCACCGAGAGGACGGAAAGGCCGGCGAAAAGAACGAGAATGGAGAGCCGAAGTATAGCTTTCACGAGGAATAGTATAGAGCGAAATCGCTCCGCGCGTGCTTATTTTTTCTTCATCGTGGTGTAAGCGAGGGTCTTCTTTTCGCCTTCCACGATCAGGCGATCATCGGCATCATAGTAAGTCAGTTCGCGACCCCTGGTGATGCCTTTATAACTATCGATCATCTGCGGAGATCCACCGTTCAGAACAACCTTATTGAGCTTGGTGTAGTACTCGCAGTGTTGGGCTACGCCTGTGCGCGTCCTGTTACCCGCGACAACGTCGAAGATTTTCACATCGCCATTCGCAAAGGCGTGGTCCAGCGAAGACTGACCAGTCTCATTGCCGGTTTTCGGCGTGAGATAAGAGATGAGCTCTTTCGCTGTAATCGTCATCTTGTCGCGCGTGAGCTTGACGCCGCCCGTGTAATCGGCGATGCGCGTGTCGTCGCGGTAAGTCAGCTCCGGCGCCCGGACCACGGTAAAGATAGGTCTCGCGGCGGCCGTGCTCTGGTTCTGCGCGGCGGTAGCCGTGGTCGCTACGGCGTCGGACTTGTCGTCGACCAACTCGCTCACAACGTTTCCGGCGGCATGCAGCGACTCGGCCTCGCGGTCGATATCGATCACGTCCGCGGAGATGCGGTTCGCGCCTTGCCACATCACGGCATGCCCTTCGTAATGCACCCTGCTGTTGTTGTCGCGGGTCAGCATCTTTTCGGACTGCGCCTGCATGGCTTTGCTCGCGTCCAGCATCGACGTGCCCGGCTTCTCGTTTTTATCGGGCTGGTGCGTCGAAACCACGTGCCCGGCCGCGTCCATGTCTCCATTCGCCTGATTCATGACAATGGTGTCGCCCACTGCCGAGCCGGTATTGTCCAAAACCCGCGCGGAATCAGTCAGCGTGATGCGATTAATGGCCTGTTCGAGCACCGCCTTCTTCGCCCACGCTTTGCGCGCCCCCTCCTGGTAACGGAAATTGCCGGTCTGATCGATCGTGGCGACCTGGTTCGAATTCGGTGCGAATTTCGTCACCATCATGTCGCTCCACGTCAGTGCAGCGTCGGGTCCCGTCGGCTTGCCGCTCTCGCCCGCAACGTGTTTTACGGGAGACGCCGCTCCCGGCTTATCGGTGTGCGTTGCGACGTTCCAAGCGAAAAACGTATCGACGTAGCTGCCCGCGCCGTAAAGCACGCGTAAGTGAGAGCAGTCCACCGTCCGATGCGACTGGTCCGGGCGGTTGGGCTTGAATTCAAGTTGGGCCTGCGAAGACGTTCGGATCTCTCCCACGTCCTTGCCCCCAGGCTTCATCTCCAGTTCAATGTGCTCGCTTCGCAGAATGCGCGTCTCGGCTAGCTGTACACCGGGTTGGGCCACGGGAGCGGATTCGGCCACGGCGTGCCCGTCGGCCAGCACCAGATGCAGGTCGCTACTATTCTCGTCCGCACCGTTCACCTGCTTGGTGGTGACCGCGAAACGCAGGTCGGCGCGCGTCCCGGTGATGGACGTCTGCGCACCCGGCTGTGCCGCCACCACCCGGGCGTTATTCTGGCCGATGATGTTCACCAGATTGCCCCCCTCGTCAAACAGCGCGACCATCTTGTCGGCGGAATACTCGGTGCGGCGATCTTCGCGAATGTCCGTTCCGACCGGCTTATCGCCATCAATATGCTGCAGAATTCCGTCCTGAAGCGTCACGACGGAATTCTGCGCCTGAATAGTCGTGCCCTGGCGCTGCATCTTCGACCACGGCGACAGGTAGATTTTCTGCTCCGCTTCCTTGTACACCAGGTCGCCCGTTTCGATGTGCATCTTGTTCTCCGCTGGCCCCTTGCCGATCCAATTCAGCGCGACCTTCGATTTCAGATGCAGGTCCTTCGTGTTCGGGTCGTAATCGGCGCCCACGCTCTGGCCATCGCCCTCGGTAAACAGAAAGGAAGCGGGCTGATCCGTTGCCGCCTTCCCTGTCTTGGTCTCGTATGTCACGCCCGAAGTGGTGACGCGCACGCGCTTGGCGGCTTCCGCTTTGTCGGCGGCGTCTTTATCGGAAGGCACGTTTACCACAAGCGTCACTGCGCCTTCGGATTTCATCAGTCCGGAGCGCTCATCAAACAGCGCCTTTTCGCTCTGGACGTAGGTGTAAGTTCCGCCGTCGTGCGAGTAAAGCCGCAGGGCGAGATCATGCAGCTCAAACGTGGATGGGTCGTGAGTGGCTTCGAACGACTTTGCATGCACTTGGACGATGGGCTTACCGGTTTTGTCGTCAGACTTGGCGTAATTCCATTCCACGGCCGTAGCGTCAAGCCCAGGCCGGATGGGGGGAGTACCCGGCGTGCGCACATGCCGCTGCTTCGCGAGCTGCTGTTTGAGCGTGTAGCCGACACCAGCAGTCAGGAGAATGGCAGCGAGGGCAAGGAAAACGGAGACGCGCCGCATGCTGGAGGGAGTACCTGTTACAGGATAACAGGGCCGCGAGAGAATCCTAACTCATAAAATGTGAGCAGAGGACTAGCAATGCGGCGAGTGCCAGCCAAGAATATGCTTTAGAATCATATGCTTGCAATAAAGGCTTGTCACTCTTACCCCGAGTGTGCTAAAACTAGGCCTGGGTGTTGGGCCTACGGTCATTGTGATCGTGACATACTGCAAGCCCGGCCAAATTCAACAATCGCAAGTTCGTGCGAACTCACTGGAGGTTTTAAATATGGACATTCGACCGCTACACGACCGTGTTGTAGTTAGACGGATCGAAGAAGGCGAGACCATGCAGGGCGGTCTCTACATTCCCGATTCCGCGAAAGAAAAGCCGCAGCAAGGCGAAGTCATCGCTGTCGGCAAAGGCAAAAAGGACGATGCCGGAAAATTGATGGCTCTTGACGTACAGGTGGGCGACCGCATTCTGTTCGGCAAGTATTCCGGCAGCGACATCAAGCTGGATGGCGCCGAGTACATGATCATGCGCGAGGACGAGATCCTGGGCGTGCTCAGCAACGGTGCTTCCTCGGCAAAGGCGAAGTAGGAGAGACAAAATATGGCTGCAAAACAGATTGTTTATAGCGAAAATTCGCGTCAGGCGATTCTTCGCGGTGTGAATCAGCTTGCTGATGCCGTGAAGGTGACGCTCGGTCCCAAGGGCCGGAACGTAGTTCTTGAGAAGAAATTTGGGGGTCCCACGATCACCAAAGACGGCGTCACCGTGGCCAAGGAAGTAGAGCTTCGGGATCCGCTGGAGAACATGGGCGCCCAGATGGTGCGCGAGGTGGCTTCGAAGACCTCCGACATCGCTGGCGACGGTACCACTACCGCCACCATCCTGGCGCAGGCGATCTTCCGCGAAGGCGTGAAGTCGGTGGCGGCCGGTGCGAACCCGATGGCTCTGAAGCGCGGCATCGAGAAGGCCGTGTCGGCGGTTGTCGAAGAAGTGAAGAAGTTCTCGAAACCGGTTCCTTCGCAAGGTGATGCGATTGCCCAGGTCGGAACCATTTCGGCTAACGGCGATTCCACCATCGGCAACATCATTGCCGAAGCGATGGGCAAAGTGGGTAAGGATGGCGTCATCACTGTTGAAGAATCGAAGACCATGGTGACCGAGTTGCAGACCGTTGACGGAATGCAGTTCGATCGTGGTTACCTCTCGCCCTACTTCGTCAGCGACCCGGATCGCATGGAAGCGGTTCTCGAAGATCCCTACATCCTCATTCACGAGAAGAAGATCAGCAACATGAAAGATCTTCTGCCGCTGCTGGAGCAGATTGCCCGCTCCGGCAAGCCGCTCCTGGTTATTGCCGAAGAGGTGGAAGGCGAAGCTCTGGCAACGTTGGTTGTCAACAAGCTGCGCGGCACACTCAATGCCTGCGCCGTGAAGGCTCCGGGTTTCGGCGATCGCCGCAAAGCGATGCTCGAAGACATCGGCGTCCTCACGGGCGGCAAGCCTTTGATGGAAGAGACCGGCATCAAGCTCGAAGGCGTACGTCTCGAGGACCTCGGCCGCGCCAAGCGCGTCACCGTGGACAAGGACAATACCACCATCATCGACGGCGCTGGCTCGCAGAAGACCATCGAAGGCCGCATCAAGCAGCTCCGCAATCAGATCGAAGAGACCACCTCTGATTACGATCGCGAGAAGTTGCAGGAACGCTTGGCGAAGCTCGCCGGTGGCGTGGCTGTCATCAAGGTCGGTGCAGCTACCGAAACCGAGATGAAGGAAAAGAAGGCCCGTGTCGAAGACGCTCTGCATGCCACTCGTGCAGCGGTGGAAGAAGGCATCGTTCCCGGCGGCGGTGTAGCACTGCTCCGCGCGGGCAAGGCTCTTGTTGACCTGAAGTTACAAGGCGACGAGCAGATTGGTGTCGATATCATCCGCAAGGCCACTGAAGAGCCGCTACGCCAGATCTCTGGCAATGCCGGCTACGAAGGCGCCATCATTATCGAGAAGGTGCGTGCGAACCCGGACAATAACTTCGGCTTCAATGCCGCGACGGGCGAGTATGAGGACCTGGTGAAGTCTGGTGTGATCGATCCGACCAAGGTGACTCGCTCGGCTCTGCAGCATGCCGCTTCCATCAGCGCCCTGATGCTGACCACCGAAGCCATGATCTGCGAACTGCCCGAGAAAAAGTCCGCGCAAGGCCCGCCCGCCGGCCACGGCGGCCCTGAGATGGATTACTAATCCACATCAGTTCCGGTTGTATCGAACCCGCTTGGCTTCAAACGGAGCCCGGCGGGTTTCTTTTTTAAAAAGACTTATCGCTCTTTGGGAGTGGACTTCTTGTAAGCTGATTTTCTGCTGACGGTCTTCTTACTGGTTTTCTTGTTGGCGTTCGGATTCGGCGGGATGTTCGCGCCGGCGCGCCGTGCCTCGCTCAAGGCAATCGCAATGGCTTGCTTTGGGTTTCTAACTTTCTTCCCACTAGCCCCCGACTCCAGTTCATGACGCTTGAATTCATGCATCACGCTCTGTATCTTCTTCTGGACGGTCTTCTTCGATCTCGGATCTGATCCCGAACTTGCCTTTTTCTTAGTCGCCATCCTGCCCTCCATCAAACGTCGATTTGAAATGCTCCATAAAGCCTATCTTGGCTGATATCCTGGCTACTTAGAGGTCCTTATTGTCCCGCGTCTCATCCGCTTTCCGGAGCTTCTTTTCCATACTTTTCTCTAGCGTGTTGCCCGAAGATATCGCTTCGGAGTTTGGCTATACGAAGGTGAAAGTGGTTCCTGTGACCGTCGCCCCGGAACCACCGAAGGTCAAAGTAACTGACGGCGCTTTGCAGATGCTTCAGATTCTGCAGCGAGACTCTCGCCTGGTCGATTTCTTGATGGAAGATATCGGGGCTTATGCGGATGAGCAGATCGGTGCTGCCGTTCGCACGCTGCATAATGATTGCAAAGCTAGCCTGACGCGTCATCTGACGCTCGCTCCCGTGATTGACGGTATCGAAGGGACGTATCAGAAACTCGATGGGTCAAAGACTCCGGATGCGAATCGCATCAAGCTGATCGGTAACGTTCCGGCTACAGGCAAGGTTCCCGGCGGCACTTTGCGTCATCGCGGTTGGACCGCATCGGCGATCAACCTCCCTGTGCTGGGCAAGCAGGACGCCTCCGTTCTCGCCCCCGCCGAAATAGAAGTCGAATAGCGCTTCAATGTCCGACTACGTTATTGGCATTGACCTCGGCACGACGAATAGCGCTCTCGCTTATGCCTCCACTGCGGTTGCCGAAGGTGAGCACGCCGATGTGCGGTTGTTCCAGATTCCGCAGTTAGCCAATGCCGGCGAGGTCGCCGAACTCGATCTGCTGCCTTCGTCTTTATACATACCGGGACCGAACGAGTTTGTGGAAGGCGCGCTCGCGCTGCCCTGGAATCCGACGCCCGATTGCATTACTGGCCGCTTGGCTCGCACGCGCGGTGTAGAGAACGCAGGCCGGCTCGTCAGCTCCGCGAAAAGTTGGCTCTCGAATCAGAATGCCGATCCCACGCAGTCGCTTCTGCCTCTAACTGCTCCGGAAGGCATCGCAAAGATCTCTGCGCTTGAAGCATCGCGCCAATATCTTCTTCACCTTCGTTCGGCGTGGGACGCCGAGCACCCGGAGGCCAAGCTCGAAAATCAGTCGGTTCTTATCACCGTGCCGGCTTCGTTCGATGCTGCTGCTCGTGAGCTAACGCAACGCGCCGCCAAACTCGCCGGCTATCCCGAAGTCACGGTCATTGAAGAGCCGCAAGCCGCCTTCTACGCCTGGATCGAACGCAATCCGAACTGGCGCGAGCAGGTCAAGCCCGGTGACCTGATTCTGGTGGTTGACATTGGCGGTGGAACCACCGATTTCACTCTCATCGCCGTGACGGAGAAGGCTGGTGAGCTCGAACTCGAGCGCGTCGCCGTTGGCGAACATCTGCTGCTGGGTGGCGACAACATGGACCTCGCGGTAGCTCGTTTCGCCGAACAACAGTTCGCGCAGAAGGGCACCAAGCTGGATGCAATGCAGTTCCACGCGCTGTGGCAGCAGTGTCGCGTGGCGAAGGAACTGTTGCTCTCAAATGATGCCGCGGCTCCGAAAGAACAGCCGCTGACGATTCTCGGCCGCGGTACGGGCCTGATTGGTGGAACCGTTCGCGGCAAGATTGCGCGCGAGGAAGTGCGCGCGTTGCTGGTAGACGGATTTTTCCCGATGATACGGGCCGATGCTGCTCCCGAACGGCAGCGCCGCGCCGCTCTGATGGAAGCGGGCCTGAACTACGCTTCTGATCCTGCGGTTACCAAGCATTTGGCCCAGTTCCTGCGGCAGGCTGGTGCGTATCCTACACATCTGTTGCTGAACGGCGGCGTGTTGCAATCTGGCGCCATCGAACAGCGCCTCTTTGAAGTGCTGAATGGCTGGCTCGAACAGGCCGGAGCGCCCGCTCTTGCCGAGCTGCGGAATGAAACCAAGCAGGCCGACCTGATGCATGCCGTGGCGCATGGAGCTACGTACTATGGTCTGGCGCGGAAGGGAAAAGGCGTGCGCATTCGCAGTGGCGTGCCGCGGACGTACTATGTCGGCATTGAAAGCTCGTTGCCCGCCATCCCCGGTCTGCCGGCGCCAATGAAAGCGTTGGCCGTTGTCCCATTTGGTCTGGAAGAAGGCTCGAAGATAGAGCTGCCTCAGCGCCGCTTCGCGCTGGTTGTGGGTGAGCCCGCCGAGTTCCGGTTTTTCTCTTCGCGCGCGCGCAAGAACGACGCACCCGGCACGTTAGTGGAGGACTTCACTGACGACATGGAAGAGCTCTCGCCCATAGAAGTCTTCCTGCCGCCGCATGGCGATGGCTCGCGCGAAGAAGTGGTGCCGGTGACGGTGGAAAGCAACGTCACTGAGACGGGCATGCTGGAGCTGTGGTGCGTGGCAGCGGACGGCCGGCGCTGGAAGCTCGAGTTCAATGTGCGAGAGCGCGCCGCCGCCGCGTAAAGAGGTAATCTGTAAACAGGTCGCTTATGGACATGAGCAAGTCAGCTATAAACGAAACGCAGACCGCACCGGGTGAACCGAAGACGCTAAAAGAGGCATTGCGCCTACTCCAGGAAGACGCGAAGGCCAAGGGCACCGACAAACTGACCATGGAAGAGATCATTGAGGAGATTGCTGCTTACCGGCGCGAGAAACGAGAGCAGGAACAAGCCGGGAAGTGATCCGGCCCCGGGTCGTCGTAGATACAAATATTCTGGTTTCTGCGGGGATCAAGCCCGGAAGTGCTGAAGAAGCGGTCTTGTTCTTAGTGGCCGACGAAAGACTTGAGCTCTTCTTATCTAGAATCGTCTTGGCAGAGTACGAATCGGTTCTCCGGCGCCCTAAACTTGATCTCGCTCCTGAAAGAATAGAATTTGTACTTCAGCTAAGCGTGGCTAATGCAACTTTCGTGGATCCCGTCGCACGCTTGTTCGTCTCGCGCGATGAATCCGATAACCGTTTCATCGAATGCGCTGAGGCAGCGGAAGCGGACTATTTAGTCACGGGCAACAAGCGCCATTTCCCGGCACGTTGGAAGCGTACTGAAATCGTCAATGCTCGTGAACTGCACGCGCGTCTCGGTTCGTAATGAACATCGGCATCGATCTAGGCACCACTAACTCCGCGCTCGCCTATATCGATCCGGAAGAGGCGGCGGAAGCGGATTTCCCGCCCATTCACGTCCTGCCGATTGAGCAACAAGTAGACGCACACCGTACTGCATCGCTCCGCACTCTTCCCTCTTTCCTGTATCTAAGCGATCCTCCCGTGGTCGGCGCGTATGCGCGGGATCAAGGTGCGCTCGTTCCCACCAAAACGGTGCATTCCGCCAAGTCTTGGCTGTCGAATTCAGAAGCCGATCGCACCGCGAAGATTCTTCCGTGGGATTCACAGGAAGAAGGCCGCGTGCTCTCGCCAGTCGAAGCGTCCACGCGCTATCTCACTCACCTGCGCGAAAGTTGGGAGCGCACCAAGGGCACTTCTCTCGCGCAGCAACAAGTGGTCCTGACTGTTCCCGCAAGCTTCGACGAAGAAGCGCGAGAGCTGACCGTGCAAGCCGCGCGCGATGCCGGGATCGAGAGCCTCACGTTGCTCGAAGAGCCCGCCGCCGCATTCTACGCCTGGATCGCCGCTCACCTGGCGCGCTCGAACAAAGAATTGTTCGATGGACAAATCGTGCTGGTCTGCGATGTCGGCGGCGGTACCAGCGACTTTACGCTGGTGCGTGTCGATCGGGAAGGCGACCGCGTCCAGTTCACGCGCACCACAGTGGGCCGTCATCTGCTGCTAGGCGGGGACAATCTCGATCTGACTATCTCATGGCTCGCGGAATCGAAGCTCGGCAAGACGCTTTCGCTCCGGCAACGCAGCGCCCTTCGCCGGCAATGCTCCGCCGCCAAGGAACTGATGCTTTCCGAAGCCGGACCTGCCGCGGTGGATGTCACAGTGATGGGGGCCGGTTCGTCACTCATCGGCGGAACGCTCAAGGCATCCATCACGCGCGAAGAAGTTCTGGAACTCGCGCTGGGGGGATTTCTGCCGCCTTGCGAACTCACCGATCAGCCACAACAAGAGAAGCAGAGCGTCTTTCGCGAGCTCGGCCTGCCGTATGTTTCCGATCCCGCGATTACGCGGCACTTGGCGGACTTTCTCCGCAACTCACCCGCCGCGGAACACGGCGTGGATGCCGTGCTCTTTAATGGCGGGTTCTTCATTCCACAGGTCTTTCGTGAACGCGTGCGCGATGTAGCCGAGCACTGGTTCGGCCGCAGGCCTTTGCTGTTTGAAAATCACGATCTCGATCTCGCGGTTTCCGTTGGCGCCGCTTACTACTCCTATGTGCGCGCCTCCGGAAGCGGCGTACTGGTTCGTGGCGGTTTGCCGCGCGCGTACTTTGTCGGGCTGCAGGAATCCGGCTCATCCAGCGTTAGTGCCGTCTGCCTTGTGCCTCGCGGCACGGAAGAAGGGCAAGAAATCAAGCTCGATCAGC
>JAABUQ010008689.1_pt1 | contig 14117 bp, 18 predicted proteins | sample 5560001 | NCBI WGS metagenome assembly JAABUQ01 (sample SAMN10711888, study PRJNA513371) | rock metagenome | isolation source: Antarctica rocks | place: Antarctica: Victoria Land, Finger Mt nord | collected 2015-12-18
TGCTCATCGTCTAGTCTCTGCCCGTGTGTTCCCGCTCGCCCTGCTGGAGGGATTGCAGGAGCTGCTTGGCTTCCTCTTTGGTCAGCCCTTCCAGCGCCCACTTGCCGAACTGCTCATGCACCAGGGCGCGTGCCTGCGGCTCGTTCATGCTCAGGCGGGTGAACATCGACCGGATGGCGAGTTTCTGCGCCTGGGTGATGCACTCGGCCTGATCTTCCGGGGCAGTGGGTGCGGGCGGCGAGGCAGTGGTATGGTTGTAGACGCCGCTCTGCCTACCTACAGCGCCATTCGTGCGAGCATTGCCAGCGGGATGGGTAGCAGTAGAATTGGCAGCGGAAGCACCCTGCTTGAACGGGGAACTGTTTCCATTTCCGTTTCCGTTCGTTGTGGAAGGCGCGGGCCTTATGTCCGCTCCCTCTGGCTGCCTTACTGTCGGTTCTGCCTGGCGGCACAGCTGCTGGCGTGCGGCGGATAGCGCATGGTGCACTTCCGCCGCCTTGACGCTGGCAAGCAGCGGCACGTCCATGTCGTCTCGCTCTAGAACGTAGGTGACTTCCACCCGCGCCTCCTGGCTGGTGATGCGCTCTTCGCTCTGGCTGTCGCCCGCGAAGACCGTCTGGCCCAGGGCGATGGTCAGCTCCTTGGCATATGCCATCTTCATCTTCCTTTCTTGTCGTGGCTTCCGCTAGGGAAACCTCACTCGTCGTGGCCGTTTCCTGCCAGGGCTACCCCCTGGCAGGCTCCGTCTCTCTTCAATTCTTGTGCGTATCTTCATTCGATTATGATGCAGCGGCCTCAAGCCGCCGCACCACTTCGCGCGCTCCTTTCTTGTAAACCGTCACGCAGACAAGTTGCCCGGCGATCTGCTGCTTGGCACTCTGCTGTTCGCTACAGCCACAACCGCTGCGGTTGTCGTAGACCGCCCAGAAGCGTCCATAGCGCACGATGCTGAGAAGCTCCTTGCTGAGAAGCTCATCCGCGCCGCTCATGGCCTTGTCAGTCATGGCCGCATCCCCGGCGCAAGGCGAGCCTCTGCTAAAGCAACGGGCTTCGGAAACCCGTTCTCCAGCAGCCTCCCCGCCAGCACTTCCAGGTCGTAGCGGTCGTCGGGACATAGCCCCTGCGCCACGAACGTCAGCGCGTTGACCAATCCGTAAGCCGTCTCCTGCTGCGAGGGGCGTGTGCCAAGCAAAGCCTGGCGCACCTTCTCCCGCAGCTCCTGCGTCAGGCTGCCCTGATGAACCAGGGCCGCAAGCGTTCCGTCCACGTCCGCCACAGGCGTCCGTGCGGCCCACGAGAGCTGCTCGATCAGGCCTGCGCCCGCCGTCAGCGCCTCGCCCAATGCCTTCTGCAAGGCTTCGGCGAAGCGCGGCTCGTCCCAGGAGACGTGCCGGTGGCGCAAAAGGCTCCGGCCACGCACCAGCTTGATCAATCCATTAGCACACACAAGGCGGTACACCAGGGCATCCACGGACACGGCCCGGCGGCCAACCTCACTGTTCGCCACGTGCAGTCCCACGACCAGCCGGTCGTTTGGGAGCACGTCGCGGGCGAGGGCGGGATCGATCAGGCGCAGGTGCAGGCTTTCCTCGGTCAGGGCCAGGGACTTGACCTCGTAGCGGCTTTGCAGCAGCGGATGAAGGCAGTCCAGGAGCTGGCGGTTGTCCAGGCGCACGTAGCGCTGGGACAGGATGCCGCGCACCTGACCTTCTTTAGCCCGCAGCAGCCAGCGCTCCGGCACTTCGCCTTGAGCGGGCGTAGCTTCAGGTTCGTCATCCCAAGCGCCGTCCTCGTGGATGCCATTTCCTTTCCAGGCCCAGTGATTGAACTGTGCGTCCTGGAGAGGAGGGGGGCAGCGGCGGAAGTAGGCGGTGGGGATGCCGAGGCGCGTGCAAGCCTGTGCTGTAGCCCAGGGGGAGAGCGTCATGGCGGGGGGATAATCTCCTTCGTACTCGGAAGGCAACAGGAGGGTGCCCCTGTCCATGAGCAGGCTGTGGCGGGGGAGGATAACGTCCCACTTGCCTTCGTCGTCGGCGAGAACTCGCCCCCGCACTTCGTCCAGTCCTTGCCGAGCTGGCAAGTCCAGGGCGAACTGATCAGGAACGGAGAGAGACGAGGAGGGCAGGGGATCAAGGGAAGCGGCGGCTTGCGTTGGTGGCAAAGCCGCCGGTGCCGACCCCGAAGGATCGGCGAGTGGTAAGGGATCGGCAAGAGGAGAGATTGAGGGAGGCATGAGATGCTCCTTCCCGCTCCTCGGGCAAACAAAGTACAAACAGCCAATAAATGCTTGTTTCTATCCTAGGTCTGTCAAGGAGCGGGCGAAGAGGGGGATTGGCCGTAGGCTTTGGGCCATGGGCGCTCTTCAGGAAGCAGAATAGGGAGGAGCGAAGTAATCGGCAACGTCAGGTGCGCGGGCGCAGCGGCAAGGGCACATTAGAAGGGTCGGAGGGGGAAGTCGCAATCAACCTCGTTGCCCCAGGCGCTCCAGCCGGAGATGCGCTGCCGCGCGAACAGTTCGGCGCGCGGCACGTTCCCGGCGATCTTGACGATACGCTCCCGCACCTCGTCGGGCTTGCGGGAATGCTCACGCCGGGGGGACACAATCAGGCTGGAAACGCCGGTGCCGACCCGCCGGGGCTGGCCCCTAGTCGCCAGCAGGCACGGCTCGGCGTTGGAGTGGGTCCAGTAACCCCGGCCTGTTAGGAAGCCGGTGTCCAGGGGTGTGCGCTTGACCCAGGTGAAGGCTACGGTCTTGTACGAAAAGCCCCAGGCGCGGATGACGGCCAGTGCGTCGGGCAGGTGCGCGGGAACGGCCCAGAGGAACAGCAGGCAGTCAGGGGCCGCAATGTCCGCGATGGGCAGGGCGCAGATGTCCCGCGTGCTCATCATCGGGTAGGGCATCTTCACGCCGCCCTTGAGCCGCCAGGGCGGATCGGCGTACAGCACGGAGAATGGGGGCGCGGGAAGATCGGTCATTCCAACACGGCAACACGCCACACGCGGGCGGGCAATCTGCGGTGCGTCCGCGCTGCGGGAAGGGGCGAATGGTGCGGGAAAGCAGTGCAAAGGCGAGTGAGGAACACGGCAACGCCAAAAAAAGCCCGCGCCGGAAATGGCGCGGGAGAGGATATGTGTTCAACAGGAAGCCGGGGTCAGTATTCGTCCGCCAGCAGCAGCGTGGTGGCAGAGCGGTCGGCTTCCGTGATGATCCACACTTTGGAACCGTCCGGCAGGAGGTACGCGGACAGCAGGCGGGTCACTTTGGCCAGCGCCTGCTCGTTTTCCTGCCGGTCGTGGTCGTCCAGGTCGCCCCAATCGCTGCGCGCATGCCGGGCCAGCAGCGTGTGGGGAGACACTTTAGCCACGACAAGCGCAGCCAGGGCCGCCGGGGTGGCTACGATCCGGCCCAGGGAAAAGCGGGGGGCAACGCCAGCGGCGGGATGCGAATCAGGAGGTGGCATGTGCAGCCTCCTGATCCTGGCCTTGCTCAGAGCGCTCCGCCTCGTAAAACAGTGCGTCCGAACCGTCCAGGCTGCCATCTTCCAGGTCGGCCCAGGCCCGCAGCAGCAGGGTGGTAATGAACCGGCGGCAGGCGCGCTGGCGAGAAAGCAATCTTCTTGCCCCGAGTGCATGCTTGCAATCGTAACGGCCAGCATGCTTGTGGAAGAAGGGACAGTCGCAACCGCCCGTGAGAGTGTTTACCTGGTAAACCGTCCCCTTGGGACTGCGGATTTCCAGGGCGTGCTGCCCCCGCCAGCGGGCGCGGTAGCCGCTGTCGAACAAGCTCTGGGCGCGGGCGTTGACGTTCGCCATTAGCCTAGCTTCATCAAGTGTCATGAATACGCTTACCTCCTTGGTTTGGGTGTGAAGAGCATTGCCCTTCGGGAGGAGCGTAGCGGAGAACAGGATCAGCGGCAACGCGCGGTGCATCCAGGGACGGTATTAGAACAGGAACGGTATTAGAGGATGACCGCGTCCGGCCTGTCTCCTTGACAGATAGCCGACACAACGATATAATTGTGTTATGAACAAAACTGGTACGTGCCATGCTCCCGCCTTTTGACGCGCGCGGCCACCTGCCTGCCGGCATCCATGCTGCTGACTGGACGGAATTCACCACACGCTTTGGCTTTTCGGAGCGGCGTCAGCGGCTGCTCGCCGGGCTTGCGGCGGCGCTACGGAGCCTTCAGGAAGCCGGATGCATCCTGGCATACGTGGACGGCAGCTTCGTCACTGCCAAGCAGGAACCAGGGGACTTCGACGTTTGCTGGGGCGTCGCGGGCGTGGACCCTGACCGGCTTGATCCAGTGCTGCTGGACTTTAGCGGCGGCAGGGCGGCTCAAAAAGCGAAATACGGCGGTGAGTTGTTCCCGGCGGAACTGCCGGAGGGAAGGAGCGGACGCACCTTCCTGGAGTTCTTCCAAACGGACAGGGAGACGGGCGGAACCAAGGGTATCGTGGCGATCGACGTGCAGGCGCAAGACTTCGCAGCAGGTTCCTTGGAAGATAAACATTAGACAGTAAACAGGAGACGGGAAAGGAGGACGGATGATGATCAAGAACGAGCGGCAGTACCGCATCACGAAATCACAAATGGGGAAGTTTGAGCAGGCACTGGCCCGTATGGAGCGCGAAGGGCAGTCGGAAGGCGTGCATCCGCTGCTTCACAAAGCGCAAGTGGATGCCATGCAAAGCCAGCGAGACAGCCTGCGGCAAGAGCTGGCCGAGTACGAGGCGCTGCGGGATGGGGGAACGCGCGCATTCCCGGCAGGCTCCTTCGACGAGCTGCCGCGCACGCTGATCAAGGCACGCATCGCAGCGGGCCTGAGCCAAAGGGAGCTGGCGGAACGGCTGGGCCTGAAAGAGCAACAGGTGCAGAAGTACGAAGCGACGGAGTACACGTCGGCGAGCTTGGCACGGGTGCGGGCCGTCATCCGCGCGCTGGGGGTCACCGTCCGGGAAGAAGTGTCTCCCGCCAGGTAGAAACGTCAGCATCGAGGCCGAGTATCGAAAGTGAGTGCGCTGACTTCTGAAGAACGGTGAAAATGGCCGTACTTGTCTGAAGTGGAAGCGGGCGAACTCAGCCGGTATAATAACCCTCGGAATGACCGTCATCGATCTGGTAGCCAAGCTTAAAGCGGGCCAGCATCGGGCGGATACGATTGCACGGATCATAGGCTACGTGGTGATGATACAGCGCCTCGGGTGGGACGACCTTCCGGTCAACCGGATCACGAAATACAACCTTGAGAAAATGTTCCGGCTGCTGGAAATCGATCCGTATACGGTCGAGATCTGAATCTTCCTGACCTATTGATTTGATTTTTGCGATGGTATCGGCCTTGAGGATAAGTTTTTTGTGTTCATACATATGTATATGTGAACACAAAGAGGTACAATGCCTATCATCCTGTAGATGGTAGCGGCGAGACACACTACTATTCTCCCACGGCTGTTTGAATGCAAACACTGTTCGTTTACTCCAACCAGCCCTGGTTCGTTCTGCTTTTTTCGCCTTCTGAAGCGGGCACGCCGTTCAAGTTCTTCGGATCAAGTTCTTCGGAAGCGAAAAAAGAGTCTTTGCAGAGTTATGATTGGCTGTTCGCTTCCAGACAAATTACACACAGAAAGGGGTACGCCCACATGGGTCAAAACCTGACAACTCGCGCCAAAATATCTTTGGCAATTATCTCTCTCTTCCTGCCGGTCGCACTGGCTGGATGTGGTGGAACAAGCAACAGCTCCCCCTCTACTGGTGTCTATGAATGCCAGGAAAACGCGGCTACCTATGGTGTCAACTGCTTTTACGGAAATGTTGCCCGAACGGGCTCAGACGTTTCCACGGCTGAAGCAGCTCAGTTTCGGGCTGGCAAGCCGTTCGAGTATCGTATACAAGACCCTAATGGAGCTGACACTTACAAGGCATCCCTCACGAAGCAGCAAGGATCTCTTTCGACGTCAAATTTCAATCTAAGTGGGACAATTTTCCACACCGTTGTGACTTCCTTGGCCACTGGAGTGGTCACTCAGACCATCGATGTGGTCATTGATCCGAAAGCGTACGGCGTTGAAGTTACGATTCCGGGGCAGCCAGCTTTCTCGGAAACTGCAACGACTTCAATTTCAAGTATGATCCAAGATGATGCCGCCTTTACGCCGAGCTACTTGCGGCACGTGGTTGGGGATATCTCCGGAGATACCGCCAACGCATCTGTAAATTATTGATTGTTAGATCACTTTTAAACGCACCATACTTTCATGGTGCGTTTTTTGAATATTCTTATGCTTATTTGTAGTTTCAAAGAATATGTAAGATACTAGTGGCATCCCGTTTGGGTCGGTATCGGACGTGGAGGAGCTGTATGCTGAAGAGGAAGCGTGGGAAGTGCCGAACGAACTTGCGGAAGCTCCGTCTGCTTTTGGCAACTAATGGATAACGTTACTGCGATTTTCACAGCGTACTAAAAGGTGGCTGCTCGATTAAATAGTGACTTCGGCCGAGAATTGCTGACAGAGCGGCATTATCTGTATACTTACTGCATGCAGTACCGCCGCCCCGCCTTCACCCTCATTGAACTCCTGGTGGTTATCGCCATCATCGGGATCCTCTCGGCTTTGGTTATTACGCAGCTGGGGAACAGCTCGATCAAGGCCCGTAATGCTACGGCCCAGTCAGATATTGCGGAGATGGGTAAAGCGGTAGAGAGTTTCCGAGTGGATGATACATCCCTGAATCAGGTCGTCTCTAACGTTCCAGGTTCGGTGGATACACTGAACGGCGCTACAGGGAATATGTCTCAACTTTTCACAGGGACCCAAGCCGTGAACGGATCATCTTCTACGTACGCGGCATCCGTCTCTAAAACTCCTTCTACGGCCTACACCTACCGGTATGTTGCTTCAGGTACTCCAGCAGCGGCCACTGCTTCCGCTCGGCAACTTGTGGGGGCGGGAGCAGGCCAGCCTCTCTACGCCCTCTGTACAAACCTGGTCAATGCAGCCACCCCCTACTTCTGTGCCGCAGATGGATCTGGAGCTGGTCCTTCCGGCGGCGATCAGGTACTGGCAGCGCAGGGTCTCGGTAACTTGTCGGCTGCGGCTACTAACGGCTTAGCCGCCTGGTACAAGCTGGACGAAAGCGGCACGGCGGCTGTCGCGTCAGATTCTAGTGGTAATGGCAATAACGGGTCGTTAGCTAACTTCACCTTTGATGGAACTACCAACGGGTGGGTGAACGGGAAGTTTGGGAAGGCACTTTTATTCAAGGGGAGCAGTGATTATGTAAATATTCCCGCTTCTTCATCCTTTACAATTACTTCGTATAGCTTTTCAGCATGGATCAAAACCACGAATGCAGGTAGTGGGCGGAGAAGAATTTTCACAATGCAGCCAGGGCCATATCGATTAATGGCATTAAAAAATAACTTACTCGAGGTGGGTGATAGCGATGCTGGAATTTTAACAACTAAAGGCATTCCATTGAACGATGGGCTCTGGCATTCTGTTGTGGTCACAAAGAATGCAGGAGTGGAGTTTGATTGGTATGTTGATGGAGTAAATATCGGAACTCAGCCTACCACGAATAGCAGTACATTTAGTCCTGGAGGTAGGATTTATATTGCAACCTATGACATGTTTAATGAAATATTTACGGGTTCAATCGACGACCTTCGCATCTACGGCCGCGCCCTCAGTGCTAATGAAGTACAGCAATTGTACCAGGGCACTCTCTAGGCCTGAGTCATTCCAGATGGAAGGTCATTAAGCAGTGTAGGTGGACGGAGCAGCCAACGATTGCATTCATGTAACAATGTCGAGCATGTATGCAATCGCCAGAGTAAAAGACTTCACGAATGGGGCCTTTTACTCTTCGTCTTGGATGATGAAGGTTAAGATTTTCGTACATATCAGGTTGAGAAAGTTCTAATCCCATGCGGGTCTAACCGCAATGCTTAAGACCGGGTGCCGTTGTCCGCAGAGTAGCTTCTGTTCCGGCTAGAATCCGACGCACCCGGTCCCAGTACCCTGCATCTTCCAGAAAAGTTATAAACTCGGAAGGACTGGGCAGCCACCCCCCAGATTTTATAACCGCTATGCCGACCTGTTCGGCTTCTCCGGCGGCATAAAGCCTTGGGGGTGTTTTTGTGTCCGCGCCCGCCATTCCCACCGCCACCGCAAACGCCTTCGACGGAACCGCCTCCACAATCTGCCGATCCCGCACGACGATCTTTTCCCAAAACAGAGAGATATAGCGGCGGCGCAGCGCCAAGGGCGCGGCGGCGTAGGCCTCTCTCACGCCGATGGAGAGGCGCATCAACTGCTCGAACTCAGCGATGTTGGCCTCACGGCTTAAGTCCAATCGGGCCAGCTTGAACCCGAGCGATGTCAGAGCTTCTTCCGTGCTGACTGACTGACGGCGGTAGGACTCCTGCGTTATTTCGCCGTCCAGGAAACGCTCTTCCATTCGGTCGCGCCTGTTTTCCAGCTTCGCGCGCTGCGCCATCAGCTCGCGACGCTGTACGTCCACGTCTCCATGCGTATTCGTCAGCACGGCCCGCGCCCGCGCGATGATGCGATCTACCGAGTCGGGGCCGAAAGCGAGGCGCGTAAACAGCGCTTCAGCCTGTGCGTCCAGAATATCCATGAGCACGTTCTGTCCCACGTTGGAATGAGGCGTCCGGTTCAGGGGGCAGTGGTAGTAGGCTTTGCCTTTGGGGGCGTTGACCGAGGCGGTGTAGGGGGCGCCGCACTGACCGCAGGTGACGAGGCCGGAGAGGAGGAATTCATGCTTTCTCATCCGGTCAGCATAGTGATTGTGCTGCGCTAAGACAAGGCCGCAGCGCAGAAAGGTTTCCTCATCGGTCAGGGGCACGTGCTTCCAGTTTCGAACCACTCCCTTGTAGGGCGCGCGGGAGAAATAAAAGGTATCGCCCAGCACCTTGCGCATGGAGGTCTTTGTCACCTTTCCACCGGTGATGCTGCGCAGGCCCAGCCGCTCCATTTCCGCGCACAGGGAGTAAAGCGAGTATTCCCCGCTGGCATACAACGTGAAGGCACGGGTGACAAGCGGCCCTGTGACATCGTGGGCAACCAGAATGCGCCGGTCGTTGGCCGAAGTCGGGGCAGGGTTGTCCGCGTTGCGATAGCCCAGGCGTGCGGGACCAGGCCACCAGCCCGCCGAGGCCTTCTCAGCCATGGACAGGCTGGTCTTGCGGCCCGTGATCTGCGGGTAGAGCGCGTTGGTCGCGGCCAGGATGGTGTCCAGGAAAACGCCTTCCGGCGTGTCGTCGATCATCGGCTGGTTGAGGCTCTCGACTCGCACCCCGCTTTTCTTCAGCTGCGCCTTGATCGCGAAGTGGTGCTCCGTCTTACGGGCGAGGCGGTCGGTGTCCACGACAAGGACGGCATCCGCCCCACCCTCTTTGCAGAAGGCCAGCATGGAAGTCAGCTGCGGGCGAGCCAGCATGCTGCCGGAGCAGCCGGGATCAGAGTAGCTTCCAACAAGCACCCCGCCGCGTTCGCCGGCTTCGCGCGCAAGCTTGGCGAGCTGGTCCTCAATGGACTTGCCGCGCTCGGCTTGTTCGGAGGTAGAAACGCGCGCATAAGCGACGTAACGTGTGGGCATGCGCGTGATATGAAGACTAATAGTAGGAACCTCTAACAGGCAATATATTGGGGGCAACAACCGGGGTAAATCGGCTGAATCCAAAGGTATCAGGAGTCGCTGAAGGAGTCGAATCTTCTGTCGGCGCTGCGGGGCTGTTCTTGTCGGGATGCCAGCACCTGGTCGGCAAGGAGGGCGGCAAACCCGTTGAGGAAGTCGCCGTCACTGATCTCAAGCAGCGTTTGTTCTGAACCGTCCTTTGCGAAGCCCTTAGCAGTGGCGGATCGGCGGGGCTTTCGTTTTTTAATGACGGAGCTGGTTTCAATGACGGGGCTGGATGAAGGAGCTGGTGGTTCCATATGCGGAGAGTTTAGTTCCATTTGCGAATGGGGCTTAGGCTGGTTTGTGGAGCTGGAATACAGGTGGGTAAAAGCATCAATACTTAAGCATCGTCCGTCAACCCCCAGACGTTTTGGCTGACTTGATCCGTGCTTCTGTATCTGTCCAGCATCATGGCGGCATACCTCCCAGCCGAGCAACCACCGGTGCTTCCACGCAGCGATGGGCTTTCTCAAACCAGCCGCGCAACCGACGTTGCTTGTTCGGTATTTGTTTGGGAAAGTGAGGGTCAAGCAACCCACCTGTAATTCACCAAGGAGGCCCATGCAGCCACAAACGACACACATTGGAGATGGCCCCGCGCCGCAGCCTCTTCGCCTCCACAACCGGGTGGATGCAGTCATGAACCACGTCAGCCGCTATCAGTTCGAGGGGCGGGCACGGCTGGCTGCAGACGTAGGCGTGTCCCGCTCCACCATCAGCCGAATGCTCAACGGAAATACGACGCCCTCCTACGCCCTCGTGCAGAAAGTCACCGCCGCATTGTCCGAGCATTTAGCGAAGCCTTTGGATATATCAGACCTTTTTTCACCGTCGGGTTTTTATGAGCAGTGCTCCGCCTGCCGCCTAGCCGGTTGCCGGGGCTGCCTGCCGGAAGCCGCCTTTGACGGGCGGGGAAGGCGCCGCCCAGAATGGCGGGACGCCCAGCCCGGAGACTGGTCCCTGGCGCCGCGGCCGGATCAGACCGCTTTATCTCACTAGTCTTAATTTGTTGTCATGCCAAACAACGCTGCCGTTTCTAAATCCGAAAACCTCAAGCACGAAGCGCCCCTGCGCCATGAGCTGCGCAGACGCCTGCTCGCCTTGCCGTACCGAGCCTTCCTTCAGGTCGCCGTCCATTTGCTCAAGGAGCAGGGGTATACCACCGTCCGTCCCGCCGGGCGCGACACCTGGAAAGGGCGCAACACGTCTGGAGGATGGGACGCCGAAGCGGACTTCCAGGCGGGCGCTCTTGGCACCCTGCGCTGCATTGCCCAGGTCAAGCAGTTCGATACCCTCGTCGTGGCCCAGAGGCACGTAGACGAGCTGCGGGGTACCTGCCTGCGGGCCGGGTCAAGCCAAGCAATTCTGATTACGCTGTCTACGTTCTCGCCGCCCGCCCGCAAAGCCGCGCAGGCGAACACATCCATCGCGCCCGTGCGCCTGATCGACGGAGATGAACTACTGGACATGCTCGTTGACACCAAGCTGTGCCTGAGACGCTCGCGAAGCGGAGCGTGGACGCTGGATGAGGACTACTTCGCCATGCTTAAAGAAACGTCGACCAAAGAAACGTCGGCCAAGGGCACAGCCGTTTCCCAACCCGGCACGGCAAGGAATAGCACGGCAGGGAATAGCGCGACCAAAGACGGCGTTCTCCCGCAGTTCGTCTCCATTACTGTGCGGCTTAACCCGCCGAAAGGCTTTTCGCAGGCGGGCAAGTGGCATTGGGAGGATAGAAGTAGTAATCCAGACCTGTGCGGGGAACCCCGGTGACGGGGCCGACCCACCTGGCGCTTGGCGTCAGCGCCGTCTGGCTGCTCGCGCCCATCCCCGGAGCCATCGGCCATGGACAGACCAGCGGAGTCGCCAATCCCGCTCTGCTGGCCCTTGCTGCCGCGCTGGGAGCCTTGCTGCCCGACCTGGACGCACAGCGCTCCACCATCCGCTACCTGCGCGTAGATATGGGAAGGGGAAAGCGGCTGCGCCCGTTTGAGCCGGTCGCCGCCCTGGTATCCCGCATACTGGGGCACCGGGGGCCGCTGCACTCGCTGCTGGGCATTGGCGCGGTCTGGCTGCTGCTGGGCTTGCCCATCCTGCTGTGGGTAGGATGGCAGCCGTCCGCCGCCTTTGCGCTGGGGCTGCTGAGCCACCTTGTGGGCGACGGCTGCACCAAGAGCGGCGTGCCGCTGCTGTTTCCTCGGGCTGGACGCCAGCACCTGCTGCCTCCGTCCCTGCGCCTGACGACAGGCTCCCTGGCTGAACGCCGCCTCCTTGCGCTGCTGGCCGTTCCAGCCCTTCTGATGCCCCTGTCCGGCATTCTATGAGCCGTTTGGCCTACGACGGAGCCGACTTCCAGCCGCCCTCTATCCGCTTTATAACCCCTCTTATAAAAGCTACCACTTCTTTTCCGCCCCTGGTTTACGACGAAGCCAACTCCGAACGCCTCCTGCACGAGCAGGCCATCCTCTGCGCCCGCCTGGCGCGGCTGCTGCGCCGCTCCCTGCGCGGTCTTGAGTGGGAGGAGCTGCACTTCGGCGACCGTTCTCGCCTGGAACGCGCTCTGTCCGGCTTGGGCAGCGACATCCCGCTGGTCTGGCTGATCGAGGGGCAAGAACACGTGGAAGGCCCTCCAGCCTTAGCGCAGAACAAGCCAACTTTAGCGCAGAACAAGAAGGCCTTGAGCAGACCAAGAAGGCGCTCACGCGGGGAAGAACTGAAGCGCGCCAGGAGCCTTGGTAAGGAAGCATTGAAGGAAGCATGACATGGGGGGCGACAAAGCAGGGAAGCACGGCGACAAATCAGGCGGACACGACAAAAGCCGCGCCCGCCGCGAACCCGTCCCGCTGAGGGATCAAGTCGCCGACGATCAGCGCGGCCTTCCTCGGCCACCCGACGCCCGCGCCCGCTGCCGTCCCGCTCCGAAGAGCAGGCGGCGGCGAACCGCCGAGCCGATGCGCCGCCTCACCTTACGCGCGGCAAGAGCATCTGCAACCTGGGGTGCAAGTATGCACCGCAAAGCTGAGGGTTAATAGAAAGAGCGTCTACCGCCGAAACCATCACCATTCAGAGTATCCGCTAACCATTCAAGGAGGGCTATGACCGACACCAAGCATCCTAAGAGTTTTCCGTTCGTCATCGAGCACCGACAGGAAGAACGCAGAGGCGACGGCTCGTTTCGGCCCGCTGCCCACCTCGTCCTCATGCCCGCCCTGCGCACATGCGGCCTGTGGGCGCAGCTCCCGCCCGAAGACCTGCACACGCTGGTTCTGGTGTTTACGTTCCTCGCCCCCAACGGCTGGTGCCGCCCCACCCTCCTGGAACTAGCCGAAGCCATGCGCGTCTCTCAGGCCAAAGCCCGCGCCCGCGTGGAGCGGCTGGCAGGGCGCGAGTGGCAAGGCGTGCCTCTGCTAACCCATCTGCCCCGGCCCGACGGCATGGATGCCTACGCGCCCGGCAGAAGCCTCGTTGCCCGCGAGGAAGCGCCGCCGCCCGTGCAGGCGCAGGCCATTCCGCCGCCCACGGCGGGCAGGGAGGCGGTGGTCGCCCATAGCCGCGCCCGGTATGCCAAAACCAGGGAGGAAGTGGAAGCGCAGATCGGGGCCATGATGGGCTGGGCGCCGCCTGATTTTGCGGGCGAAGACCCTGCCGTGGCCGAGGGCAAGCGGCGGGCGTTCAAGGCCATGACGGATGCGGGAATGCCCAAAGAGCAGGCCCTGGACTTGCTGGCCCGCTTTGACCTGGGGGACGTGGAAAAGCAGCTGGCCTGGCTGCCCAGCCGGGGTGCCAAGAACCCGGCCCGGTTCCTGGCCGCCGCCATCGAGGGGGGCTACGATGCGCCGCTGGCTCTGCGTCGGCAGAGCGGACAGGGAGAGGCTAAACAGGAAGAGACGGGACAGGGAGAGAAGGGGCAGGACGAGGCTGAAGCAGCCGAAACACCCTTCACCTCATGAATGCCCCTGCGACGCCTCTGCGGGCCTCCGAAGGGCTGCACAAAGGTGAACTGCACGTCGGGGACTGCATGCCCTTGCTCGCCCAGCTGCCTGACGAGAGCGTAGACCTGACCGTCACCAGCCCGCCCTATGACAACCTGCGCCATTACGACACGCCAACGCCTCTCGACCTGACCGCTCTGGGACGAGAACTCTTCCGTGTCACCAAGGACGGCGGCATCAGCGCCCTCGTCATCGGAGACTCTACGAGTCAATTCGCCAAGTCCCTCACCTCCTTCCGGCTGGCCGTCTCCTGGTGCGACGCGCTGGGCTGGCGCCTCTTTGAGTGCTGCCTCTACCACCGGCATGGCACCCCCGGCCCCTGGTGGCGCACCCGCTTTCGCGTGGATCACGAGTTCATCCTGCTGCTGCTCAAGGGAGAACGCCCCCACGCCTTCCACAAGGAGGCCCTGTATGTTCCC
>JAABUQ010008690.1_pt1 | contig 14116 bp, 13 predicted proteins | sample 5560001 | NCBI WGS metagenome assembly JAABUQ01 (sample SAMN10711888, study PRJNA513371) | rock metagenome | isolation source: Antarctica rocks | place: Antarctica: Victoria Land, Finger Mt nord | collected 2015-12-18
TCGCCCAACTCTGCATATTAGTGACTTTTACCTACCGACTAGATTAGTCTACCGGATGCAGACATCCATTGCTGGAACTCCCGCTCCTTCAGCTTTTGGAGACTTGTCGGGAAAAGTCAGATCAGCCGCTCTATGGTGTCAGCTGACTCTAGTTTCTCGATTAGATATTCTAGTCTTTGAATCGCCGAAGCTGTGATCTCAGAAGATTGACGCCGCTGCTGCCGCATCAAAATTACACGACTGTTTTTTAATTTCGCTTGAACAATCTGCCGTGCTACCAGCAATCGCTCCACCACTGACAACTGCTGCTGATACCGGGAAAGTTGGCGATAACCCCGCTCAATTGGCAGAACCCGCCCATAGCAATAGCCCATACGAGAGAGATAGGCGATCGGAATGCCCCGCCATAAGCAAGCCTGAATCGCTTGAGTAGTGATTTGAGACTTGCCAAAAATGAGGATCTGTTCAAGCAGAGGCAGTTGAACTTCGGCACAAATCGTCTCGCCTTGCTTGACTACCAGATTTTCCTGCTGCAATGACACGTAGCTCCCTTGTTGGGAAACATAGAGAGTACGCATTATTGCCGCTGCTCCAGCTCATCAACATTGTAAGTGCGAATCTGAGAACGGTGGAGGCAAATGATACCTGGGGTCATGGTTGATAGGAGGTAATCGCTTCTTTCAACTCTTCATGTACTTGAAACATCAGACTAACTTCAGACAAAGAAGTAAAATCTAGGCTAGACAAGAAATTGAGACATCCTAACACTCGGCTTTCCCATTCTTTTTGATTCGACGTATCCCAAGCCCAGAAAACTTCATCCTTTCCTAACCCCAGCAAGCGATGGAACAACTGGTTACGCCAGAGCTTGGCCACATCCCAGAATTTGTTAATTTCTCGGGATTGTGTGTAAGTTGGCTTAGCTTGTTTCACCAAATTATCCAAACTTGTTCCATAAAGGGGAATTTCAGATTCTCCCTTAAATTCATTTAGATATGTCTGTAAACCTGGGTGACGAGCAATGGATTTTTTAACCAGAGGAACCATGCTTCTGGAAATATCATCAGGGCGATCGCGTAACACAACATCGTCAGGGAAAGTATAAATTGCCCACTCACACATAAGCCCCTCGACTGCTCGGAATGTGTGGAACAGCGCCTCAACTGTATTGCCCTGCTTAAAGCGTGTCGCCCCCAAATAAGCCGCTTCATAACCAGTCCACCACCACTGCCGAGAGCGAGTGAGAGCCAACTCTCCTAACGCTTCAACAAACCCTTTAAAATCACCTTGGTTCCATTTTGTTGCCGCTTCGACCAGTATCTTTACGCGCAGAATCATCTGACCATTTGCAGTACTTGCATCAGCCCCTCGGTAATAAGATTTTAAGGTTCTGCCCATCGCTTCATAGTCATAACGTTTTAGCAGTGCTAAGGCTTCTCTCTGCTTGCGATCCCACAGATAATTTGTACCTTTAAAGGGGATAGTGTACTCAGAGGGTTTTCCCTGACAATTTGCCTCATCATCCTTAATAAAATCGTAAAACAGGGTATCTTCCCCAAAGCGACTTAAAGCCGTCACTCGTCCGGCTTCCGAAAATGCTCCTACCCCACCTTTGACACATAGTAGAATTGGCGTACCTTCCTCCTGGCTAGCAGCAATATGTTGCCAAGTTTGTTTCCACCAGTAGAACATCGCCTCAAAATCCGCAGGGTTCCCTCCCTCTGCACCTTGGAGAATTACTTTGGTAGGAACTTTGTAGTGGTTTTCAATCCACAGCTTGATGATTTGTGCAGCATAGAGCGTATCCTTGTCTCGATATTTGATTAGTTCTGCCTGGTCAGTAGCCACCAGATAAATCTCCTTCAAATGTTTGTGCTCATCTTGCAACAGTTTGCCCAAGATAATCGGTTGTAGTTGCTCCTGATAGTACTCCCAGTTTTCTAGCAGATATTCCGTCAATAAACGAAAATCACTCTTTTCTAGCTTCACTTCCATCTGAACAAGAGCTTGCTCACTAATGCTGTCACCATTTGGTGCGCGGTCGTTTCCTAAATTCAGCCACTCGTTGGAAGAAACACAGAAGGCTAAATCACGAGTGCCAATGGTGGCGACTAAAATAGATTTCTTTTTTGACATTTGCTAATTACCTGAAATGGCTGGAATTGTAACTATATATCAGCGATAACGTTTACGTTAAACAAACTTTATTAACACCTGGTGAGTTGTTAAGTGAGTTTAAATTTAAGATAAAGGCCAGATTTTAGCATAGGCACTAGCATGCTTATGTAATGCTTGCAAGTACTTACGGCGCGGATTTTGAGTAGCATCAAACACTGTAACGACTTGATAGTTATCTAAATTATTAATCCATACTGGTGAAGGCTTAGCACCTTGACCACAAAGATTCGCATCGTAATCTTCATATCCTCGTCTATTTTTGATTTTCAAATCTTGGCTATGCAAAACTGCTAAGGCATAAGGCTTATCAAAATTTGCATTACCAGCACAAACCACAATGCGGCAGTTAGCATCTACAGCTTCAGTCCAGCGATCGCACTCAACTTGACCAATAGCTTTGAGTGAATGAGGGTTTATGTTAGTGCCAGTCAATTCAGAAAGAGCTTGGTAAAAATGCTGTAAGCGTTGCCGAAATAATTGCTGGAACTCTTGAGAAGTGTCAGGCAGTGTCCAAAAGGAATCCTCCCTATCTGGAAATAAAGTTGAACCCCGATACCAGGGAGCCCGTTCGCGGTTTTGTCTAGAATAACAAGGTCGTCTCGCACCCTGACCAATTCCTCCTAAGTGGAACATCATCCAGGTGAGGTTTTTGAATAGTGTGGCGATCGCTGCATGCTTATCCTTTGGTGCTTCAGGCGAATAAGCGAGATTCAGAATTCCTACCTGTTCGCCATAGGCATCATTCTTCCCCTGGTTGCTTGGTTCTCTCTGAGTTACTTTTCCATTTCTAATCTCAAGCCTTACCCAACCGTGTTTTTGAGGAGTAATAGCTCCAAACAAATTGGCTTCCCAAACCCTGGCATCTGAGGTGCGTTCTAAAACTCCCAAAGCTAAAGCCCGGAACCAATAGCGCAGCATAGACTTGAAAGCAACCGGACGCACTTCAGCCTCAGGTGTTTTCTGCATCTGCCATTGGTTATGAGTGTCCTTCCAAATCCACTTAGTAAATTTCTGACACCCGTGAATCAGTTGACCTTCCAAACTAAAGTCAATGTGAAAGAACTCACTACTTAGTTCTTTTGCACCCGCTCTTATTAATTTTCCATAGCCAGTGTTGACTTGGGAGCCGATACCAGATTGTAACCCAAGGATCAACCACTGTTTAACACGGTTCAAAATTTCGACATCAGTACACCTGCTAGCGAGACGTAAGCCAATCAAAAAAATTGGTTCTTTAAGAGAAAAGAAAGGGTTAGGATTTGGACTATATTTAAGGGAATCGCCATCCCAACTCCAGATATTGTTAGCCAGATCAAGTGCTAGTACACTCTCTTGACTGGATAACGGGTAGGCATCGAGAAAAATTACCGAGCTGGCGCGATCGCTTTTATTGGGTGCATCTAATGATCCAAAGTAAGGCGCGACTCTTTTTTCTGCCTCTTTCCAATCCACCTGCTCTTGTGCCATAATTTCGCGAATAGCCTGAGCTCTGACAACGCCACACAGCGTAGAAGAAGGGATATAAGGCATTCCCAAGGCATCAAAAGCAGGTAGCAAGATACTTTCTGGCCCTCGATGTCCCCCTACGCGAATGCGCCAAGGACTCTTAACCTGGAAGGTATTCTCTTTACCGGCAATCAGCTCTGTGCGTTTGGTTAACAGTTTGAGGCGCTCGCCGTAATTCGCTCTTGATTCTGCCATCTGGAGCAGTTGCAGCTTGGTAGCATCTTTATCGTCACTTTCGGCAGATCGCATCCAGCGCAGATATTCCACAAAGCTAGCAGTTGCATCCGGGTTTGGTTCATTTTCAGAGTCAAGCCAAGGTGATGGTTTAGGAGGTTGATTATTAGAGCGTTGGTTGGAGGAATTACCGTCGCCTCCTCTGCCGCCTGTCCCCCTATTAGAACCAGAACCGCCAACTGTAATGATTTTTTTCTGTTTATCTGAACTAGATTTCTGAGTATTGGGTGAAGGCGACGACTGGGGTTGCCCTGCTCGCTTGGGTCGTTCAAATACCCTTGGCTTTACTCTTCCTTAATATTCCAATAGACAGCAGCCGCCCAAAAGCTAAATTCTTGAGCTAAGGCTATCCCTAGTCCTGTAAGACCCAGATATGACTCAGCACTGAGATTTGTCTGTTTCAGCACATTTAAACCATCCTCAGCAGCGAGGTTTTCAATTCCAGATAGAGCTTGCAGACACTCGAAGAATTTCTTCACGACTTCCTTCTTGCCCTCCTGGTTCAAGGCTTTTTCCTCTGCTTTCAGGCGCATTATGCCCCAGGTAGATAGATAGGTGTAGAGTTCAACAGCTTGGTTTTTCTGTTCTTTGAGACGGTTTGTATTTCCCTCATGCTGCGATCGCCACCCTGACAACGCCTCGTAAACGGGTGTAGCAATAGTGCGTGGATCGAAAGTCATAACTGATTCTCCCTATTTAGATGCTGCCAACCACTGCTGGACAAATCCCCGCCCTAAGCTTTCTTGTCCACCAATTGTAAGGATTCAGGTGCTGGGTTGAGGCAAGAGGGATGGTTGGGACTTGCCACTGTCTGACACCGCGATCAAAGCTAGCTTGAAAAACTCGATGACCGACCGTCCCTGTCGGCGACAAGTCTGAACGACGCTCAACAACTCTGCTGTTTGAGCAAACCGCTCCATCGAGCGAGACCCACCACTCACCTTGCGCTTCGTCACTACCAAACGTAAATCTCGCTCCGCCCGGTTATTGTCTGGGGGCACCTCTGGATGGTCTAGGAAGTACCACCACCCCTCAGCTTTGTCCCGTAGCGATCTGGCTTTAGCCAGATATCTGCCAAAGGCAGATCGCAGTAATAAGCCCGCTTGGTACCCAGCTTGAGTGAGCCATTTTTGGATACTCTCTTGCACTCTGGCTTTGAACCCAAAAGCCCAAGTGCTGTATGTGGCAACAGGACTGAGTCTCACGCCACTGCCGATGTTGGGCAAAGGCTTCATCAATCAAGTCCAGGAAGGCTTGCCCTAAAGCGGGGTTGTCGCCATGACCTAACTTGACCACTTTTTTGAAATGACGCCTAAGATGTGCCAGACACTTCTGTTGCGCCTTGACGGGGTAGCCGTTGTACACACTGTAGTCATCACTGCTGAGTACGCCGTCAAACGTTTCTCCTAACTGTTCGACCAATTCAGCACGAGACCGAGTATCTCCGGCGTGAAACAGGCAAAACTCTGAAGATAGTTGTCACCCACATCCACTCCTTCAGACCCAGCACAGGCCAAGGGGATTCGTCGACATGTACTTGAGGCTGCTGCTTGACCCACTCCCGTAATAATTCGACGCTCGGGGAAACCGCCCAAGCCATGCGGGAGTTAGTGGCTTGTAGCGTGCCCACGCCAATATCAATATCGCCGAGTTCGCGTAACAGCTCTTGTTGTTTCTCGTAGGCCAGATCACCGTAGTTACCCAACCACACTAGCAGAGCTTGCAGACTCACACCCAAGTCTTGACCAGGCACGACGCTCTCTGGCCAAGCGGCGATCGTACCTCGACCACAATTGGCACAATGACAACTCTGTCGCTGATATTCCACAATCTCGATCGGACGCTCTACGAGTTGAGCTACCTGTTGCACTTGCACCGCTACTGGCTTTTCAGCAAACTCTTGACTACCACAGTGGGAACACACTTGGGGACGTAAAACTTCGTAGCGGTCTACTCTCCCAAAACCTTTACGGGTTTTTCCAGGATGACCCGGTTGCCCACCGGGCTTACGCTTGCGCGCTTCAGCAGTAGCCTCTGGTTGTTATGAAAGCTTTTTCGGGTTTCTTGAGGAGGTCTGTGGAGGGTGGCTTAGATGAGGTCTGACTATCTAAAGCCAGATTGACTTTGAGCCGGTTAACCTCCTGCGTCAATTGCTCGATTGCCTGTTGCTGCTGCTCAATTACCTGCTGCTGTTGCACAATGATGTTGACTAGCTGCTCAGTCGGCAACTGTCTGAGAGTAGCTAGGTCAGATAAGTGGGGTGGCACAGCACTGCTCATGTAGATAACTTACTCTAAAATTTTATCTTGTCAAGTCCCTGACCTGAATCCTTACCACCAATTTGCAAAATTTCATGATTTGTTAATATCTGTTGAAAATCCCTGCGAGATTGTTCAGCAGTACCATTTGCTTGAGATGTCGTTCCCCAACAGAAATACATCAAGGTATCTGGAGGAATCGCTTCCTCATACCGGAACCCGCCATCTACAGATTTGTGTGCATCCAACTTGACTTTGACCTGACGCCACAAACTCATTTGAATCAACGTCGCACAGTGCTGAGCGGGCAGAACAAGCACCCGCTTAATAGCACTGGTTTGTGATGTTTGTGGAACAAAGCTTTGCCATTTCTCCCAATTTTGTAAATGATTTGTGGGGAGAATGGCATCTTTTAAATAAATGAGAGAGCCGTTAGTAGCCAGGTTAGTGCTGTATACAAGAGGTATTTCTGCAATACTGCTATTGAACCGTGCCCAGCGCTCAAGCAAAATTGGACAACTGACCCACACTACACCATGACTTAGGGAGGGCACTGGTACCCATAGTAAAGAAGCATCACCAACCCAAATGTTGCCTTGTTCTAATTGGGTTAGCTTTTTCTCAGTAGCTAGTTCATAGTCATCTAAAAACTGGCGATTGTCCAAGTCTTTGAGGTCAGGACCAAAGAGTTGAACCCGCGTAGTCGGGTCACTCACACTGGCTCTCAGGCGTCCCCGAATAGTGCTTGAAGGAATGTAAGGCAGATTGGTATGAGACTCACGGGCAATCCCCAACAAGTTTCCCTCCTGCGTTGGCCCACCAGTGTGGAGGGGTGAAAGTAGATACAAATAGGTATGAGAGATTTTAATTTTATTGATTGTCTTTGTTAGGATGAGAAACCCACAGGAATTCCGAGTAGCCCAGATGTCGCCAACGCTTAGCCTTTTCTAAAGCTTGTGTTGGCTTAGAGTTTTTTGCTTCGGCAAACAATGGTGTTGGTTGATTCAGGTAATAGACACTACCTGAAGGTGCAGCAAACCTGAGGGGGCGACAAAAAGAGCTATGATGCAGACATAATAAGCCTCATAGCCCTCTGACCACGTTGATAATACTTGTTCTTATTGGGAGTTTATCTCAATAATTCCATCACTAATTCCCAACAATTGTCCTGAAAATTAACCCATGTCTGACCCTTCGGGTTCACAGTCGCCTACGGAGGGAGACCCTCCTGCAGCGCTGCTCACCATATAAGCCGATATAAAAGCTGCTATGTCTTCTTTCAATACGCCCTGTTTCTTTAACTCGACCAACATATTTCTGTACTCCTTTACGTTTAATTTGTTGTCCTTGGATCGTGGCAGATGTATATGCGATTGCTATCAATAAAATTAGGGAGATTAAACGCTCATCAGCTACATTCGTATCTGACAAGTTATAGCCCCCACTCTTAAAGTCTCGAAACATTTCTTCAATATCAAATCGTTTTTTATAGGAGGCGATCGCCGATTCTAGAGCATCCAAATTTGTTAAAATAAACCATCCTTCTTTTGGTGCTACTCCCAAGCTCTTACGTTTCCATTTACAGGCAACATTATAACTGACCTCACCTTTCTGTTTTGTTACTTTAACTCCCTTCAAAAAGAAAGAAATTCCAGGTGACAATCCTAAATTATTCAACTCTAACCAAACTTCTGTTTTAACTTCTACAAACTCATTCTTTTTGAGCCGCAGACAAAAATATACATTCTGCGAGAGTTCGGGGGAAAGAGTACTCTTTCCAAGGAGGAACTGAAGAGGGAAGTTTCCCCCGCAGACACTCCGCCCCGACACTCGGCTCTCCAAGCCAGTTAGCCAACTTAACTGAACAAAACTCTCGGTCTCCCAATCCGCATATTTTATAATTATTAAAAAGTGGCAAAATTTGAGATATAGCCGATTTCTGTTCATGAACATTGCTACTACCTAATTTTGGCAATAATTTAAAGTATATGGGCTCGGCTCTTTTATCCCAAACCACACTAATCACGAATAAATTGATCCCAGCCCAATTTGTACTGTCAATTACTACATAAATTATTTCTGGGCAGGTAAAATGCGTTTCTAACCATGTCGTAACAATCGGAAACCAAATTTTTTCAAGTGTCAGGGAGGGTAATGACAAAAATCTCTGTATTTTCTTTCTTCTGCTTTCAAATGTAATTGGAATCGGTAGAGCGGTAGCCAGAGTTTCTAAGCTAACTTTTTTTATTGATTGCAGAAGGGTAAGTAAAATTTGTAACAACAGGTACTCGGCAAGACTCAGTTGACTTTTCAGGTGTGTTTGGTAGAATTTAGGCAACATTATCATTCTTATTGGTCTTATTGACATAACTAGACCTATCTTTTCTTACCATAAATCGCTACACTCTTTGCCAAATAAGCTTTTCAGGCTATTTTGTCGCCCCGTCAGGCAGCAAACAATTGAGGTGCAGGAATGCTGCTATTGTCTTGGCCATCACGAATGCGACAACTAATCGGCACCGGCTTTTCTGTCGCCACACTTACTAAATGCCCCTGCCGCTGAGTCCCATTACCTGGGTTAGCTAAATCCCACTCCCATGGCCAAGCGCGACACATAGCCTTGCCACCATCGTGCTTACGCTCAAATACTCCCAGCGTCACGAGGTAAGCCAGAGATTTGCCTCCTTTGCGGAAGTTGTCTTGAGACAGCTGCTTGATTGTGTCCCATTGAACCTTGAGTTTGTCGCACCGATGCAAGATAGCTCTATGCCCCTCTCCCCCCAGATGTACTGTATCTGGGGTGATCAGGAGCCGGTCAATGCCAATTGCCAAACTCCACCCTGAACACAGCCGAATCCCATTTTCCACAAAATAGCCATCCGCATTTTTTACTTGGCGTGTCCCTGACTCGATAGCATTGTGAGGGCGAGTTTCCACTTTCCAAGGCTTGACTTCTGCTTCATTTTTTACCCTCCAGTCATCTAGCTCAATTTGCCCATATTGCAGATATTTTTCCACCACGTCAGATGGCAAATATTGGCGGTATTTGCTTTCTTGTTCCGTCGATATCTCTGCCTGATCAGGTTGGCCAAATGATGGTTTAATTAAGGGACAGGGTTGGTGGTAGTTCCACAACATTTGGTGCAAGGGTGAATGTTCATCCCACGCCAAAGGCATCAAAGCTGTTGAGCCGACATATCCCAGGGGACGGGGGAAATATAGCCGCTCGTTGTGGCAGAGAAAGGGGCCGGTTAACTGAAAATCAGCTTTTTGTCCGAGCAGTCCTCGCAGAGCACCAGCGATCGCGTGACCATTAGGCGGAAATATACTACCTGCCCAGGCTCTCGCACCAGGAGAAAAGGGCTTGGCATCTCGGAATAGCAAGACATCCAGGGGTATTAAAGTGTACCAGTACATGCAAGATGCTCTGTGAATTTGATGTCGCGATTACGCAAAACAAATGCCGCAAGTTTGAGCCAGTTTTGGATTTCACTCTCCCGCTCCAAATTGTGCGTAGTTTTCCATAGTTCATGCACAAATACTTGTAAATAAGATTGGAAATTGTTTTTAGCAGTCTCATCCTCCTGGAACACGTCACGGCGGATGCAGAATGCCCGAGTCCAAGGTGCGATCGCATCTTCTATTGGCACTGGATGTTGACTCCAAACGGTAGCAGCCTGCTCGAAGATGGCGCTTTCTAGTCCCTGACTGTGATTCAAGAGCGATCGCCACTGGTTAAACACATCAAACTTAGGGGTAGCCTTCAAAATGTTGCCATTGCCATACAGAACACGAATCTGCACTGCATCTTTTTTATTCCCGGTAGGAGACTGGTGTTCTTTGGCTTCATCCTCTGAAGATCGAAGGTTTTCTATCGCGATTGCCATTGGCACAGAATGATGAGCAATCACAATGCCAAAGCTAATCGTAGCTAAGTGCCCCATGGTGAATAAGGGTCTATCTGACAAATTCACAGGTAAGTTTTCACCCTGCCAACGCCAATAATCTCCTTTACTCTCAAACTCGTCGTGCGGGTCCTTAGCCCCTTGGAAGCATTGGCGAAGATCCCATAGCCAACTATCCCACTCCCATAAATTGGTATAAGCTAGAACATCATCGCCACCGCTGTAAATTAGCCGTCCTGCGTAACGCTCCTCTGTTAGGTAAGGTACTAGCTGATTGGAAAAATCTAGTAGCGCGCGACACAGAGCGTTGTAAGTAGCTGGCCCCATCCGCTTCTTTTCTTGAAGAAACCCTTTAAATGAGGTTTGCAATTCTTCTGGTAGTCTGTCTATCTTGGACAGCAGTGCATCCGGGATATATTCACTATAGGTTTTGAGTGGTGTACCTTTGAGCCAGTTGCTCATCCCATCACCATCCCCCCTTGCCAACACATACCAGTCGGTGGGATTATTACCAGGGGGAAATCGTTTGCCAATAAACTCTCGCAGTTGACGCAGTTCTTCCCTAATTGCCTTCTGTTTTTGAAATTGGGTCAAAGGCTGGTTTGGCTTGTGGTGAGGTGGCTGGAAGTCTTCAATTAGCCAAGTGGCATTGAGTAATCGGGGATTTAGCCATTGTTTGTGTTCTACTTTGGGAATGCCCCAGGGTTGATGGGCAACTTGATGCACCCAGGGGAAGCGATCGCAAATTTCCTGACACACTTTAAGATAAAAAGTGTTCGCCTCTGGGTGTTTCAGCAACCAACCAGCCACACCCGAACTCAAATCAGGGTAAAACCAATCTAATCTGGCTTCAGGTTGTGTAGGGTACAAAACCTTTGGCAGAATTCGGTGTAATCCCCGCTTAAGAACTTCTGTGGCATTGAGTTGTTCAATGCCATCAAATAACCCGGCTTGGTTTGACCAGAGTCTGGCAGTTTCCCCTTCAGCAGTCCAATCCGGCCCCGCATGTACTACTGGTCCAATGCCTGAAACAGTAGAGCGAGGGCCAAAAGCAGTGGGCAGTTGCCGAGTGCGGACGTTTTTGACGGCATTTAGAGCGAATCGAGTCTGGTCAAAGATATTCCCCCACCACGAACCCACATTGAGATTGGGCTGCTTGGCTTTGTATTGGGTAGTGGTAAAGTGGCAATCGTGCCAATCTTCTTTTAGGGCAGATTCATAAATGGCCTTGAGAAACTCAGCTTCAGATTTCACAAACAAGTGTTCTTGAGGACGGGCAAATTCGTTTTGCTGCTGCTGCCAATCTTGATACTGGTTGGGCTGACGAGGAGACTGGTGCAATTGGGCTTGGTAAGTACCGATAGGTAAAGCCACCCAGTATGTTTGCCATTGTGCTTTCAACCAATCATCCCAAGTATGGCGGTTGAGATTAGGCATCCATGGAGTGCCACTTTGTAGGTCATTGAGTACTTCGTCTGCTAGCCGCAGCCATTCTTCTGTCAAAGTTTGTTCTGCCTGCTGCATCGCCGTTAGAACCGGATTTTTCACCTGCTCATTAGTTTGAGACGCGCCATTGTCTGGCAGAATCATTGCCAACACGTTGGGAAAACCAGCAGTGAGCAACCGGCATTCTGAGGGACACTTAAGCCATTGATCAAAATCGGGATACTCCTGTAACAGCCACAAATCAATCAGTGGCTGTTCATAAAGACAAGGATATAGCAAGGTATCTGGGCCATATTTCCAGGCAATTGCCCAACTGACTTTGGCAGACATATAGTGCAGCAGCCAGGAACCAGCCCAGAAATCTCGCATTTTACGGCTGGCGAGGATCAACTCTTGCACCGGCGTGAAGCTAAAAACTGCTATATGAGGCCGCGATTCATGGTAATCTTTGCCTTTCCTCGCTCCCTTTTGAGGATAGGCGGTAGGATCTTCGTGATAACCAGCTAGTGACCCTGCTAGAGCAGAAGTCATAGTCGTATGACTCCAGAGTGAGCCATCTGGAATCCGGGTTTCTGCCGGTAGTAAGGGTAGGCTTGGCTCAGACCTTATATTTTGATCTCGGTCTAATGCCAGACTCAGAACCTGCGGGTAACATCGCCATAATCACCAGTAAACTTTTCGGGCGTCTGTTTCTTGCTTAATCGATTCTGGAATCAGACTGGCTTCTATGTGAGCGAGCCAGTTAGCGCGTTCATTTCCCCCCAGGTTGAGCAAAAACTCATGCCACTGACCCAATCTTAGCTGCTGCGGGGCTCCTGAAAGCAAGTGACGAATTTCTAGCCCTTTTGAATCATAGTTGATGGCGGTAGTGGGGGGTAGTCGGCCAATAGCTGCGCGATCGCTAGCTGAGGCTATCAAGTCACACAGTCCAATATGCTTCAACCACTGACGATTGAAATTAGCCTGTGTAAGAGACTTAGCTTTGGGGGACACCCATCCTTCCATGCACGCTAGCAGTGGCTCCCCTTCCGATTGCCACGCTCCCTCGCTACCTCTTCCTGTATTGCTATGTAACGCTTTAAGCGCTGGGTCGTGCAACAATCCCCAGATTTTTGCTTACCAGAATGCCAACACTTTTGTAATTCCCTCGTCATCTGTACTGTTCTAACAAGGGCACTACCTGAGTGTCTACAAATTCACAATATCTATGAATTCTCTTTCCACAACCTAAAAACCATCTAATTCATTCTTCTAAGTAGTTTCTCGGAATATAATTCAATATTGGCTTTAACTTGACATTTTCCTATTACCTGAGCTAATCTAGCGATGGCCAAAAAACCTACTCTTCATCCCTATGCTGACCGTTCGGCATTTGAACGGTTAATGCTGCTGATTGCGACTCTAGTACAGTACCCAGGAGTGGGGTCTTCAGATAATGAAGATACACCCCTATTAACTAACGCTAGCTATCACGATGCCCTGCTGCTTGTTCAAGCTAGACTGCAAGCAGTGGCAGCGGCATTAGCAATAGAGCTGCCAGAAGGATATCCCGCTACTCCTACCATTCGCAAAGACTTGGAAACCCTGCGACGCTATGGAATTCTTGAGCAACGAATGTATCGTTGGGGTTATTATCTGGGAACTGGTGCGATGAGTCGGGAGGAGTTGCAGGCAGCCTTAAATGCACTGGCGTCTCTTGCCAAGTATCAGGGGGACCCTCAAGCGCGACGCATGTGTCAGACTCTTGTCAAACGACTGCGAGGGTTAGATCTGGAACTCAAAGGTCAATTCTTCTATCCCGTGCGGCAACATCTCAATCGTGCCATCAACTACACTGACCCGGAAGAAATGAGAGCCAAAGGGGAAAACCGGGACACCCTGTTTCACGAACTGGATGTGGTGGAACAAGCCATTAGCCAAGGACAAGCAATTGAAATCTCACGCAGCAACGACTTTTATGGCAAAGGTCGGATGGGTCTGATTCAAGTCTGGCCGCTCCAACTGATTTACCATGACATTGCTTGGTATCTAATCTACGAATACTACTCAAATGGGCATTTAGCAGTAGGGCGGGTTAACCGTTTCAAGAACTACTGCCAAATTGTCACTCCCCAAGGACGCGGCTTAGCTGCTCAGCAGCAAAGTCTAATTAATGCTCACAAGTTACTAGAAAATGGCTGGGGTTTAAATCTGGGCGAACTAGAGGAGCAACAGGCAGAGTTGCAGGGGCAGCTGAGGTTGGAAACCGTGAAAGTACGTTTTTTCCCTCCTGTGATTGCTTTCATTCTGGAGGGCGATCGCCGTCATCCCCGGCAAAAAATTCGCCTCGGACCAAAAGACAGCTTGCCTGGACAGTTTGCTTATGTTGACTACATAGTTGCACTCCCGCCCCGCTCACTCGAAGAATTTGTCCTTTGGGTCTACCGTTATATGGACAAAGCCCAAGTGCTATCCCCGCCCAACTTAGTAGAGAAGCATTCCAAAGCTGCTAGCAGGTTGTCGGAGAAACACCGATGTGTCAGAGTGAGGCAAGTGACAATGAGCAGCTATGCCTCGAATCTTTAAGATGGTGGACTACGAAGCCACCCT
>JAABUQ010008691.1_pt1 | contig 14114 bp, 14 predicted proteins | sample 5560001 | NCBI WGS metagenome assembly JAABUQ01 (sample SAMN10711888, study PRJNA513371) | rock metagenome | isolation source: Antarctica rocks | place: Antarctica: Victoria Land, Finger Mt nord | collected 2015-12-18
TACAGCTCGCAACACAGCGGGCCGTACGCGGGGCTCGGCATCCACTTCTAGCGGAGCGCCTTGGGGCAGCCTCGTCGGGTTAGCGCGTGGGCCCGGGCGTTGGCGTTAGCGTCGGCCCGGGCGTGGAGGCGGGCGTCGATGCTGACGACGGCGCGGGCGCTGGGGTTGACGACGTTGCCGACGATGTCGCCACCGGTGCCGGTGCGCCCGATGGTGACGGAGACGCAGACGACGACGGTGGCAGGAGCGGCGATGCCGATGCGGCCGGCGCGGCCGTCGCGGGCGCGGGCGTGGACGTCGAGGTCGGGATCGCGCTGGGCGAAGCGGCCGCGGTGGGACGTGGACTCGCTGAAGCCTGCGGACGCGCCGTGCGCGTGATGCCGCTCGGTGCGGACGCTTCGGGCGTCGGTGTTGTGAGCGGGTTGAACTCCGAGGGATACCCGGAGCCGAAGATCGACTCGAACGGCGTCGTCGAGGGAACCGGCGTCGGCATAGGCGTCGGTGGCGGCAGCGGAGCCAGATGTTCTAGCGCAAGCGTCTTCTGCAATTGTTTCGCTTGTCCCGAACGTGAGAAATCACTCGCGAGCCACTGTGCGATCATGTGTGCGCGATCGCGCGATGCTTGGAGCAACACTTTGGTATAGAGCCGTTGCAAGATGTACACGGCGTGCGGGAGTTGCGTATCCTTGGGATACTTCTTCTGCCAATCGCGGATCGAGCGTTCCGTCAATTGCGCCGATGCGAAGGTTTGATTCCCGATGTCGTGGTTGACATCGTAGCGGAGTCCGAGATCGCGAATCGTGTTACGAATGCCGATGATGCTCTGTCTGAGCGGGCCGAAATACTCGTCGCCCGGCGCGAGCAATTTGATCGCAGCCTGACGTTTCGCTTCACGTTCGGCGGCGCGCGCGGCCTCCGCCGCAAGATCTTTCGCGGACGGTTTGGTTTTTGCGGGCGCGCGTCCGACGCCGGAATTCGCGTGTGTGGCCGTCGGTACGGGTGCCGCCGCCGATGTCAACGTGGTGACACAGGAAGCCGCGCCGCACATAAAAACAAGCCCAATGACTCGCTTCACGTGATAAAACCTCGGTTGGTGGAGCGTGCGAGCAACGTCGTTGGAGCGTCGATTTTCGTGCAGCATCGTGAAATACCCGTCGCATGCGTGCAACTACGCGCGCACGATCGCGAGGATTTCGAGCAGGTGTGGCCTTCGATCGTCGCGCGTGTGGACGATGCGGGTTCGCGCGGCGCGCGATTGATCGGTCTTCCAGAGGGCACCGTACCGGGATACGTTCTCGGAGACGAACCCGTTTCGCTCGCGTTGCTCGAACGCGCGTCGAACGATCTCGCCCGGGTCGCGCGGCGGCATGCGGCGATCGTCGTTTATGGCGGCGCGAGGATCGTTGACGACAAAACGTTCAATGCGGCGATCGCGATCGGACCGAACGGCGACGAACTCGGTTTCGCAGCAAAACAGTTTCTCTGGCATTTCGATCGTCGCTGGTTCGCTCCGGGCGCAACGCTCGCACCGATCGACACGCCCCTAGGAAGCCTCGGGCTTCTGGTCTGCGCGGACGGACGCATTCCCACGATCGCGGCGACGTTGCGCGATCGCGGCGCGGAACTGCTCGTGATGCCCACGGCTTGGGTGACGAGCGGCCGTTCCGTCGCGTCGCTCGAAAACGTCCAGGCCGATTACATGGCGAGCGTGCGCGCGCGAGAGAACGGCGTGCCGTTCGTCGTCGCGAACAAGGTCGGCGTCGAACGCTCGAGCGTCGCCTACTGCGGTAAGAGCGCTGCATTCGCAAGCGACGGCACGGCGCTCGCGCGCGGAAGCGAGACCCGCGAGGAAACGCTGTTCGCGACGGTCGTGCTCGACGCACAGCGCGTGCCCGAGCGTCGGACACTGGCGCCGTCGCAACACCAAGATGTTGCGCGGCCCGAGCGCGTTCGCATCGCGTTCACACCGCGAACGGCGGCGGACGAGCTCGCGCGTTTCGAGCATCTCGCGAGCGAAGCGGACGCAGATCTTCTCTTCGCTCGCGGCGACACGACCGCGCACGCGGGGCGCGTCGTGCGTTTCGCCGACCGCGACGACACGCGCGATCTCGGTGCGCTCTGCGTCGCGAGCGTGACCGGCGCGACGCTGCGGTCGCCGCGCGCGCTCGTCGCCGCGCGCCGCGCGGGCATCGCGTGCTTCATCTGCTTCGCGGACGGCGACGCGAATTGGCACGAACCCTTCGCGCGCACGCGTGCCGCCGAACTACGCGCATACGTCGTGGTCTTCGTCGATGACGCCCGCGCGTTCGTCGTCGATCCCGATGGTGTCGTCGTCGCGGGCACCTTCGACGGCTTCGCGATGGCGTCGTTCGTCTACGATGCGACCCGTACGGCCGCAACGCTCGTCGCCCCGACGACCGACGTCCTCGAAGGGTTGCGCGTCGCCGAGGCGATCGCGTGGACGGGCGACGCGATCGAAGCGCGCTGAGCAAGGACTCGTCGTCTTGCGGTGCGGACTCATGCCGCAATGACGTACGATTCGCTCGCCGCACGCGCGCTCGATACCGCAAGCGCTCGCGGCGCGAGCTATACCGACATCCGCTTCGACGACGGTCGCAGCGAACGAACCGAGGTCCGCAACGGCGTCGTCGTCACGCTCACCGACGCGCGGAGCATCGGCTACGGCATCCGTGCGTTCGTCGATGGCGCCTGGGGGTTCGCTGCCAGCGCGCGACTCGACGATGCCGGCCTCGACGATGCCGCGGCGCTTGCCGTTTCGATCGCCCGCGCGGGCGCGGCCGTTGCGGCAAAACGATTCGCGCAAGCGCCGACCGATACGTACGTCGACAGCTTTCGCACGCCGGTCGAACGCGATGCGGCCAGCGTCTCACTCGGCGATCGCATCGCACTTTTGCTCGCCGCGGAGCGAGCGGCGCACGCGACGTCGCGCATCCGTGTCGGCCGCGCGTGGATCGACCTCTGGCAGACGGAAAAGACGTTCTACAGCACGACGGGATCGCGCATCGCGCAGACGATCGTGCAGACCGGCAGCGGCCTCTCCGCACTCGCCGTCGGCGACGACGACGCGCAAGTGCGGACGTTTCCCGGTGATATCGGTCTCTATCAATCCGGCGGTTGGGAAATCGTCGAAGCTGCGGCGCTAGGCGAGAACGCCGCGCGCATCGGCGAGGAAGCCACGCAGCTGCTCGACGCACCACAGTGCCCCGCCGGCGACTTCGATATCGTCCTCGGCGGTTCGCAGGTGTCACTGCAAATACACGAATCGCTCGGGCACGCAGCCGAACTCGATCGCATCATGGGCTGGGAGGCCAATTTCTCCGGAACGAGCTTTCTCGCGCCGCAGGAACTCGGGCGCCTGAAATACGGATCGCCGCACGTCACGATCGTCATCGATAACACGATGCCGCGCGGTCTCGCAACGGCGGCCTACGACGATGAGGGGAGCAAGAGCGTCGTCGATGATATCGTGCGCGACGGCATCCTCGTCGGCTTCGAAACATCGCACGATACCGCGCGCACGATCGGCCGCGCCACGAACGCCTGCGTGCGCGCCGAAACGTGGCGGCACGTTCCCATGATCCGCATGTGCAATCTCAATCTGTTGCCGGGCAACGTGCCGTTCGAAGCGCTCTTCGACGGTATCGACGACGGCGTTTACATGGAATCCAATCGTTCGTGGTCGATCGACGATCATCGATTGAACTTTCAATTCGGCTGCGAGATCGGCTGGGAGATCAAACGCGGCAAACGCGGCCGCATGGTGAAGAATCCGACCTACGCCGGCGTCACGCCGCAGTTCTGGAACGCATGCGATGCCGTTGCCGACGAGCGCTCGTGGGTCGCGTGGGGCACGCCCAACTGCGGCAAGGGCGAACCGATGCAAGTTGGCCGCACGGCGCAAGCCGCATCGCCGGCCCGCTTTCGTAACGTCAAGGTCGGAGTCGGCTACGATGCGTGAGCCCGAACGCGAAGCGCTCGCGCGCCGCGTCCTCGACCTCGCAGCGGGCGATGCGATCGAAGCGATCGTCGGTAGCCGGTCGCTCGGGATGACGCGTTTCACGCACAACGCGATCCACCAGAATATGGCGAGCGCCGACGCGACGGTGCGCGTTCGCGTGGTCGCCGGCGCGCGCACGGGCGTCGCGACGACGAACGACACCTCCGAGGCGTCGCTCGCGGCGACGGTCGCGCGCGCGCGCGCGATCGCCGCACTCGCACCGGAAGACTCCGCAGCGCCACCGCTCGTGCGAACCGAGCGAATCGCGACGCCGCCCGGTGCCTTTGCGCCCGCGACCGATGCGGCAACGCCGGAAGCGCGCGCCACCACGGCCGAGGCGATCTTCCGCGAAGCCGAGGGCGCGTCGCTCTGGGCGGCGGGCTACGTCACGACCGCGACGTCGGGCATCACGATCGCGAACTCCGCGGGCACCTTGCAATCCTACGACGCGACGTCGTGCGGCCTCAACGTCAAAGCGAGCGGCCCGGACGCGACGGGCTTCGCCGAGTTCTATGGCATCGACGCGCGCGCGCTCGACGGCATGGCCGCGGGCGCGCGGGCAGTCGCGAAAGCGCGCGCCGGCACGACACCGATCGCCGTCGCGCCCGGACCCTGGACGGTGATTCTCGAACCCGCGGCGATCGGCGAATTACTTTCATACCTTACCGATCACTTCGGCGCACAAGAGTACGACCAAGGCTCGTCGTTTTTATGCGACGGACTCGACCGACGCTACGTCGGTTCGAACGTTTCGATGTGGGACGACGCCGCGCACCCGCTGTTTGCCGGCATGCCGTTCGATGACGAAGGCAATCGCCGCACGCGCGTCCCGCTCTTCGAGGCGGGCATCGCCAACCGCGTCGTGACCGACACCCGATACGCGGCCAAACTCGGCATGCCAAACACCGGCCACGCACTTCCGGCGCCCAACGCCGCGGGTCCTCGAGCGCAGCACATCGTGGTCGATTCAGGTGAAAAAACGCTCGAGGCCTTCATTGCCGAAACCGAGCGCGGGCTGCTCGTCAGCCGCTTTTGGTACATCCGGCCGGTCGACGCGCGCAAGACGATCCTGACCGGCATGACGCGCGACGGCACGTTTCTCATCGAGGGCGGCCAGATCCGAGGCGGCGTCAACAACATGCGCTTCAACCAGAGCATCCTCGAGGCGCTCGGGGAGTGTGAGTTCGCGCGTGACGCCGCACGCACGTCAGGCCATGGCTACGAAACGATCGTGCCGGCGGTAAAAATCGAAGGGTTCCGCTTTACCAGCACGACCGATTTCTAGCGGTTCGTCGTGCCGTCTCGCACGGCGCGGAGGCGACGGACGGCACCCGCAGGCTGCACGATTGCGAGCATCGCCACAACGACATCGCCGTCCCACTGCGTTCCGGCGCCCGCCCGCAGTTCGTCGAGTGCGAGGAGAACCGGCATCGACTTGCGATACGGGCGCTTACTGATCATGGCGTGGAACGAGTCCGCGACCGCGACGACGCGCGAGAGATGCGGGATCGCGTCGCCGGCGATACAATCGGGATAGCCTCGCCCGTCGATGCGCTCGTGATGCCAGCGCACGATCGGCGCGATGTCCGCGAGCGTCTCGATGCGTTCGAGCAGTTTCGCACCGATCCGCGCGTGCGCGCGCATCAGCTCCCACTCCTCGCCGACGAGCGCCGACGGTTTGCGTAGGATTTCCGTCGGCGTCGTGATCTTGCCGACGTCGTGCAGCGTCCCCGCGAGCATCGCGACGGTCTGCTCCTCGGCCGTCATGCCCAGGGTCTTCGCGATCCGGCTGCTCCACATGCCCACCGCGCGCGAATGGTCGCACGTCGCGGGATCGCGCGCATCGATCGCCGCGAGGAGAGACGAGACGGCGTCGTTGCGATTCGCGAACGTCTTGGGGTTGAAGCCATCGCGCGGCGGCGCGAGGCGATCGACGCCGAAACGCTTCTCGAGTTCGGAGGAACGTGATGAAAAATAGCCGACGACGCCACCGGCGTCACCACACTCTGACGTATATTTGGCAGCCACCGTCGCGCACGTCGCGTGGACGAGTCGTGCGAGTTCGGGCGCCGAGGCCGAGGCGGCCTGCCCGTCGATCCACACGTCGAGCCCGTCGCGATCGCCGACTTCCAGTTCCTGAACGAAGCCATCTAAGATGCCGTTGACGAAGCTGGCTGTGCTCGGCGCGCCGGGCTGGCTCGCAACCGACGATCGCACCACCGACGCGACGACATCACAACGTCTTGCTTCTATGTAAGAAGCGAGTCGTCGTGAAACGTCTTCCGCGATGGCCGATCCGCTCATCAAATTTAAGCCCTTAATACGATCCGTAACGGAGGCGCCGTACCAAAAGTACGCCATTTCCCATCGGAGGCTTCGCCCGAGTTTCGTCGCGCTTCGCCCATGCGACCTCCGCACACGTTGATTTCCTCAACTGGGACTTTCGACCTGTGCTGCAAGCTCAGGCGCTCGTCAAATCGGACGATTTTGTCGGTAACGGCCGCCGCAACGTCGGCCACAACGGGCACCGGTTGTGGTCGAGAGCGGAGGCAAGCCACTTTACGCTAGGCCACTCGACCGAACGTGCGCGGCGTCACGTTCGCGTGGGATCGAGACGACGCTCCAACCGACGCCGATCACGATCAGCAGCGCGCCGAGCGCGAGGGCTTGCGGCATTGGCACGGCCGAAACGGCGAGCGCGGGGTACGTGCCGATGGTCGCACGCAACCGCAATCCGCCGAGATTGACCGCTTCGCCCGTGGGATCGAAGCCAATCCCGCCCGGAACGAGCTTGCCGCCGTCGTCATCGACCGCGAAGAGCACCGCGGCTTTGCCCGCCGGTTGCCCGTGAGCCGCGGCCGCCGAACTCGTGGCGCCGCCAGCAAAGAAGAATGCCTTGACCGCACGGTGGTGGGCGGGGATGGCGAACGCATCGGCCGGCAGCAATTTTCCGGCGACCGCGACCTGTTGTCCGAAGAGCAGCACGGGTGAGAGGAAGGCAGAATTCGTCGGCTGCGTGATCGTCAGATGCTCGCCGCCGGGGGTGCGCGCCTCGAGGTACGCGGCCGTCCGCGGCACGAGTTCGACCGCCGTCGCTCCGACGAAACGCCGGTCACCCGGGCCGACGTCGATCGCGTCTTGGCCGCGCCGGCGCAGCAGCACGTGGCCATCGCCGCGCGCGATTGCCGCCGCGTCCGCGACCGGGAAAAACGCTGCGGCTCCCACGTCCCCGAGCGGTGCGACCGTTCCGGGCGCGCGCGCGACGACGTCGGTGTCGGGGCCGAGCAGCCCCGAGGCAATTCCGGCGGCCACGATCACGAGCGCTCCGACCATCGCGACCACGAGGCGAACGCCGGTTTCGCCGTCCTCACCGCGGCGTGCGGCGAGCGCGTAACCACCGATTGCGACCGCGCCGATGGCCAGCGCCGCGGCATACTGCCACGCATGAAAGCCCGACCACTCGGGCCAAACGTCTTGGGCGAGCACTGCGACCACGCTTGCGAACGCAGCGAGCACTCCGGCCGTGCGCGGGCTCATCGGACCGCCGCCCGCATCTGCTCGAGCGACAGCTCGCCATCGATGCCACGCACGATGTGTCCCGTCCGGTCGATCACGAGCGTCGTCGGCAATCCGACCGCAGCGTAGGCGCGGCCGTATTGTTGGTCCTCGTCCAGGAGGATCGGATACGACAGTTTCATCTCGCGTGCGAACGCGCCCGCGGCAACGGCCGATTCGCCCTGATCGATGCCGAGCACCACGAGGCCCTTGGCGGAATTCTCGCGATACAATCGCTCGAGAGCCGGCGTCTCACTGCGACACGGCGCGCACCACGACGCCCAGAGGTTGACGAGCACCACGTGCCCGCGGTAACGATCGAGTCCGTCGGTCGCGCCGGCAAGCGTCTTCACCGGGTAACTTGCCGCCGGCGCACCGGCGAGCATCGCGGGTCCGCCTCCGCCACCCGTGCCGGTTGCCCCCGCTCCGAAGTACGCTTTCACCGTCAAAAAGACGGCGACGATCGCAACGAGCGACACGACCCAACCGAGACTACGACGAGGCATTTCGATTGACTTCGCAGACGATAACCGATCGCCCCGCGCCGGAGCGTACGCGTGCTGCTTGGCGCGCGAGTACCATGAGAACCAGCGACGGGCTCGCGCTCGCGGCGTTCGAGGCGGGCCGTACGGACGACGTGGCGCCCGTGATCGTGTGCGTCCACGGCATGGGACATTGGACGCAAGCCGCATGGGATTTCGTCGCAGCCGAATTCGAAGCTACGCACCGGATCGTCGCCTTCGATCTGCCCGGCTTCGGCGCTTCGGAAAAACCGCGGGTGGCCTACACGCTCGACTTCTTCGTATGCGTTCTGGGCGAGGTGATCGAGGCGCGCGTACCGCACGCGCGCGTCGTCCTCATGGGACACTCGCTCGGCGGCCTGATCGCCGCGCTCTATGCATCGCAGATGCCCGAACGCGTCGGCTTGCTCGCGCTCGTCGATCCAGCACGCCCTCGCTCGTCCTCAAAATTGCGGGTTCGAAGCCGATTCGTTCGCTTATCCGAGGGGTGCGGCCGTCCGCGGGCTTCGTGCGCCGCACGTTTCGCAACGCCGTCTTCGACCCCACCACGATTCCGGGCGACTATTTCGCGCGTGCGGTCGAACTCTCGCGCGATCGTGCCATGATCTTCGCATTCGCCGACGTGTACGCAAACGCGATGGGCGCGTTCATCCGCCTGCGCGACCTGCACGCGCGCCTAGCCCGCTACGCCGGCCCGACGCTTCTGGTCTGGGGTCGCGACGACCGTTTCGTTCCCGTGCGTGGCCTCGAAACCGCGCGGCGCGTCTACCCCGGCGCACACGAACGCGTCATCGACGCGTGCGGTCACTGCCCCAGCATCGAACATCCCGCCATCCTCGCGGCGGAAATTCGTGCGGCCCTGCCGCAGGCGCCAGCCGCAATCGCGTAGCGGCGCGACCCTACCAGTCGCCCCACTGCGTCGGCTCGACATCGCCCTCCATCACGAGCGTCCCGGGCGGAAGGATCGCGACTTCGAGCGGGACGCCCTCGAAGCGGAGCTGCGTCGAATGACGGTGCGTGTCGCCGACGCATGCGAAGACCGCGCAGAATCGTGCGAAGACATCGGGCGCGCACGACGCGGCAAGCGGTGCCACGTGATAAAGTTGGCGAAACGCCGCAAAGGCGCGCGCGAAGGCACCGTCGTCGAAATCTTCACCGAGGCGCACCTCGCGCCGAACGCGTTCCACTCGGTAGGACTTCGGCCGCACGGGCCGGGAACCGCTCGGCGCGTGCGCGTACTCCCCGCGTCGATGGACGCACGGATTCTCGACGGTCGCGCGCTCGCGGCCGACCTGCGCGACGGATTGACCGCGCGTACGGCGGCGCTTGCCGACGCGGGCATCACCCCACACCTGCGCGTCGTCATGCTCGGCGAAGATGAATCGAGCCGCGCGTACGTGCGCGGGATGACGTCGCTCGGCGGCAAGATCGGCGTTGCGGTCGCCGTCGATGAGCTCACGCCCGACTGCGATGCCGCGACCCTGCGCGCCCACCTGGGCGTGCTCGAGAACGACGACGGTGTGCACGGCATCATCCTGCAGCAGCCGTTGCCGCGACATCTCTCCATTCGCGACGTCGCGGACGCCGTGCCCGTCGGCAAAGATGTCGACGGCACGAATCCGATCAATGCGGGCCGCCTCGCCTTCGCGACCGGCACGCGTTTCGTCCCCGCGACGCCGGCGGCGGTCATGATCCTCCTGGAACGCAGTCGCGCGTGGCCGCTCCGCGGCAAGGACGTCGTCATCGTCGGCCGCTCGAGCGTCGTCGGGTTGCCCGTCGCGTTGCTGGTCCTCGCCGAGCACGCGACGATTACGATCGTCCACAGCGCCACGCGCGAGGTGGCCGCACGCGCGCGCGAAGCGGACGTGCTCATCGTCGCGATGGGTCGACCGCGCGCGGTCGATTGCACGTGGATCAAACCCGGCGCGACCGTCATCGACGTCGGCACGACCGTCGTCGATGGAGCGCTGAGCGGCGACGTCGATTTCGCGAGCGCGGCCCGCGTCGCGGGCGAGATCACGCCCGTCCCAGGCGGAGTCGGTCCCGTGACCAACATCGCCCTGATGCGCAACGTCGTCACGGCCGCGGAGTCGGCGGCCGTGGGCAGAATTCGTCAGGCGCTCCAACCACCATCGACATCGAGACATGCGCCGTTGATGTAACTCGCGGCGGGATTCGTCAGATGCGCGATCGCCTCGGCGACATATCAGCGCCGGCTGGACCGCATTGACCGTGATGCCCGCGGCGCCGAGTTCGCGCGACCATGCGCGCGTGAGGCCCGCGAGCGCGAAGTTCGAGCCGCAATACACGCTCAGTCCCGGCGCGGGAGCGGCTTGGCCGAAAACGGAGCCGACGTTGACGATCCGACCCCATCCCGTCGTCGTCATGCGCCGCGCCGCCTCACGTGCGAGTTGGAACGGCGCACGCACGTTGATTGCGAAGACGCGGTCGAAGTCGTCATCGCTCGTCTCAGTGATCGATCCGAAGGCGAACGTCCCGGCATTGTTGACGAGCACGTCGAGTCGTCCGGCGTAGCGGCCGCCGGGCGCGGAGAGATCGGAACCGATCGCCTCTGCTTCGCCACCCGCTGCGACGATCGCACGGACGACGGCATCGGCGGCGTCGCGATTCGTCCCGTAATCTGCGATCACTCGCGGTTGATGCAACAACCGTGCAACCGCGAGTCGAGCGACCGAGAACGTCACGGCTCTTCGCCATCGGCTGCAACGCCTCGACGACGTCGAAGGCGCGTTCTTCGTTCACGGGGGGAAACGGCAGGTCCGCGCGACGCGTTCCGTCGACCGATGCCGATGCTCGCGTACGCTTTCCGCTCAAAAAGCCGCCGACGAGTGGACTCCACACGAGGAGCCCGAGACGCTCGCTCTCGAGCATCGGGACGATCTCGCGCTCGAGGTCACGGCCGGCAATCGAATAGTACGCCTGCACCGAAGCGAACGGCGCGAGGTCGCGTAACGCCGAAATCCCGAGCGCCTTCGCGATCTGCCAGGCGGCCCAATGCGTTGGAGGAGCGTCAACGCCTCGAGCGACTCCTCGATCGGCGTTGCCGCATCGAACCCGTGCAATTGATAGAGGTCGATATAATCGGTGCCCAGCCGCGCGAGACTTGCTGCCGCAGCGTCATCCATCGCCATCGCATCGAATGCCTTCGTCGCGATGAGCACGCGTTCGCGCAGCGTGCCGACATTCGCAATCGCGCGCCCCAGAATTCGCTCGGCCTCGCCATTTGAGTACGCATCGGCCGTGTCGACCAAGTTGACGCCAGCATCGATGGAGCGGCGCAAAACCGTTGCTAGCCGGACGCACCGACGTGCCGCACCTCTGTGACGTCGACGCGATGCTCGCGGTCCTCAACCGGCGCACCATCGCCGAGAGCCTCGACGAGCTACTCACGCTCGAACGTCCTCCGGCACGCGCGGGGCGATCGCGCTCTAGTTGAGCGAAAAATGCTTCCCGAAAAACTTCTCTTGCGTCGCGCGGAACGTGCCGCCCGGCGCTGCGGCAGGTTGTTCTTGCGGTGAATCGCGTTTACGCTCGAGGAGCGAACGCAGTTGCGGCAAGAGCCGCCGTAAGAAGCCGAGTTCGACGGTGAGCCGCTGCTCCGTGCTCGAGAGTTCGAGGAGCCGCTGTTTCATCGAGTCGGCGACTTGTAACGCATCGCCGATCATGAACGACGCGTCGATGGGATCTTCGGGAAAGAGCACGTCGGCTTTCATGCCGGAGAATTCGACCAGCAGCCGAAGATAATCGTTGAAGACGTCGCGGACCTCTCCGACGAGCGTGTCGATCGCGAAGGGATCTTCGATCTCATCTTCGGGCAAATACGAAACTTCGACGATCAGGAACGGCTCGCGCGCGACGACCCGTTCGACGCGGAATCGCCGCTTTCCAACGGTACTGATGTAATATCGACCGTTTTCGAGTTGCGTCACCTCGCCGATTTCGGCGGTGGTGCCCACTTCGTAGGGCATCACGTCGGGATCGCCCGCCTCATCGCCGTCGCGAATGAGGCAGACGCCGAACGCTTCTCCACCTTCGAGACACTCGCTGACCATCTGCTTGTAGCGCGGCTCGAAGATGTGGAGGTTGAGCACCGCCCCCGGAAAGAGCACCGTATTGAGGGGAAACAACCGGAGGCGACTCACGAACTTAAGCCGGCGCGACGAGACGCGATTCGGGCACCGCCCAATCGACGTTGGCGAAGAACGCTTCGATGTACTTCGATCGCTCCGCGGGCTTGTAATCGAGCAAGAAGGCGTGTTCCCACGCATCCATGACGACGATCGGTTTGAAGCCCGCCACATTGCCATCTTCGTGCAACGTGATCCAGTGATTGGAAATGCGTCCGGACTTCGGATCCTGATAGGCGATCGCCCAACCCACGCCGCGCATGCCGCCGACGGCGACGAAATCTTTCTTCCACGTTTCGAAATCGCCGAAGCTCGCAGCGATCGCGTCGTGCAGTTTTCCCGACGTCGGAGCGGCGGGTGCGCTCGCGGTCATGTTGTCGAAGTAGTACTCGTGCAGCACCATGCCGTTGTACTCGAATCCGAGGCGGCGCGTGATCTCAGCGAACCCCGGATCGGCACCGGCGACGGGGCCGGAATTGATCTTTTCGTTGATCTGTTCGTTGAGGAGATTCGTGTTCTTCACGTATCCCTCGTAGAGCCCGAAGTGCACGGTCAGGGTTTGGTCGGAAATGCCCTGCAGCCCTGAGAGATTCCATTTTTTAGGCGCGTACGATGCTTGGGCTAAGGTCGCCATCAATTCTCCTCTGATTCGCGATCGTTTGAGTCTGTGTGCGCGGAACGCCGACGCATCTTCGACGGCCGGTAGGACACTCTTGTCCCCGCCGATACCGCTAACGACAAAGGTTCCCCGTAGGCACGAGCGACAAACGTACGGCATCGTGAGCGATCTGGATTATCTAACACGGCTCCATCGAAGTCCGTCGCCGCTCCTGCTCGAACTCGAACAGCACGGACGCGCCGACGACATTCCACTCGTCGACCGCGAGACGGGGCGCTTGCTTTCGACCCTCGTCCACGCCATGCAGGCCAATCGCATTCTCGAAATCGGCACCGCCTACGGTTACTCGACGCTCTGGATGGCGCTGGCCATGCCGCCTGCCGGGCATATCTGGACGATCGATCCCGATACCGCGCGCACCGCCGTCGCGATCGACTTTCTTCGGCGCGCCGATAAGTTCGAAGACGTTTCGGTCATGAACCAACCCGCGCTCGAAATCTTGCCGACGTTTCCCGTCCGCAACCTCGATATCGTGTTCATCGACGCGATCAAGACCGAATACGCCCAATACCTCGAATTGGTCGTGCCGCTCCTCAAACGCTCGGGACTCGTCGTCGTGGACAATCTGCTGTGGGACGGAAAGTCGTCCGCGGAACCGCACGCGTCGGATTCCGAATCGACCACGGCGATCCGAGAATTCAACAAAATCTTCCTCAATCACCCGCAACTCGATGCGACGATCTTCCCCGTCGGCGACGGCGTCGGGATCGGCGCGCGCATCGAATGACCGAGACCGCGAACGAAGCCTTTCGCGCGGTGATGCGACGCATGCCGACGGGCGTTACCGTCGTCACGACGATCGTCGACGGCCGGCCAAAGGGATTCACCGCCAATGCCTTCGCGAGCGTTTCCGCGGAGCCGGCGATGGTCCTCATCTGCGTGAATCGGCAGGCGCGAACGCATCCGCTCATCGCGACGGCCGGCCACTTCTGCGTGAACATCCTCCGTCTCGAACAGCGCGAAATCGCCGAACGCTTCGCATCGCACGGCGAGACCGATCCATTCGCATCGATCGCGTATCGCATCGATACGAGCGGCTCACCGGCCTTCGACGACGCGCTCGCATATCTCGACTGCGAACTCGCGGACGTGCACGAGGCGGGCACGCACACGATCTTCATCGGCCTCGTGCTTGCGTGCGAGGCACGCGACGGTTCGCCGCTCGGCTATTTCAACGGCACGTATCGCGATTT
>JAABUQ010008692.1_pt1 | contig 14111 bp, 12 predicted proteins | sample 5560001 | NCBI WGS metagenome assembly JAABUQ01 (sample SAMN10711888, study PRJNA513371) | rock metagenome | isolation source: Antarctica rocks | place: Antarctica: Victoria Land, Finger Mt nord | collected 2015-12-18
CAGCGGCGACGCCGGTGACCTCGGCCCAAACCTGAAAGGCTTGGATCCGGGCGGCTCGATGCTGCGTGGCGGGCACTTGATGGCGGCGAAGGTGGAAGAGGTTGTTGATCCCGTCGTGGGCAGAGAGGAAGCGCTGCGCCTGGCCGGCTGACTTGAACCGCTTCATCTGCCGCTCTCGGCGTCGCGTCGGCTGGTGCGAGTTCTCCGCCCTGTGTTCAGCCCCTTGTGCCTCCTGTGCTCGACCAGGGGCATCACCTCCCGCTTGGCCGCGCCATAGCTCGCCAGCTTATCTGTGATCATGACACGAGGTAGGCGGGTCTGCCGCTTCAGCAGCTTGCGCAGCAGGCGCTTGGCGGCCCGCGTGTCGCGCCGGCTCTGCACCAGGATGTCCAGCACCATCCCGTTCTGGTCCACCGCGCGCCAAAGCCAGTGCTTCACGCCGGCGATCGTCAGCACGACCTCGTCCAGGTGCCACTTGTCGCCGGCGCACGGCAGCCTGCGGCGGATCTGGTTGGCAAAGCCCTGCTCAAACTTCAGCGCCCACTGGCGGATGGTCTCGTGGCTGACGATGATGCCGCGCGCGGCCAGCAGCTCGTCCACCATCCGCAAGCTGAGCGGGAAGCGGAAGGGGAGCCAGACGGCGTGGCTGATGACCTCGGCCGGAAAGCGGTAAGCCGGCGTAGCTGGGAACGGCGGACGTTGTCATCCCGCCCGCCTACCTGGCTCAGCTCCCTCCCACAAGCCGGCCAGCTCCCAAGTTGACGGTGCCATGTCAACAGCCCCTGCCCCAATTGCTGCTGCGTGACGGGAGCAGTCAGCGGGCAGCAGGCAAGCGGCGGACGGGTGAGGCAGATGCTCTGATGCCAACCGCCCTTCGCTCTGACCCACCCGCAAGCGCACCGTCATCGCGAGCCGCCCTTGCGGCGTGGCGATCCAGGCACCGGCAACACGGTTCTTGCCGCCCGCTTGTCGCCGCGCCGCTGCATTCCTCGCAGTGACAGAAACGGCCAGAGCAGAAGGCGGTTGGTCCGACGGCATCCACAGGGACATCCCGGTCCCTTGTGCGGGCCGGGTCAGAGGCAGGTCAGCAGCGCCTGCACGGCCGCTGCCTGCACCGGCTCGACGACCGGGAGGCCGGTCGCGTCCTCAAGGAAGCGGCGGTGCCCCGCCATGCCGGCGCAGCCCAGTATCAGCACCTCCGCGCCGCGTGCCTGCAAGTCCCGCGCGACCGCGACGAGACGCGGCCTGCAGGCGTCGGGATGGGTCAGCGCGTCCATCGGCAGATCGAGCGGCAGGCTTGCGGCGCAGCGGTGCTCCAGCCCCATGGCCTGCATCACCCGCCGGTGGCGGGGAACGCTGGCCGCCACGAAGGCGACCAGGCCGAAGCGGTCCGCCCGCGCGGTGCCCGCCGCGATCCCGGCACGCAGCGCCCCGAAGACGGGCCGCGCCGTCACGCTCCGCAGCAGGTCGATGGCAGGGTCGGACACGCAGGCGATGACGTAGGCGGATGCCGGGCTGGACGCTTCCTCCGCCTGGACGCGGCGCAGGAGCGGCCCGGCCGCCTCGTGCCAGTCGCGCCAGGTCGCGATTGCCGGCGGGCCATCCCGCAAGGCCTCCACGTCGAAGCGCGGCGCCTCCGGCAGCATGAGCGGCGTCAGCGCGTCCCGGATCGTCTCGGTGCAAGCTGCGGAGCTGTTCGGGTTGATGACCAGGATGCGCTGGCGCGGCATGTGCCCCTCATGGTTGGATCGGCCCCGGCGCTGGAGAACGCCGGGTCCGGGTGCGTCAGGTTGGCCGCCGTCCCCGGAAGCGGCGCAGCGCCTCGACCGCGTTGCCCGCCCGATCCCACCAGGCCATGACCCTGCCGCGGCTGCCGTCGGCGGTCAGCGCGGCCAGGGCGTCCGCTACGGCGTCCCAGACTTTGGCATCCCAGACTCTGATATCCCAGACCCTAGCGCCAGCCTTGCGGAACACCGTGCCCTGGAAGGGCAAGGTCACCCGGCGGCCTGCTGCGGCTCGGCCACGCCGACCTGGTCCACGATCCGGCGGTAGTGCTCCGGGCGGCGATGGGCGGCGAAGTTGAACATCTTGTCCTTGCCCTGGCGGCAGGCGTCGAGGTCGCAGTCGGCCACGACCACCTCGTCGCCCAGCGTCGCCGCCTCCGCGGCCAACACCCCATTGGGGTCTATGATGCAGGTGCCGCCGATCAGCCCCGAGCCGTCCTCGTTGCCCGCCTTGGCGACGGCGACGGCCCAGGTCGCGTTCATGTAGGCGTTGGACTGCACCGCCAGGCGGGAGTGGAAGGTGCGCAGCGCTTCGTCCTCCCTGGTCCCGCCCCTGGTCAAGCCATTAGGGTCGTAGGCGGCGGAGTTGTAGCCGACGCACACCAGCTCGACCCCTTGCAGGCCCAGCACGCGCCACGTCTCCGGCCAGCGGCGGTCGTTGCAGATCATCATGCCCAGGATGCCGCCCGCCCAGGCCGGCGGCGCCCGGAAGGCGTGCAGGCCGAGGTCGCCATAGTCGAAGTAGCGCTTCTCCAGTTGATGGAAGCGGTCGCCGGGCCTTGGCTCGACGGAGCCGGGCAGGTGGACCTTGCGATACTTGCCCAGCAGCGTGCCGTCCGGGCCGACGAGCGCCGCGCTGTTGAAGCGCCGCCCGTCCGGCGTCAGCTCGGCATAGCCGGTGCAGAACCCGACCCCCAGCGCCAGCGCCCGGTCGAACAGGGGCTGCACCTGCGGATTGGGCATGGCCGTCTCGTAGTAGGCATCCAGCTCGGCGCCTTCCAGCAGCCAGCGCGGAAAGAACGTGGTGAACGGCAGCTCGGGGAACACGACCAGGGTGGCGCCCTGCCGGGCGGCGTCCTCCAGCAAGGCGACCATGCGGGCCAGGATGGCGGGGCGGCTGTCGGCCCGCTGGTTCGGACCCATCTGGGCGGCGGCGACGCGGATCACCCGCGGCATCGAGGCCCTCCCGGCACGGCGCGGCTACTCCGCAGCCTGGTCATAGCGCACCTGATGCGCCGGGCTGAGCTCCACCTGCTGCACGTCGTAATCCTGCAGCGCCTGCCAGTTCTCCTGCAAATCGGCGCGGAACAGGCCGCGGGTGATGCCGGCGACCAGCTTCGGCACCGCGCACGTCATGGCGTTGATCGAGGACCCGGCAGGTCCGAAGCTGACCGAGCTGCCGATGCCGAACAGGTGCAGGTCGGCGATCCACGGCGTCAGCCCGGGCACGCGCTCGGTGAAGGCGTAGTCCGCGTTCAGGTAGGGGAACGCCCCCAGCCGGTCGTCCGCCGCCGCCGGGGCGTGGCGGTCGGACCAGCGGGCGATGTTGTGGGCGCAGCCCGCCAGTTCCGGCCGCAGCGCCGGGTCGTGCCGTACGCCGGTGCCGCAGATGGCGAAGTCCGCCAGGAAGGGGCCGTGCGGCGTCCGCAGCACGATGCGCCCATCCCGCATCGCCGCCCCGGTCCAGGCGCGTCCGGTGTGCATGGCGAAGTTCGCATGGGCGGTCACGCGGGCGTAGGTCGCGGGCGGGAAGCCCTCGCGCAGGCCCAGGATGTGGGACATGAAGCGCCACCGCCACTCGTCCGGCATGTCGCCCATGTGCTTCAGGAACCCGGCGAAGGTCAGCCAGCGGTAGGGCTGCACGGTCATCGGCTCGGCCCGGCGGCAGAACAGGTGAACCTCCGCCGCACCGGCCTCCAGCGCCATCGCCGCGTTGTCGAACGCCGACGCGCCTGCCCCCAGCACCGCGACCACCCGGCCGCGCAGGGCGGCGAAGTCCACCGCGTCGGCTGCATGGGCGCGGCGCTCCGCCGGCAGCGCCGCCACGAAGTCCGGCATCCACCACCCGCCCGTGCCGTCCTGCCCCGTCGCCAGCACAACCCTGCGCGCCAGCAGCGCCTCGCCGGTGGACAGCGCGGCGCGCAGGCAGGGCAGCCCGTCATCGGTCCGCCGCGGCTCCAGCCCCACGACCGCGGCGCCGTTGCGGACCGGCAGCCCCGTCACGGCGCGGAACCACCGCAGGTAGCCCGCCCAGTGCCCCGTCGGGATCAGCGGCATGGCGGCGAAGCCGTCCGCGCCCCACTGCGCCTCGTGCCACGCCTGGTAGGTCAGGCTGGGCACGCCGCAGTCCGGGCCGGTCTGGTCCTTGGCGCTCCGCAGGGCGGGCATCCGGGCATAGGTGGACCACGGCCCCTCCTGCCCCTCCGCGGCGGCATCCACCAGCAGGATGTTGTCCACCCTGTCACGTTGCAGGGCGAAGCCGGTCGCCAGGCCGCCCTGCCCGGCGCCCACGACCAGCACGTCCAAGACTGGCTCGCCGCCGCAGGTGCGCGGGCGCAGCCAGGGCTGGCGGGGATGCGCGGTCAGGTCCAGGTCGCGGGCCACGGCCCGTTCCAGCAGGGCAAGGCTCATGCAGGCAGGTCCTCCGGCGGCCGTCCCGCCCCGATGGCGTCCGGCGCATACTGCACCGCAACAGCGTGCGGCTGGCAAGGTGCGGCTGGCAAGCCTGGCACGCGCGCCCCGGCCGTGGCTATCCTGCACCCGGCCCTGGCCCGTTCCCGGCGCAGGCCGGCAGGGGTGGATGATGGCCGAGTTCGACAGCGTGATCCTGGGCACCGTCGTCACCGCGTCCGACGTGATCGAGGACGGCTATGTCGCGGTCCGCGGCGAGGTCATCGCCGCCATCGGCCAGAGCGCCCCGCCGCCGGCCGCAAGGGTGCTGGACCATCGCGGCCACCTCATCCTGCCCGGCCTGGTGGACGGCCACATGCACACGGCGTCCAGCATCGGCTGGCCCGGCATCGAAGGCGCGACCCGCAGCGCTGCGGCCGGCGGCGTCACGACCTGCGTGGACATGCCCTATGACGTGCCCGACGCCGTGACGGACGCGGACGTGCTGGCGGACAAGATCGGCTGGGTCGGGCGCACGGCGCATGTGGACGTCGCGCTGTATGGCACCATACGCAAGCACGGCGGCGTGGACGCCATCGCAGGGCTTGCGGCGGCAGGGGTGTGCGCCTTCAAGCTCTCGACTTATGAGTACGACCCCGTGCGCTTCCCGCGCATTGACCACCCGACGATGCTGGCCGCCTTCGCGGAGATCGCCAGGACGGGCCTGCCCGTCTGCGTCCACAACGAGGACCAGGAGCTGGTCGAGCGCCTGACCGCCGACGCCCGCGCCGCGGGCGAGACGCACGCCATCATGCACGCCCGCACCCGCCCGCCGCTGGCGGAGACGATGGCGGACCTGGAAATCTTCGAGATGGGGCTGCAAACGGGCGCCCACGTCCATGTCGCCCATTCCTCGCTGGCCCGTGGCTTCGACTTCGCCGCGGCGTTCCGCGGCATGGGCGGGCAGGCGACGGCGGAGGCGTGCATCCAATACTTGTGCATGACGGAGGACGACCTCGTGCGGCTCGGCGGGCGCGGCAAGTGCAACCCGCCCTTCCGCACGGCGGCGGAGGTGGAGCGGATGTGGGAGCGGCTGCTGGCGGACCAGGTTGCCTATGTCTCGACCGACCACGCGCCCTGGCCGGCGGACCGCAAGGACCTTGCGGACATCTTCGCCTGCGGCGCCGGGCTGACGGGGCTGCAAAGCTTTGCGCCGCTGATATTCACCCTGCTGGCCGAGCGCGGCCTGCCGCCGACCGTGATGGCGACGTACTGCGCCGAGCGCAGCGCCCGGTTCCATGGCCTGTGGCCACGCAAGGGCGCGCTCCGGGTGGGGTCGGACGCGGATTTGCTGGTGCTGGAGCCGGGCCGGTTCACCTTCGACGAGGCCGCCATCCAGGACCGCCCGGCCATGCGCTGGTCGCCCTACCACGGCCGCCCCATGCGCGCCCGCGTCGCGGCGACGCTGCTGCGCGGGCGCCTCGTCTGGGACGGGACGGACGTGCTGGCCAAGCCCGGCGACGGCCTGTTCCTGCGCCGGGCCGCTCCCGGACGGACGCCATGACCCGCATCCTGACCGCCGCCGCCGCCCAGCTTGGCCCGATCCAGCGGGCGGAGCCGCGCGCCGCCGCCGTGGGCCGCATGGTGCGCCTGATGGAGCAGGCGCACCGCCGGGGCGTGCAGCTCGTGGTGTTCCCGGAGCTGGCGCTGACGACCTTCTTCCCGCGCCACTACCACGAGGATGCGACGGAGGCCGACCATTGGTTCGAGGCCGCGATGCCGTCGAACGAGACCGCGCCGCTGTTCGCCGCGGCACGGCGTTACGGCATCAGCTTCCACCTGGGCTATGCGGAGCTTGTCGAGGAGGCGGACGAGGCCGGGCAGGTGCGCCGCCGCCGGTTCAACACCGCGATCCTGGCCGGGCCGGACGGCGACGTGATGCTGAAATATCGGAAAGTCCACCTGCCGGGCCACGCCGAGCATGACCCGGCCCGGCGCGTGCAGCACCTGGAGAAGCGCTACTTCGAGGTCGGCAACCTCGGCTTTCCCGTGATCCGCGCCCCGCTCGGCGGGCTGCCCGGCGTGAACGCCGGCCTGATGATCTGCAACGACCGCCGCTGGCCGGAGGCGTGGCGCGTGCTGGGCCTGCAATCGGTGGAGCTGGTCATGCTGGGCTACAACACGCCCAGCACCAACCAGGACCCGGCCAGCCGCGGCCCGGCCGGGTTCGAGGCGCCGCACCTGCGCGTGTTCCATAGCCACCTCAGCATCCAGGCCGGCGCCTACCAGAACGCCACCTTCGCGATTGCCTCCGCCAAGGCGGGGACGGAGGACGGGTGCGAGCTGTTCGGCCACAGCGTCATCGTGAACCCCCAAGGGGAGATCATGGCCCAGGCGACGAGCTGATCACCGCCGACCTGGATTTGGACCGCTGCATCCTGGGCCGCACTACCATCTTCGCCTTCGACCGGCACCGGCGTCCGGAGGCGTACGGCCGCATCACCGGCCAGGTCGGCGCGGAGGCACCGCCGCAATGGCTGCCTGCTCCCTCTCCCTCCGTGAGAGGGCCGGGGTGAGGGGGTCTTGGGGCGCGGTCCCTGCCCGCAGCAGGCCGTGCGCCAACAGCACCGGCGTGCCCCGCTCCGCAGCCAAGACCCCCTCACCCCCGCCCTCTCCCGGAGGGAGAGGGAGCAGCGTCTTGCGCCCGGCCGTGCATGTGCCCTAGCTTCGATAAAACAGCTATCCGGGACGGAGCGCCACCTCGTAACAACCAGCAAGGTGGCTCAACATGGCGATCAGCCGCAGGACGGTTCTGCAAGCAGCGGCAGGCGCAGCGGCGCTGCAAGCCTGGACGTGCGCCGCGTTCGCACAATCGTCGCAGGCATCGCGCGCGGAGACGCTGCGCTACGTGACCGGCGGCAACGTCAACACGCTCGACACCACCATGCCCGGCGCCACCCGCGAGTCGTTCGGCCTCAGCATGAACGTCTATGACCGCCTGTTCAGCTTCGGCCGCAAGCGCATCGGCGCCAACTGGAGCTTCGACGCCAAGTCCATACGCGGCGAGCTGGCCGCCGGCTACGAGATGGCGCCGGACAACCTCGGCTTCCGCATCCTGCTGCGCACGGACGCCACCTGGCACGACGGCAGCCCGGTGACGGCCGAGGACGTGAAGTGGTCGCTGGACCGCGCCGTGTCGGCCAAGTCCCTCGCGCCGCCGCAACTGCAAACCGGGTCGCTCACCAGCCCGGACCAGTTCCGCATCCTCGACGCGCGCACCCTGCTCGTCACGCTGCCGCAGCCGGACCGGCTGGCGCTGGCCAACCTCTGCGTCCCCTACGCCATCATGGTCAACAGCAAGCTGGCCCGCCAGCACGCCACCGCCGACGACCCCTGGGCGCAGGAGTGGATGAAGGCCAACACCGCCGCAAGCGGCGCCTACGCCATCGAAAGCTACCGCCCCGGCGAGAGCGTCACGCTCCGCCGCAACGACGCCTGGAAGGGTGGCGCGGACGGCCAGCTCCCCGGCTTCCGCCGCATCATCGTGCAGTCGGTGCCGGAACCCGCCACCCGCGCCAACCTGGTCGAGCGCGGGGACGCCGACCTCGCCATAGACATCGCCGCCAGCGACATCCCGACGATGGAGAAGTCGGGGGAGAAGTCTGGCAAGGTGAAGGTCGTTTCCGTCCCGCAGAACAACGGCTTCACCCACATCACCGTCAACACCCAGTTGGCGCCGTTCGACAAGGTGGAGGTGCGCCAGGCCATCGCCGCGGCGTTGCCATATGAGGACATGTTCAAGGCCGCGCTGTTCGGCCGCGGCGCCAGGCTGTTCGGCGCGGACTGGCGGACCCCGCCCGACAGCGGCTTCCCTCAGGCCATCCCAAACCGCACCGACCTGGCCCGCGCCAAGCGGCTCCTGGCCGAGGCCGGCATGGCCGGCGGCTTCGCCACCACCTTCGCCATCAGCGCCGGCCAAGCCGCGGTGGCCGAGCCGGTGGCGGCCCTGGTCAAGGAGGCGCTGGGCCGCATCGGCATCGCCGTCACGATCCAGAAGAAGCCGGACAGCGAGTTCAACACCATGGAGGCGGAGAAGAAGCTGCCGTTCTACATGGACGGCGCCACGGCCTGGCTGCCGGCCACCGACTACTATTTCCGCCTGTACTTCACGCGGGACCAGCGATGGAACTTCGCCAACTGGAAGAACGCGGAAATCGAGCGGCTGTCGTCGGACGCCCGCTTCGAGACCGACCCGGCCAAGTATGACGAAGCCTGCCGCAAGATGATCGAGGTGTTCACCGACCAGGCGCCGCTCACCAGGCTGTGGCAGCCCAACCATGACGCCGTCATGGCGGCCAGCGTGGACGGCTACACCTACCAGTTCTACCGCCAAGCGGACTTCCGCGACCTCAAGCGGGTGTAGGCAAGCGGTGAGGGCCAACACGCCCAGGCGGAGCCGGCCCATGCAGCAGGCGGCCCCCTGCTTCTGCCCCCTCTCCCTCGGGTAGTGGGCGGGGGTGTGGGGGTCTTGGCTGCGGAGCGGGGAACAGGTGGTGCCGTTTGAACGCAGCCCCGCACAGGTTGGGCGTTGCGCCCCAGGACCCCCTCACCCCGACCCTCTCCCGGAGGGAGAGGGAGCAGCAGGGGGCCATCCGCGGTGGGCGACGGCCGCATCGCCGTGAGGACCCTTGCCGCCATCCTGCGCCGGGTCGGCCAGCGTCTGGTGCTGTCCCTGCCGGCGCTGCTGGGCGTCGTCGTGGTGACGTTCATGCTGATGCGCGTGCTGCCCGGCGACCCCGCGGTGTTCTTCGCCTCCGGTCCCAGCGCCGGGCAGCAGGAGATCGAGGACCTGCGGCGCAGCATGGGCCTGGACCAGCCGGTGCCGGTGCAGCTCGTGCGCTACCTGGGGGAGGTCGCGACCGGCAACCTCGGACGGTCGCTGACCACGGGGCAGCCGGTGATGCAGGACATCGGCCGCCGGCTGCCGGCGTCGCTGGAGCTGACCTTCACGGCGCTGGGGATCGCCCTGCTGCTGGCGGTGCCGCTGGGCGTGCTGGCGGCGCTGCGGCCGGGGTCGGCGGTGGACCACCTGGTTCGCATGGTCTGCACGCTGGGAGTTTGCGTGCCGACCTTCGTGTCGGGCCTGCTGCTGATCTACGTTTTCTACTACCTGCTGGGCTGGGCGCCCGACCCCACGGCGCGGATTGATATCTTCGCCGCTGCGCCGCCGGGGATCACGGGGTTCTACCTGCTGGACTTCGCCCTGGTGGGAGACGGCGAAGGCTGGCGGGCGGCGTTCGCGCAACTGCTGCTGCCGGCGTTCAGCATGGCGCTGTTCGTGCTGGCGCCGCTGGCGCGGATGACGCGGGCGTCCATGCTGGCGGCGCTGGGAGGCGACTTCATACGCACGGCGAACGCGATGGGGCTGCCGCGGCGCAAGGTGGTCGTGGCCTATGCGCTGCGAAACGCGCTGCTGCCGGTGCTGACGATCACGGGCGTCGTGTTCTCGACCATGCTGGGCGCGAACGTGCTGGTCGAGAAGGTGTTCTCCTGGCCCGGCGTCGCGTCCTATGCGCTGGATGCGCTGCTCGCGTCGGACTACGCGCCGGTGCAGGCGTTCGTGCTGCTGATGGCGACGATCTTCGTCCTCGTGAACGTCGGCATAGACATCCTGTACGGCGTCGCGGACCCGCGGGTGTCGGTCGAATGAGCAGCGGACACCGGCTGCTTCCCCCTCTCCCTCCGGGAGAGGGCCGGGGTGAGGGGGTCTTGGGGCACAGGATCGGCCAAGGAAGGGGCGTGCTCCGGCGGCACCGTTGCCCTGTCACCTTCGAGCAAGACCCCCTCACCCCGGCCCTCTCCCGGAGGGAGAGGGAGCAGTGAGCGCTGCTGTTGGACAGCACCGGCACAGCGCGGCAGGGCACGCGCTCCATGTCCTGCGCGGCAACCCTGTCACCGCCGTGGCCGCCATCTTGGCGGCGCTGCTGTTGCTTGCCGCCGTCCTGGCCCCGTGGCTTGTGCCCTACGACCCCGTCGCCTCCGACGTGTCCAACGCCTTGCAGGCGCCCAGCGCCGCGCACTGGGCCGGCACGGACCAGTTGGGCCGCGACATCGGCAGCCGCATCCTGATGGCCGCCCGGCTGGACCTGATGATCGCGGCCTCCGCCGTCAGCCTGTCCTTTGCAGTCGGCGCCGCGGCCGGCGCGTTCTGCGGCTACCGCGGCGGACGGTTGGACCGCTGGGTCGGACGGTTCGTGGACGTGCTGATGGCGTTCCCGCTGTTCGCGCTGGCGATGGCGATGGCGCTGGTGGCGGCGCTGGGCAACCGGGTCGAGAACATCATCATCGCCACCGCCGTCATCAACCTGCCGTTCTACATCCGCTTCGCCCGCGCCGAGGTGAACGTGCGCCGCAACGCCGGCTGGGTGGAGGCAGCGCGGGCCTGCGGCGAGGGCCACCTGTCCGTCGTGCTGCGGACCCTGCTGCCCAACGTGCTGCCGGCGATGGCGGTGCAGGTGTCGCTGAACCTGGGCTGGGCGATCCTGAACGCCGCCGGGCTGTCGTTCATCGGGCTGGGCGTCACGGCGCCGACGCCGGAGTGGGGGATCATGGTCGCCGAGGGCGCGCGGTTCATCGGCACCGGCAAGTGGTGGCTGGTGGGCTTCCCCGGCCTGGCGCTGATGCTGGCGGTGCTGTGCTTCAACCTGCTGGGCGACGGCCTGCGGGACATGCTCGACCCCCGGATGCGGACGTGACGCCGGGCGTGACAGCGGGCGTGACGCCCGGCGTGACAGCGGACCCGGCGCCGCTGCTGCGGGTCGAGGACCTGGGGGTGGAGTTCCGCACCCGGCACGGCACGGTGCAGGCTTTGCGCCGGGTCGGCTTCACGCTCGGCGCCGGGCAGACGCTGGGGATCGTGGGGGAGAGCGGGTCGGGCAAGTCGGTCACGTCGCTGGCCATCATGCGGCTGCTGGATCGGGCGGGGCGCATCACCGGCGGACGGGTGCTGCTCGGCGGGCGGGACATCACCCGGGCCGGGCGGGCGGATCTGCGGCGGCTGCGCGGGGCGGCGATGTCCATGGTCTTCCAGAACCCCCGGGCGGCGCTGAACCCGATCCGCCCCGTGGGGCGGCAGATCGCCGACGTGCTGCGCGCTCATCGCGGCATGGCCCCGGCTGAGGCCCGCGCGCAGGCGCTGGACCTGCTGCGCGCCGTGCTGATCCGCGATCCCGAGCAGCGCCTGGACGCCTATCCCAGCGAGCTGTCGGGCGGCATGTGCCAGCGGGTGATGATCGCCATGGCCATCGCCTGCGAGCCGCAACTGCTGATTGCGGACGAGCCGACGACCGGCCTGGATGTCACGACGCAGCAGGCCGTGATGGACCTGCTGGCGCGCATCTGCGGGGACCGCGGGATGGCGATGATCCTCATCACCCACGATCTGGGCCTGGCCGCCCGGTACTGCGGGGAGGTCGTGGTGATGGAGGCCGGCGCCGTGGTGGAGCAGGGGCCGGCCGCGGCCTTGTTCCAGGCGCCGCGCCATCCCTACACCTGCCGCCTGGTCGCGGCATCGCCCACCCGGCGCTCCACCCTGGCCGACCTGACCCCGGACGGCGTGGCGCCTGCAGGCCCGGCGCCGGTGTCCATGCCCGCCCTGCGTCCACGCATCCTGTGCCCGCCCGTCCTGTGCCCGCCCGTCCTGCACCCGCCCGGCACCGGCCCGTTGCTGCAAGTGCTGGACATCGTGAAAACGTTTCCCGGCCCGGTGCGGGCGGTGGACGGCGTGTCGTTCAGCATACCGCCGGGCGGCAGCCTGGGCCTGGTCGGGGAGAGCGGATCGGGCAAGAGCACCCTGTCCCGCCTGGCCTGCCGGCTGCTGGACGCGGACGGCGGCGGCATCGTGTTCAAGGGCGAGTCCATCGCCGCGGTGCCGGCGCGGGACTTCCACCGCTCGCCCCTGCGGCGCAGCATCCAGATGGTGTTCCAGGACCCGCATGACAGCCTGAACCCCCGCCTGTCCGCCTTCGACGCCATCGCCCATCCGCTGCGCCGCATGGACGGGATGCGCGACGGCGCGGCGCTGACGGCGCGGGTGCGGGAGGCGGCGGGCCGTGCCGGGCTGCCGCAGGCGCTGCTGGACCGGCTGCCGCACCAGTTGTCGGGCGGGCAGAAGGCCCGCGTCGGCATCGCCCGCGCCATCGCGCCGCACCCGGCGCTGCTGATCCTGGACGAGCCGACGGCGGCGCTCGACGTTTCCATCCAGGCCGGCGTCCTGCAACTGCTGGACCGGCTGCGGCGGGAGGACGGGCTGGCCCTGCTGTTCGTCAGCCATGACCTGAACGTGGTCCGCATGATGTGCGACGACCTGGTCGTCCTGCGGCATGGCCGCGTGGTGGAGGCCGGGCCGAGCCAGGCGATGTTCGACGCGCCCCAGGCCGCCTACACCCGCACGCTGCTGGACGCCGTGCCGCATTTCGAGCCGCACGCGCGGGCCGCCGTCCCGGAGCAGGTCGCATGAGGCTGGCCGGCAAGGTCGCCGTCGTCACCGGCGGCGGGTCCGGCATCGGCCGCGCTGCCGCGCTGCTGTTTGCGAGCGAGGGCGCGCGGCTGTGCCTGGTGGACCGGGACGGCCCGGCGGCAGAGGTGGTTGCAGCCGGCATCAGGACCTCGGGTGGCGAGGCCATGGTGCGCGTGGGCGACGTTGGGGAGCCAGGCCAAGCTGACGCGGACGCCGCCGCTGCGCTGGCGCAATTCGGCCGGATTGACGTGCTGATGACGGCTGCAGGCTTCTCGTGCGGCGGCACGGTGCTGACGACGGCGCTGGAGGATTGGGACGCCGTGGTGCGGGCGAACCTGGGCGGCACCTGGTTGTGGGCGCGGGCCGTGCTGCCGGCGATGCAGTCGGTGCGGAGCGGCAGCATAATCACCGTGGCGTCGCAACTGGCCCGGGCCGGCGGGCGGAACAGCAGGGCCTACATCGCCGCGAAGGGCGCCATCCTCAGCCTGACCCGGACCATGGCGCTGGATTTCGCCGGGGACGGAGTCCGCGTCAACGCCATCCTGCCCGGCGCCATCGAGACGCCCTTGCTGGCCCGCAGCTTTGTCCGGTCCGCCATGCCGGATGCCGTGCGGGAAGCGTCCCGGGCGCGTCACCCGATGGGCCGGTTCGGGCACGCGGGGGAGGTGGCGGAGGCGGCACTCTACCTCGCCAGCGACGCCGCCTCGTTCACGACGGGGACCGAGCTTGTGGTGGACGGCGGGTGGCTCGCAGGCTAGCGATGGCGGCGAGGCCGGTCCGTTGGGCCGGCAGGGGAGGCCAGACACCCGTGCATCACCTTGAACGGATCGTGCATCGAGCCTGCTGGGGCAGCGATGGCGCACGCCGCCTGCATCCCTGCGGACCTGCTGTCGGCCGCATGGCGGGCTTGCCCGATCCGGAGCCGGAGCGCCGGGTTGTGCAGCGGCAGCGCGCGCCGGTGCGCCAGGCTGCCCGCACGCCCGCTGTCCGCATGCCCGCCGTTCGTGCCGCACGGGCGGCGGACTGGGTGGCGCCGGCCGTCCTTGCAGGGGCGAACGGCGGCGAGAAGGCCCCGGTCGCCGCGGGATGGGTCAAGCCGGTCCAAGGGAGGTAGGGCACGGTGGCCCGGCTGCACCGCGCTGGCGCCTTGGCAGGCGCTGCCCTGCTGGCGACGGCGGGTGCGGCCTTTGGGCAGGGGA
>JAABUQ010008693.1_pt1 | contig 14110 bp, 15 predicted proteins | sample 5560001 | NCBI WGS metagenome assembly JAABUQ01 (sample SAMN10711888, study PRJNA513371) | rock metagenome | isolation source: Antarctica rocks | place: Antarctica: Victoria Land, Finger Mt nord | collected 2015-12-18
CGCGAGCTCGTCATAGCCCGGCCGCTCCGCAACATCCCGTGCATCCCCCACAGACGCAAACTTCCCTGCACACGACAGGAATCCTGCTCAAGTCGCCAGCGTCCTGAATAGTTACGGACGTTTCTCGCTATAGAGCAATGCGGACGTCGACACAGCCGCGCCCTGATGCGTCGGCTCTGTGGCTCTTACTAGTTCAGTGTCCGGTTGTTTCCGTTTATGCCTTGAGGGGCTTGCCCTGGTAGGTCCATGCGAACGGCTTGGCGGTCGGGTTGTAGCGCTCGATGAACGCGAGCAGCTGGGTCTTGAGGTCGGCCTTGCTAGTGAAGGTCCCGCGCCTGAGCAGGCGGCGGGAGAGGATCGAGAAGAACAGTTCGACCTGGTTGAGCCAGGAGGCGTGGGTCGGGGTGAAGTGCAACGTCCAGCGTGGGTGATCCTCGAGCCAGTGCTTGACCTCGGGCGTCTTGTGGACCTGGAGGTTGTCGAGGATCGCGTGGATCTCCTTGCCGGCCGGGACCTCGGCCTCGAGGCGATCGAGGAAGTCGATGAACTCGACGCGGCTGTTGCGGTCATAGACATCGCCAATCACCTGGCCGGTGTGCACGAGCAGTCCGGCGAGCAGCGCCTGGACCCCGTGGCGCTTGTACTCGAACTCTCTGCGGGCGGGCTGGCCGGGGGCCATCGCGATCTCCCGTCGGATCGGCTGGCGTGCCTGGATCGAGGTCTTCTCGTCGATCGAGACGACGATCGCGTTCTCCGGCGGGCTGAGATACAGCCCGCACACGTCGGCCTGCTTGGTGTCGAAGTCCGGGTCCAGGCTTGTCAGCCACGAGCGCACGTGGTGGGGCTTCAGATCGGCCTCGGCGAGGATCGCGTGGGTCTGGCTCTTGCCGATCCCGACCGTCTCGGCCAGCGAGCGGACCGTCCAGTGCGTCTCACCCTCAGGCGGCGGCGAGCAAGCGGTCTTAAACACCTCCACGCGCTTGTCATGGTCATAACGGCGCGGCGCCCCGGGACGCGGCAGGTCTCCCAGCCCATCCAGGCGGCGTTCGGCGAACCGGTTGCGCCACTGACCGACCTTCTGCTCGGAGAGCCCGACCTCCCTGGCGATCCGCCGGTTAGCCCAACCCTCGGCGCCCAGCAAGACCACGCGCGCGCGGCGAACCATCCGCTGCTCGCTCGTCGCCGCCGCCACGACCCGTTCTAACACCTCACACTCCTCATCACTGAGCACGATCTGCACCGCCACAAACGCCATCATCCCCTCCAGACTCGACGACAAGGTCGAATCCGGATTCGCCGCGATTGCAGGAGATCCCTCGACGTGCAACAAAACTCCCGGACGAAGAACTAGCCTCCGAAGCGGCCGAGCAGAGCTGTGGACCGGCTCCTGATCGGCGACGCCGAGCCTCCCCGCTCAAGGACCTGCCTCGGGCGCTCTAGCGGCGCGGTGGGCGTCGTCACGGCTCTTGCGCAGCTGGGCGACGAGCGCACTGCGCGTTGCGCCCCGGTGGACGATCGCGCTGGTGCCGCTGCCCCGGGGCGCGCCCCTGTGCGAGGCGACCCGGAAGTTCTCAAGGTATCGCTCGTCCACGCCTGTGACACGGCGCTGTCGGTACGCGATCAGAGCGTAGGTTCGCGCTAGTGAACGTCACTCGCGAGTCGTTCCACGGCGACTGGAACTACTCTGTTAAACCTTCACTAATCAAGTCGTGAGGACTTGGAGCCATCGTCAGCCGCCGCCTGAGAAGTAGTTCTGATAGCCGCGTCCGGTGATCGTGCCGCGCTCCATTTCGTAGAAGGTGCTGCGGACGCTACGTGCAGGATCCGGTCCAACGTTGTGAATCGCGCGGCCTTTATCCATCACACTGTTGGCTGGCGACCCGGCTGATTAGGAATGCGGCTTGTCAGCAGCGAGCGGTGTCACGTCGCCAGAGCCGAGACGAGATCGCAGACGCGCGGCTTGTAGCCGCGGCGATCTCGCATCCGGATCTCCCCCAACCGTGGAAGCGCAGCGAGCGGTAACAGGTCTCCATCAACGACGCGCGTCGATCCCCATGCGTGAAACACAGTCAGGTGCTTCAGTGACGCGACCGGAGCGAGCGACGCGATCTTCCCACCGTCGCTGAAGCCCAGGAAGCGAAGGCCTGCGAGAGGCTCGACATCGTCGAGCTCTCCGATCGAGGGACAGTCCTCAAACTCGAGCTCTCGAAGGGACGAACTAAGCTGGCTGACGTCGCCGATATCGCGAAGTCGGCGAGCCAGGAAGACACCTAGCACTGCCAGCTCGGGCAGATCAGCGACACCCGACAGCGACTCGAGATTGGGCGCCTCCTTGACGGTGAGCCGTTCCAAACAAACCGTGCTCCGCACCGTTTGGTGGTGAAGTTCATCTTGGTAGCTCGATGACGATGCCGGCGCAGCAGAGGTAGACGAGGGCGATGAGGGGGTCGGCTGAGTGGAAGCCGAAGCTGCGGTGGCTGATGAGGCGGATGCGGCTGTTGAGGCCTTCGAGGCGTCCGTTGGTGAGGCCGAGTCGGATCGCGGCGAGGATGCCCTGGCGGTGCTGGCGGATCGTGCGCGCGAGCTTGACGAACGGGTCGAGCTTGCTGCGGGAGGCCCAGGTCAGCCAGGCGTCGAGGTGCTCGGGTGCGAGCCGGGGGTCTTCGAGCTGGTAGAGCACCCGCAGCTCCTCTTTGAGCAGGAAGCCGCGGTAGAGCGCCTTGTTGGCTTGCTGGACTTCGTGCAGCAGCGCGAGCTGCTCGACCGACTGCTTGACCGGCGCTTTGAGCAGCGACCAGCGGGTGCCTTTGATCCAGCGCCCTTTGGGGGTGTGGGAGCGCTCGTGGGCGTTCCACTCGTCGCGGCGGACCTGGTCGACGGCACGCTGGGCGAGGTAGGGTCGGCTCGCGGCGCGGTGGCGGCCTTTCGGCTGCTCCGTTTCCGCGAGCCGCCCGCCGAATCGGGTAGGGGCCAGGCTTGCCCTGGCCCCTCCCACACCACCCGGCATGCGGGTCCGCACCGGGCGGTTCGCTCAGCATTCCCGGAAGTGGCGGTAGGGAGCGAGGAATCCTTTCAGGCCGGTGGTCTTGTGCCAGTAGGCGTTGGGCAGGGCGCGTTGGAGTGGCCAGGACCCAGCCACGCGCCAGTAGCCCTTCTGCGACGCCGCCCATGAGCGGGCGTCGTGGTCGGGGATACCGAGCGCGCGAAGGTTCCGGTAGCGCGTTTGTGGGCGCTTCCACTCTTTCCAGCGCACCTGACGTAGCCTGCGGCGCAGCCACTTGTCGAGCTTCTCGAACGGTAGGAAGGTGTCGGCCAACGCGAAGTAGGCCGTCCATCCAACCGTGAAGGGGTGCTGGTAAGAACGCTGTCACCAGCCGCCATTTGCGGCCGACCCGTCCTCTGGCAGTGTTCTCAGGCCGTTGAGGCTCCTGCGGGGTCGGTCTGAGGCGGCCGGTAGGTTGGGCGCTTGCCCGTGGTGGCGGGGTCGAGGTGGCCGTAGACGGTGGTGCGCGGGACGCTGAAGAGGTCGGCGATCTGCTGGACGGTGCGCTCGCCGGCGTCGTAGAGCTGTTGGGCGAGCGCGATCTGCTCCCCGTTGAGACGCGGTCGGCGGCCACCGGTGCGGCCGCGGGCGCGAGCGGCGGCAAGTCCATCGTGTGTGTTGGCGACGATGAGTTCGCGCTGGAGCTCGGCCAGGACGGAGAGCATCCCGAACATCGCGCGGCCTTCGGCGGTGGTGGTGTCGATGCCTTGCTCGATGACGTGGAGCCCGACGCCGCGGTCGCGTAGCTCAGCACCGAGGGTGACGAGGTGGAGAACCGACCGGCCGAGCCGGTCGAGTCGCGTGGTCTTCAGGGTGTCGCCATCGCGCAGTATGCGCAGCGCGATGTCGAGTTGCGGGCGGCTGGCCTTCGCGCCGCTGGCGTGGTCAACGTAGATGTCCTTGGCGGCCACGTCGGCGCGGCGGAGGGCGTCGACTTGATGGTCGGGGTTCTGGTCGACGGTCGATACGCGGGCGTATCCGATCAGCACGTGTCGGAAACTACCTGACGGTCCGGTTATCCGTCGTAGTTTCTCGACGCTCAGGCACGCCGAAACGTGGTGTGATCTTCAGCGGTAAGTGGCCGCGATCCTTGATCGCTATGTGGCCGCTCAGAGCTGGACGATGACGAGCGTCTTGCGGTCGGCGGCGTTACCTCTCCTTGCCGCTCACCGTAGCCTTAAAGCTCGCTCCGACGGTGAACTTCGGTGCTTTGGACGCCTTGATCTTTAGCGGAGCGCCGGTCGCGGGGTTGCGGCCCTCACGCGCGCCGCGGTGCGCGACTGAGAACTTGCCGAAGCCCGGGATCGTGACTTCGTCGCCTTTCTTCAGCGTGTCGGTCACCGCGCTGAGGATGGATTCAACGGCTTTGGCGGCGTCGGTGCGCGCGAGGCTGCTGTCTTTCGCGACGGTGTCGATGAGCTCGGTCTTGTTCATGGGTCCTCCAGACGGGCACAGGATGAGACCCGCAGACTACGCGGCGTCGCGGACAAGGACGAGGGGTCAGCGGCCAGTGCCTTTGGTGAGGTGGCGGTAGATGGTCGGTCGGCTGACGTCGAACTCGGCGGCGATATGCGCGACGGTGTGCGCACGCTTGCCGTCCTCGCCGGTCTCGTCGTACATCTCGCGCGCGAGCTTGACCTGCCGTGGCCCGAGCTTTGGCTTTTGCCCTCCGGTGCGTCCACGGGCGCGGGCGGCGGCGAGCCCGTCGATGGTCCGTTCGGACATGAGCGCGTGCTCGAACTCGGCGATCGCGCCGATGATCTGGAAGAACAGCCGTCCGATGGCGGTGGAGGTGTCGATCCCCTGGTCGAGCACTACCAGGTCCACGCGGCGGCTCTGTAGGAGCTTGGAGAGCTCGATCAGATGCTCGAGCGAACGGCCGAGGCGATCGAGCTTGGTGATCACGAGCTGGTCCCCGGCGCGGTTTGCCGACAGGAGCGCCTTGTCGAGCTCGGGGCGTCGCGCGAGCTTCCCGGACGCCGTGTCGATAAAGATCTGATCGCAGCCGGCGGCGATCAGCGCGTCGTGCTGCGCTTCGGGGTTCTGGTCGCGGGTCGAGACCCGTCCGTAACCGATACGCACGTCAGCCACTGTAGCGCGAACACCCGAGTGCGTTACGTTGCCGCTTACACGGCAACCGTTACAACTTGACCTCTTGCGGCGCTTGATGGCTCCCCGACTGGCGCGGGTGTCGCGTGAACGATCGTTTCCTAACGATCCAGCTCGGCCAACGTCGAGGTCGTGCGGCTGAGGACCAGTTCGACACCCAGCCGCTTGGGGGCCGAGCGTGACGGGTGAGCGCCGCTTCGTCCATGGTCGGCGAAACGAGATCCTGATCCCCTGATCCTTCCTGAGTGGCTCTAAGATTGCGGAGGTGGCGTTGCGCGATGGCTGATGCCGGGTCGACTCAATGTCGGTTCCGTCCGCCAGGATTACTCTGCTCGTTGGAGTTCATTGCTTGACAACTGAGCTGGGAACGGGCCAGATTCGCGGAGGGGATGATTCCGCGACCGACACGAGGCACGGCCGCGATGAGTGCCTGCGTGTAGGAGTGCTGAGGGGTCGAGATCACGTCCGTGGCGGTCCCCTCCTCAACCACTCGGCCGCGATACAGCACCGCGATCCGGTCGGCAAAGTGTGCGGCGGTTGAGAGATCGTGCGTGATCATTAGCAGGGCGAGACCCTGCTGCCGTTTTAGGTCATCGAGTAGTGAAAGGATTCCTCCGCGAGTGGAGACATCGAGCATGGACACCGGCTCGTCAGCGATGAGGAGCTTTGGCTCGAGGACGAGGGCGGCCGCGATGGCAACCCGCTGCAACTGCCCCCCGGAGAGCTCATGTGGGAATCGGTCGCCGAAAGTGCTGGCGGGCGTCAGGCCGACGCGCTCGAGTGCGTTGTTGACGAGCCCCTGTCGCTCCGGCAGAGAATGCGCTGTCCGGTGGATGAGCAACGACTCTTCCACGAGCTGGCGTACGTGCCAGCGAGGATTGAGGGCCTCGAAGGGGTCCTGGTAGAGCATCTGCACACGTCGGCGGATCGGGCGCAGCTCGCGCTCTCGTGCGCGGGTGATGTCAACGCCGTGAACGCGGATCGCACCGGCGGTGATCGGGGCGATGCGGAGAATCGCATGCGCGGTCGTGGTCTTCCCCGATCCCGATTCTCCGACCAGCGCGAGTGTCTCACCCGCCTTGACACTCACCGAGACGCCGTCGACCGCGGCGGTCGTCGCTCGACGACGGCGCCGCCGCGCAGTGAGCGGCAGGGCGACCGGGTAGCGAACGACCAAGCCGTTCACAGCGAGCACGTCGGTCGGGCCACTTCCGTTCCCAGCGACGACAGGACGTTTCCTGACCGGAAGAGCTTCACCAGCTCGTTTAGCCGTCGGCGGCAAGACGAGTTTCGCGTGGCAGGCGACGGCATGCTCGGCCGACACACCGGTCAGACGAGGACGCTCGTCGGAGCACGCCTGAAGTGCCCGGCTGCACCTGGGGCGGAAGGAGCACCCGCGGATTGGGGCGTCCAGTAGCGGTGGAGCACCGGCGAGGTTCACCGGTGGTGTCCCGCTTGCGAGTTCAGGGACTGCCGCTAGCAGACTCGTCGTGTAGGGATGACGCGGTAGGCGGCTAACTTCGGCGGTGGCGCCCGTCTCGACGATGTCCCCCCCGTACATGACCGCGATTCGGTCACAGGTCTCCGCGACGACGGGCAGGTCATGAGTCACCAGCAGAAGCGCGAGACCGTCCTCGATCGCCAGGGTGCGGAGGAGCTCGAGCACACGAGCCTGGACGATCACATCCAACGCGGTCGTGGGCTCGTCCGCGAGGAGAAGCCGAGGGCGACACGCCAGCGCCATCGCAATCATTACCCGCTGCCGCATCCCACCCGACAGCTGATGCGGGTATCGATCGGTGGCCGATGCCGGAAGCCCCACACGCTCGAGGAGCTCCTGCGCGCGTCCTCGAGCAGTATTGCCCGTCGCGGTCGCATGAAGCTCCATCGGCTCGATCAGCTGCGCACCGACCCTCTTGACGGAGTTGAGCCCGTTCAGGCCACCTTGGAAGACGATGCTCACGTCGGTCCATCGGTGCGGTCTTGACGCGTGTTCTCCGAGGATGTCCTGCCCGTCGAAGAGAACCCGCCCGGTCACCCGTGCCCGGGGCGGTAGAAGGCCGATGATCGCGAGAAGAGTCGTGGTCTTTCCGCATCCGGATTCGCCGACCAACCCCATCCGGTCGCCGTCGGCGACCGTCAGGTTGATGCCTCGCACCGCATGTACCTCCCGTCCATCGGGCAGCGGCAGTCGGACGTGGAGCTCGCGGACGTCGAGGAGCGTCATTCTGCGATGCTCGCTGGCTCGACAGCCCCGGCGGAGCGCGCTCCGCCGATGAGGTAGTTGAGCTGGCCCCGAAGCCCGACCGCCAGCTCCACGCCCTCGCCCACCAGGTAGCAAGCAACGATCGTCACGGTGATGATGAGTCCAGGGGGCAGCACAGCCCACCAGGCTCCCGCACTGACCGCGTCGCGCTGGAAGGCATTCTCCAGCATCGTGCCCCACGAGACGACGTTGCTGTCTCCCAAACCGAGGAAGTCGAGCGCGGTCTCGAGGAACACCGCGCTGGCGAGCGTAATCACCGCACTGGCGATCACCAAGCCGAGCAGCTGGGGCACAACGTGGTAAACGAGTATGCGGCGACGGCTGGCGCCCATGGCGCGAGCTCGTATCACATGCAGACGTTCTCGCGTACTCGTCACCTGGGCGCGCACGATGCGCGTCGACCAGGGCCACAGGAGCGCCCCTATGATGACGATCGTGTGACCCGTGCCCGATCCCCAGAGAGCGGACATGACGATCGTCAGAGGCAGGGTCGGAATGACCAGGAAGTAATCGGTCACGCGCATGATGATGCCGTCCGCGATGCCGCCTTGATAACCGGCCACGACTCCCAGGCTGACGCCGATAAAGGTGGCGACGAATGTCGAGCCAAAACCCGTCAAGAGCGACACTCGAGCCCCGCCGATCAACACGCTGAAGACGTCCGTCCCACCATCGTCTAGACCCAGCCAATGCGACGACGACGGAGAACCGAAGACCGGTCCGACCCGACGGTTCGCGGGGTATGGCTCGATCAGGGGTGCCAGCATCGCGACCGCCGCGAGCACCACGAGTATGCCGACTCCAACCGCGACAGCCGGTCGAGCGGTTATGGCGGCCCACGTGTGACGTCCCGCGCTGGTAATCCGGCGCCGCGGGCGGCCGATCGCGGGCCGCTCGTCGACGGTCGAGATCACTGGACTCTCACACGAGGGTCGAGGCGCGCGTAGAGTAGATCGGCAGCAAGGTTGCACACCACCACGGAGACCGTCAGCAACAGGAATGCCCCCTCGAGCATCGGGTAGTCGCGAGCGAGGATGCTCTCGTAGACCGCCCGACCGATTCCGGGCCAGGAGAAGATCGTCTCGATGAGGATGGCTCCCGCGACGATGTGGCCGATCGACACCGCGATGAGCGTGATCGTCGGCAGCATCGCATTGGGTAGCGCGTGGCGCCGGAGGGTTGCCCAGTCCCCTAGCCCCTTGGCCCGCGCTGTCAGGATGTACGGCTCGCCCAGGGTCGCGACGGTGGCCGACCTGACGATCAGTGCATATCGCCCGTACAGGCTGAGGGCCAGCGTCCCCGCGGGAAGCAGCATATGGGTGAGGACATCCTTTTCGTGCTGCCACCAGCTCGGGTTGACCAGGAAGTTGTCGGACATCCCACTCGCGGGCAGGACGCCCGCGAAAACGATGAGCAGTATCAGCCCCAACCATTGGGGAGGAAACGAGAAGAACGCGATCCCGCTCGTTGTTGCGACGCGGCCGAGTGGTCTGCCGCGCCGCCACGCGGCAACCACCCCGGTGACCATTCCGAGACCGATCGCCAGGAAGGTGCCCAGTGCGACCATCGGGATGGTGTTGCCGAGAGCGACCTCAAGCTCGTGCGCAACCGGCTGCTGATCGGCATACGATCTGCCAAGGTCGCCATGGGCCAGCTGCCCAAGATAGGCCGCGTACTGCTGCCATACGGGCTTGTCGAGCCCAAACTGTTTCGTCAGGGCGTCCCTCAGAGCCACGCTCGCGTTGGGCACGCGGCTCAGATCGTTGGCAGGACTGCCCGGAAGCGCGCGGAACAGGACAAAGTTGAGTGTCAGCGCAACAAAGATCGTGGCGATCGCGAACAGCACACGCTTGAGCACATAGTGCATTCCGCGACGCTGACGCCGGCGGCGGTCATCTCTGTGACGGCGGGACACCGTTGCTTTCACGCGGTCGCGGCCAGCTCCGGGCGTGAGGGATCCGTCGATCCTGGCGATAGCCACGCGCCCATGCCCGTTCCTGTAATGCGTCGTCCGGGTTATAGCTCACTACGACCGCGGACCTCTCCATTCCCGCCACGCCGAGGAAACCCGGCTCAGCCAGCCTTGTGAACCTGGGCGAGGGTGTGCGGCGCCAAGACCCCAAAAATCCCCTCGGGAGATTGCTGGAACCCCGTCCACTTTGAGCTCCATGCGTCGAGATGATCTGGATATGCCAGGCTGATGTAGGCCCTGCTGGCGTAGATCATGTCTTGCATCTGGTTTATCAACCGGAGCCGAGTCGACTGGTCGGTGGCTAGGCCTTGCTCGACGAAGAGTCGATCGTAGGCGGGGTTGCAGTAGCCCGAGCGGTTGTAGATGCCGCGAGTCTTGCAGATGAACTGAGACACGCGGAAGTTCGGATCGAAGCCGCCAGCGCCCCCCAAGCCATCGATCGCGCTCGCAAAGTCATAGTTCAGGTATTGCTTGTCGCTGCCCTCCACCGCCGAAAGCTCGGAAGCTTGATCCACAGTTTGCGCCGTCAGTTGAACCCCCAGTTGCTGGAACCCGGCCTGGATGATCTGGAACGTCCGTTGAAAATCTGGCGTGGTGATCATCTCGTAGCTCATCGCGTGGCCTGCGGCCATGCGGACGCCGTCAGAACCCTTTTTGTAGCCGAGCTTGTCGAGGATCGCATTGCCCTCAGCAGGATCGAATCCCACCGGGTGAAGCGCGGTATCGTGCCACTGTCCCATCGCCGGTGGGATGATTGAGCCCCCAGGGGAGGCGTGTCCCAGGTATACGACATTGGTGATCGCGTTTCGATCGATCCCAAGCTCCAAGGCCTTACGCACCTTGGGATCAAGCAGCTCGCGATGGCTCGGTTTATTTGGATTGGGATTGACGAGCAGCGCGGCCGAGTTCAGGCTCGGCACGCCCGAGACCGTGAACCCTGCTGATTTGAGCGTGTTCACGGCCGTAGGCGGTACGCCCTCGATGGCGTCGATCTGCTTCGACTTGAGAGCGCTGACCAGCGCATCGCTTGTACCGTAATACTGGAGACCGAAGGCGTCGATCGGGGGCTTGGGCCCGAAGTAGTCGGGGTTACGCTGGAACAGCTCGAACTCATCCTTCTTCTGTTGCGCGAGCATAAACGGTCCTCCGGAAGCGACCGGATGGCCAGGACTCGGAAGATTGGCGAACGCCTGAAGGCCCTTGCCATCACCAGTGGCGAACCGGCTCCAGACGTGCTCCGGCAGGATCGGGATCACGCCCGCCTGGGAGAGCACCGTCGGGATCGCGGCGTCGTAGCGGAGCACGAGCGTGTTCGGGTCGGTCGCCTGCGCACTCAGAAGGTGGGTGACGTATAACGCGTAATTGGCGGTCGCGCCAGCCTTGTACCGGACGATCGTCTCGAGCGTGAACGCAGCGTCCCTAGCGGTAAGCGGCTGTCCATCGCTCCATTTGGCGCCGCTCCTCGTATGAAAGGTCCACGTCCTACCGTCAGAGGACTTCTCATAGCTGGAGGCGAACGAGGGCTCTAACGCATGCGTCGATAGGTCGTACGTCACGAGAGCTGGCCAGATGTTCGCCAACGTCGGATACTCCCCCTTGAGCCCAGAGAAAGGACTGAGCGACCCCGTGACTTTTTGGATGCCGAGCCGCAGGGTTCGTTGAGACGACGCCGTCCCACAGGCCGTCATCCCGACGGCTAGAACGGCCACGGCAGCCCCGATGGCCACTATTTTCACGTTATGCCTCATGCTCCCGTTCCTCCTCTAACCGTTCCGTTGTTTCCGCGGCCGTCCCGCACTGGCGCGGCCAAGTCACCCGCGCGATCACGCGCTCCTACGTCGCCAGCTCCGCTGCCTTCTCGAGTTGTGGAATCACCGCCTGGCACAGCCTTCCGATCGACTCGTCGGCGAATACGGGATCTAAACCGGCGGGCTGCAGCCACGCGATCAGGACGTCGACCCCCTTTGCCCGCAGCGACGACAACTGCTCGACACACTGGTCAGCCGAACCAAAGACGGCGAGACCGTCGCGGATCAGATCATCGAGCGTCACTCCGGTCAGATAATGGACGATTCGCCGCTGCGCGGGTGTCGACCCCCTAGCGAAGCTTTGGCGGAAGTGCTCGTACCGCTCAAGCACTGTCGCCTTTCCTTGCCTGATCGCCTCCTGCTCAGTCTCTCCAACGATGACAGTCGCGAGGGCTCCGAAACGACCCGGCTGCGTATCAGGATGATGTCGCTCCCAGGAGTCACGGTAGCAAGCAAGCCTCTCCGCCAGAAGCTCGGGAAACCCGAATGATGCACTGCAATTGAACCCGAGCTTGGCGGCCCACCCAATGGACTCGTCGTTTACCGCCGCGATCCACATGGGTGGATGCGGCTGCTGCGTCGGTCCCGGTACCACCGTCACGTCCCGACCTTTCCACCACGTCGTGCGGTAGTCGATCGCCTCCTCGGTCAGAAGCCGCTGAAGCAACTGCACCCCCTCGCTCAGCATCGCCGATACCTCCGCGCTATCCACGCCCCAGGCGGCCTGTTCATGGGGTATCCCGCCTCTTCCGACCCCCACCTCGAGTCGACCGTTGGTCAGCAGGTCTAACAACCGAATCTCTTCGGCAACGCGAAGTGGATGATGGAATGGCAGCACTGTCACCATGTTGCCCAAACGAATCCGAGCGGTTACCTGGCTGGCCGCGGCGATAAGCAGGTTCGGTGATGGCGTCAGCGAGTAACGGGCCTTGGTGTGGTGCTCGGCAAAGAACCAGCCGTCCATCCCACCTCGGTCCGCGACGCCAACTTGGCCGAGAAGCTGGGCGATCGAGTCCCGATGGGTCCTGGCCGGATCACCGTCGCATAGTGAAAATCCCCAGATCTCCATCGCGACTAGCCCATCGTCACGGGAATGGGCCCACAATCATGAGCATTCTTGACGCTCGGCCCAGCCCAAGGAACAGTCGCACGGCTATCAAGTGCCCCCACGATCCCTTGCTGATCAACCGCGCGGACCATCAACCTCCATGCGTCTAGAGCGAACGCTGCCAGCACCAGGGTAGACGATACCGTATACCCTGAGTTCGTGTCAGGCTGGTGATCGGCGACGACGAGAGCTCGATGACGAGCCTATGCGACATCGAGGGCAACGGTCTAGCGCCCGATGCTCCAGAGCCACCTCGGGACCCCCACGGCGTGTTCGCGAACTGGAGGTCAGCAGGGGACGCCGCGTAGGATCGCGCCGTGGACCATCGCCGCGCGATCGCAGAGCGCAACTTCGCCGCGATCCTTGACGCTACCCAACGGCTGCTCGCGCGGCGCATCACCCTGAACATGGCGGCCGTCGCGGCGGAGGCCGGGCTGTCGCGTGCGACGCTCTACGCGCACTTCAAGACACTGAGCCATGTCGTTGAGGCAGCCGTCGAGCGGGCGGTGCACGCCTCGCTGGCCGCCATCGAGGCAGCCGAGATCGACACGGGCCCCGCTGACGAGGCGCTGCACCGAATGATCTCCGCGTCCTGGGGCCAGCTCGCAAGCGGCGACGAGCTGGCACACGCCGCCGCCGAATACCTGTCCACCGAGCATCTCTCACGCACGCACGCGCCATTGATGGCGCATCTTCGCAAGCTTGTGGAGCGCGGACAAGGCGACGGGACGTTCCGCACTGATCTCCCCGCCGACTGGCTGGTGACGACATTCTACGCGTTGGTGCACGGCGCAAACGACCACGCACGCGCTCACCGCATCAAACGCTCCCAGGCCTTGCATATGCTCGAGGCCACGATGTCCGATTTGTTCGCTACGCGATAGGCGGTGGCCCGCCGTACCCTGCTCTACGAGTCATACGACTCGCTTCCGAGAGAGGAGAGACACGACTGTCCCGACGATCCACGAGCAAGGACCTTGGTGGCTACGCGGCTGGCCGAAGACAGCGGCGCCCGAATGCCTGGTGTCGGGCTGTCCCATGGAGGCGGTGGCGAGGCGGAGCTTGGCTGGGGTCATCTTGTACGGCGCTCCGCCTTTGCGCCCTCGAGCCCGGGCGGAGGCCAGACCGGCGATGGTGCGTTCGGAGATGAGTTCGCGTTCGAACTCGGCCAGGGCGGCGAAGATCCCGAAGACCAGCTTCCCCGCCGGGGTGGTCGTGTCGATCGCAGCGCCCTGCCCCGTGAGCACCTTCAGCCCGACGCCGCGGGCGGTGAGGTCGTGGACGACGTTGACGAGGTGGTGGAGGTTTCGGCCGAGCCGGTCGAGCTTCCACACCACGAGGGTGTCGCCATCCCGGAGCGCCTTGAGACAGGTGCTGAGGCCGGGGCGATCGTCGCGGCGCCCGGAGGCGTGGTCGTCGTAGAGGTGGGCGGCGTCGACGCCGCGGCGAGCAGCGCGTCGCGTTGCAGCTCGACGGTCTGGGACCCGTCTGCTTTTGAGACGCGCATGTAGCCGACCAGCATCGGTTTCTCCTCGTCACGTATACGTTCGGTTAAGTGACATACGCCGCCGCAAAGCCCCTGTGACCTCTACCGCTAAATGGGCGGGATCTTCTGGCGTTATTCGGTACCGATGACGAGGGTGCTGCGCGCGGCCTCGATGACTTCGGTGGTGATGACGTTGAGTCCGTTGATCTTGAGGATCCGCTCGATCTGGGTGAACAGGCGGTGGATGATGCGGAAGTTGCCGCGGGTGATGCGGCTGACGGCGGCGACGGCTTCGTTGTCGGTGAAGTCGTCGAGGTC